>Ga0129306_1003544_pt1 | contig 11480 bp, 9 predicted proteins | sample P827metagenome_FD_94438 | JGI IMG/M metagenome (GOLD analysis project Ga0129306, IMG submission 94438) | Capybara group fecal microbial communities from Wisconsin, USA - P827 metagenome | ecosystem: Host-associated > Mammals > Digestive system > Large intestine > Fecal | place: USA: Wisconsin...
ATTGATTGAAATACTCGATAAAGAGGACGATTGATTGAAGAAGCACGCTATACTTAAATTCTTCATAATTCTTTTGATACCGCTGTTTATGACAGCGGTTTTTGTCGTTGTCGTTGACCCGTTCTTTCATTATCACGCGCCCATAAAGGGTATCCCTTATACGCTTTCCGAGGAAAGATACCAAAACGACGGAATCGTAAAGCACTTTTCCTACGAAGCTCTTATCACAGGCTCCAGTCTTACTCAGAATTTTAAGGCTTCGGATGTAGAAAGATTATGGGGGAAAACGGCAGTTAAGGTCTGTTTTGCGGGTGCTTCCTACAAAGAAACCGCCATGCTCATAGATACCGCTCTTAAGCATAACAAAAACTTAAGGCTCGTTATCCGGGGACTTGATATAAGCCGTCTTTCGGATGAAAAGGATACCATGGCTTATGACGAGATCCCGTGGTATATGTATGACGACAATCCTTTCAACGATTATGATTATTTGTTTAATGCGGATGTGATCCTACAGTCGGTAAGAAACATTTACAGGATTTTTAAAAAGGAAAAGCCTACTTCCTTTGACGAATATTCGAACTGGATGTCCACCATGACCTTCGGAAGAGAGGCCGTTATTTCGACTTTTACAAGGATACCCGAGGGAGAATATGTCGGAACACCTTTCGGGGAAGACGATAAAATAACGGTAAAAAACAATCTGGAGCAAAATGTGCTTTCTCTAGCAAGAAACAATCCCGATGTGGAGTTTTATGTTTTTCTTCCTCCCGTTTCGGTTTGTTATTGGGATGCCATGAAAAGAACAAATTCCTTTGAATATGTTCTTGATGAGATAAAGTATGCCTATGAGTTGCTTTTTGAATATGACAACATCAAGGTCTTCGGTTTCGACGATTGGATCGAGATAACGGGAAATCTGGACTATTACATGGATTCAAACCACTATTCGGAAGACATCAACACCATGATGCTCGAATGCATGGCGAGGGGTGAGAAACTTCTCACAAAAGACAATTATCTTGCCTATCTTGAAAGAGTCAAAGAAAACTACGATAACTACGATTACGACAGCATATTTGAGTAAGTGTCGTCGTCTTCTTCGGCGCGGCGGGCGGCACGCTCCAGTTTGACGCGTACGCGCAGTTCTTTAAAGAATTTTGTCAGGATTTCGGAGCATTCTTCAAGGAGAACTCCCCGTGTTACCTCAGCCTGATGGTTGAAGGATTCATTTTCGAGAATGTTTAACAAAGAACCTCCGCAGCCGGCTTTGGGGTTCATGGAGCCCATAACGACCCGGTCCATGCGGGCCTGAATGATGGCGCCGGAGCACATCTGGCAAGGTTCGAGAGTCACATAGAGGGTACAGCCCTCAAGTCTCCAGTCGCCGACGACTTTGGAGGCTTTTTTTATTGCAGTGATCTCGGCGTGGGAAAGGGTGGATTTATCGGTATTTCTGCGATTGTACCCGCGTCCGATAATCTTTCCTTCGTAAACGATCACGCAGCCGATGGGAACCTCACCCAGTTTATATGCCTTCTTAGCTTCCTTCAGAGCTTCTTTCATGAATTTTTCATCGGTCGTAAGAGCTTTTTTCATTGAAAATCCTGTCCTAAAATCCGTATAACTGTGCTATGATGAATTTGAAATCCGCAGGGCGGTTCTCTGTAATTATAATAAATATTCCGGGGATGCTCAAGGATTTGGAATTATATCTTTTGGGGGGAAGTATGCAGATTCATGGATTCAACAAAACCACTCTTCTGGATTATCCGGGTATCGTAGCGGCCACGATATTTACGGGAGCCTGCAATTTCAGGTGTCCCTATTGTCACAATTCGGGACTCGTGCTTGATCCTGCTTCGCAGCCCGTTATTTCGGAAGAGGAGGTTCTTTCTCATCTGAAAAAACGTGTCGGCATCACAAAGGGCGTTTGCATCACGGGCGGCGAGCCGACGCTTCAGCAGGATTTACGCGAATTTATCATAAAGATTAAAGATCTGGGTTTGAAGGTCAAACTCGATAGCAACGGGTACCGTCCGGAAATCTTAGAGGGACTTTTAAAGGACGATCTGCTTGATTATGTGGCCATGGATATTAAGTCCTCCGAGGAAGGCTATTCGAAAGTTGCGGGAGTTGCCGTCGATTTTTCGAAAATCAGGCGGAGCATCGACCTTTTGATAAACGGCTCCGTCGATTATGAATTTCGGACCACCGTGGTTAAAGAATTTCATGACAAAGAAACCATGGAAGGCATAGCAAAGATCATTACGGGAGCCGGCAAATATTTTCTGCAGGGCTACATCGACAGCGAGAGCGTTATTTGTCCGGGCTTTCATTCCTACACATATGAGGAACTTAAGGAATTTCTTCCGATATTTGAAGGTCGGGTAAAACACACAGAGATCAGGGGGGTAGAATAATGAACAGGGAGTCAAAGATTAAGGAAATCTACGCAAATCCGGTGGGCCATGACGTTATTTCCAAGCTCCTTTTGCAGACCGGCAAAAAGAAAAGTCTTGTAACGAATCCTTTAGTCGGAAATCTTAAGCTTAAGACGGTAGAGCGTTTTTTGAAAAAGAAAGTGGGAACCGACTTTTTTGATGCGGTGCTGGAACTTCTTAACAGCGAGAAGGACGTTCCCGTAACAGAGCACGGCGCAATTTCACGGGCATGGTGGAAGGAAGCGGTTTTCTATCAGATCTATCCCAAGAGCTTTGCGGATTCAAACGGAGACGGGATCGGAGATCTCCGGGGTATCATAGGAAAGCTTGATTATCTTAAAGAACTGGGTGTGGATGCTCTGTGGCTGTCGCCGATTTACGAATCACCCATGGACGATAACGGTTACGACATCAGCAATTATGAGGCCATTAATCCTGATTTCGGCACCATGGAGGACTTTGATGAGCTGCTTAACGAAGTCCACAAGCGCGGCATGAAGCTTATAATGGATCTGGTCATAAACCACACTTCCGATGAGCACCCCTGGTTTAAGGAGGCTTTGGAAAATCCCGATTCCAAGTACAGAAATTATTATTTCTTCAGGGAAGGCGGCGAAAACCCGCCCAACAACTGGCTTTCTTTTTTCGGTGGATCCGCCTGGAACCACTACGAAAACAAGAACCTCTGGGGACTGCATCTTTTTTCGAAAAAGCAAATGGACTTAAACTGGGAATCTTCCGAAATGAGGGATGACATCATCGCCATGATTAACCGCTGGCTTGATAAGGGCGTTGACGGGTTCAGAATGGATGTTATCAACTACATTTCCAAGAGTGAAGGTTTGAAGGACGGAAATGAGTTTATCGGTGATCTCATGGGATTCCCGGGTGTTGAAAAGTATTTCTACGGCCCGCATCTTCACGATTATCTGAAAGAGATCCGTGCAAGAGCTTTTGAGCCCCACGGTGCTTTTTCCGTAGGCGAAACGCCCGGTATCGGAATGGAAATGGCGAAGCTTGTCACAGGTGAAGAAAGAAAGGAACTGGACATGATTTTTTCCTTCGATCACCTTGAGACGCCCGGTCACACCAAATATGAAGATTACGTATACGACCTTAATTTCTATCGGGATTATCAGATCGAATGGGCGCAGAATTACGGAACGAATCACAGAAGTGCGCTTTTCTACAACAATCATGACAATCCGAGGATGTTAAGCAAGGTAAATCCTGTGCCCGAGTATAACGGTGCGGTGGCGAAGCTTCTTTGTGCCATGCAGATGACGCTTCCCGGCACGCCCTTTGTATTTCAGGGGGATGAGATGGGCCTTTCAAACTATGATTTCAAGTCCATCGATGACATAAACGATCTTGAGGGTAAGTGGATGTATAGGGATCTGTTGAAGGATCATACCGAGGAAGAAGCTTTTAAGATCGTGGTTGCGGGCACCAGAGACCATACGAGAGTCCTGCTTCCCTGGAACGAAAATGCCCCCTTTAAACAGAAAGAAAATGAGCAGGTCAGGGAATTTTACAGGAAGCTGATAAAGTTCAGAAAAGAAGAGCCTGAGATCATTTACGGCGACTTCACCGTATACAGAAAAGATAAGGATCTGTTTACTTATTCGCGTAAGCTTGAAGGTAGGGAGTGCATAGTTGACTGTAATCTTTCCACGGGCAAAAAGAAAGAGTATGTTCCCGGAGACCGTTATAAGAAGGTATTTTCCTCAAATTCCGATAACGGTTATCTCGGCGATTACGGTGTAAATATTTTTGTTTTAAAATAATTATTTCTGTTAATCGTCGTTTAACTGACCCTGTATATAATCTGAATCAGAAAAGCAAAAAGCTTTTCCTCCTATAAAGTATACTTCATGTTTCATGTCTCTCCTTTATAAATATCGGGGCCTATGGCCCCGATATTTGTGTACCTGCGGTTTATCGCTTTACCGAAGCAGTGTCCTCAAGCAACGGACATTTTTTCGTTTTTTGTCTTGCATTTTAAAAACTATTTGATAAAATACCTTAGGCTTTCATTTTAAGAATGAGGTATGCGATGCGACAGACAAAGTATACGTTGCTATTGGTTTTGGCAACGATAATCTGGGGAGGAGCCCTTGTTGCTCAGAGTGAAGGAGCAAAGAGCCTCCCGCCGTTTTCTTTTAACCTTATACGCTTTTCCGTGGGCGCCGTTTCCATGGTTCCCGCGTTTATATACATGGATGTCAAAGAAGGAGTTCTCACTCATTTCTTTGACAAGACCATGGTCAGAGGCGGTATTGTCTGCGGAGGTTTTCTTTTTGCGGCATCGAGCTTTCAGCAGATCGGAATGGCTACCGCCAGGGCCGGCACAGCGGGATTTGTGACTTCCCTTTACATCGTTATGGTACCGATCTTTTCTATCCTGCTTAAAAAGAAACCGCAAAAATCTCTCTGGGTCGCTGTTCTGATGTCGAGTATCGGAATGTATCTTCTGTGCGTGGACGGCGGACTTGAGTTTGAAACCGGAGATTTGTGGCTTTTGGGTTGCGCTGTGTTCTATGCCATGCATATAATAGCGGTGGGGCACTTTGCTCCGAAGGTCGATGTGCTTAAGCTTTCCTGCTTCCAGTTTCTGGTATGCGCTGTGCTCGGAATAGTGCCGATGCTTCTTGAAAAGCCTGCTCTTGATGCGGTGTGGGCCTGCAGATACCCTATAGCTTACACGGGTCTTTTATCCTGCGGAGTCGCATACACGATTCAGATGGAAGCGCAGAAAAGAGTAAACGCCACACTTGCGACGGTGGTAATGAGCCTTGAGTCGGTCTTTACACTTATGTTCGGAATGATCATCCTTCACGAGAGGTTGAATTTAAGAGAAACCGTCGGATGCATCATCATGCTGGCAGCAGTTTTTATTGCAGAATTTTTCAATAAAAAACGTGCAAAAAAAGCGTCCAAAGAAATAAGTCAATATTGATTGAAAACGGCCGCTTTTTGACAGGTATTAAAGAATTATGAAAACAAGAATTCCCATAAATACGGGATTTCTTGTTTTTTTGTTTAACTAAATTTAACTTTCTTTAAAAGCAAGTTTTGAGCAGTTGATAGCAATAATCAAGAAGAAAACGCAACGAAAAAGAAGGTAGAGTATCTATAAGAAATATGTTCAAAATAGACAAAAATATCGCCGAATATGACTTCATTTTATAAAAAAACGGCAAGCGAAAGGAGCCAAAGGTGGCTAAGAGGGAGAAGGGGAAGTACGCAGCACCCAAGCGCAAGTTTGACAAGGTGTATTTTAAGCGGTATTGGCAGCTGTATGCATTTTTGGTTTTACCTTTGCTTTATCTTTTGATCTTCAAATATTTTCCCATGCAATACATAATTGTTGCATTCAAGGAATTCAAGCTCAACATGAGCGTCTGGAAAATGCCCTGGGCTTATTATAAGACCGGTCCTGTCTTGCAGACCGATGCTCTTAAGTATTTTAAGACCGCCTTCGGTAACGTCGATTTCAGAAGAGCTCTCGTGAACACCGTGAGACTTAATCTTCTGGATTTGATCGCGGGTTTCCCGGCACCGATCATCTTCGCTCTTATCCTGAACGAACTAAGATTTAAAAAGTTTAAGAAGGTTGTACAGACCATTGCGTATATGCCCCATTTCCTTTCCTGGGTCATCATCGCAAGCCTTTGCACACAGCTTCTTGCCACTGAGGACGGATTTGTCAATGCGATAATCGCCGCATGCGGAGGAAACAAGATCAATTTCCTCGGTAATCCCGTAAACTGGATAATAACCTATGTGGGTGCCGGTGTATGGCAGAGTTTCGGCTGGGGCTCCATCATATATCTGGCTTCCATAGCCGGGATTAATACAGAACTTTACGAAGCAGCTTCCGTTGACGGAGCGGGCAGATTCAAGAAGATGTGGCATATTACACTTCCCGGGATCAAGCCTACGATAGTGGTCCTCCTCATCATGAACCTCGGATATATCATGGGCGGCGGATTCGAGCGTCCCTATGCCATGAAGAACAATCTGGTCACCGAAGTCGCAAATGTTATTTCGACCTTTGTTTACAAAGTCGGTCTGCAGGACCTGAAGATATCCCTGACAACGGCCGTCGGATTGTTCCAGTCGGTTGTGGGACTGTTCTTCTTACTTACCGCGAATGCCATATCACGTAAACTTGGCGAAAGGGGGATTTGGTAATGAAAGTAAAATCCTTAAGCGCCAAAATCGGAGACTGGGTATTTGTTTTCATCTGCGTGATCATCAGTATTATCTGTGTATTGCCGATGATAAACTTAGCCGCAAAATCGCTGTCGGAAACCCATTTCCTTATCAGACACGAAGTTTATCTGTGGCCCAAGGGCTTTAACTTCGAAGCATATGCCACGGTATTGAGTGATGCGAAATATCAGAGAGCATTCATATGGACGACGATACTTACGGTTATCTGTACGCTTGTATCCCTGACCATGACTTCGCTTTGCGCGTTCCCTCTCATTTTTCCCGCATTGAAGGGTCGCGGAGCGATCAACATTTTCATCACGATTACAATGTTCTTTAACGCAGGTACCATCCCGAACTATTTGCTCATGAGTGACCTGCATTTGCTTGAAAATCCGCTGGTACTTATCATCCCCAGCTGTTTGAGCATTTACAACATGATCATCATGCGAAGCTTCTTCTACGGTATTCCCGATTCCCTGAGGGAGTCTGCGGAAATAGACGGAGCAAGTTTTGCGCAGGTATTTTTGAAGATCTATCTTCCGTTGTCCAAACCCGTGTACGCTTCACTTGCTTTGTTTTATGCAGTGGGACGCTGGAACGGATACGGCGACGCGCTTATGTATATTAAGACCGAGAAGCAGTGGTTCCCTTTGCAGCTCCTTCTTTATAACGTATTGAACAATCAGAATTCCGTTGAAGTTGCGGCTCAGGAAGGTTTCATGCAGCCCGGACTCAAGGATTCACTCAAATCGGCTATCGTTATGTTCTCGACGGTTCCGATACTTATGATCTACCCCTGGTTACAGCGCTATTTCATAGCCGGCGTTACCATGGGAGCAGTTAAGGAATAAACGGACGGCATGGGCCGGACGCAAATTCATATAAAACTATACCGGGGAGGTAAAAAATGAAAAAGAAACTGTTATCAGCAGTTCTTGCCGCAGTTATGATTTTATCCGTAACGGCCTGCGGTAAGGGAAAGACTGCCAAGATCGAAGGCATGAAGGACGGTAAGTTCATTCAGACCAGACACATTACCGTTGAACTTTATGACCGTAACGTTGACGGCGGAACAGAAGCCGGAAACAATGCCTGGACCAAGTGGGTTCAGCAGCAGATGCTTGACAAGTACAACATCGACGTTCAGTACAAGACCGTTGCACGTTGGACCGAAAAAGACGATATCAACAATCTGCTGGCAGCTCAGACAGCACCTGACATCTGCTACACTTACGATTATCCCACAATCCAGACCTATGCAGAAATGGGCGGTGTTCACGACCTTGCTCCTTATCTTGAGAAGTATAAGAGCCTGATGCCCAACATGTTTGCTTGGCTTGGCGATTCTCTTATTTATCAGGATCAGGATCCCGCTACCAAGACCCTTTGGGCCATTGAAGGTAAGAGAAACGAGACCTGCCGTATCAACACCTTCGTTCGTAAGGACTGGCTTGATAAGTTAGGACTCAAGGAGCCCACCACCGTTGATGAGTTCGAGAGCATGCTCGTTGCCTTCAGAGACAACGCTTCCACTCTTCTCGGAGCTGACGCTTCCAAGATGGTTCCTTTCTCCATTTCCTTTGACGTAGGCTGGAGAGCAGCAAACCTTATCGAATCCTGCATGGATCCCGCCATCACCGACAAAGAATACTATGTTCGCGGTTTTGACGACAGAAAGTTCACCCAGAACGGAACAAAGGAAGCTGTTAAGATTCTTAACAAGTGGTACAATGACGGCCTCATCTGGAAAGATTTCGCATTATACAGCGAAGGCGATTCCACCGAAGACGACATGATCAAAGCCGGTTTCGTAGGTGCTTTCATGCACAACTATGACTATCCTTTCAGAAACGCTAAGGATTCCATTAATGCCACACTTGCAGCTCAGTACGGCAAAGACGCCAAGTTTGTTGCAGTTAACTGCTTCAAGGATAAGAACGGCAAGTACACCAAGTATCGTTACTCCGAGGGCGGAGACCGTAAGGTATTCTTCCCCAAGACCAACAAGGAAGTTGAAGCTTCCCTTATGTACCTTGAGTTCATGTCAGATCCCGCTACCGTTGAATATCTTCAGATCGGTGACGAAGGTGTGATCCATCACGTTGACGCAGCTACCGGCGCTATCGTTATCGACAAGCCCGATGACGCACATCACGACTGGTTCCAGAACTCCGGTAAGAACATCGACATGACCATTAACTGTAACGGTTTGAGACTTAAGGATGCAAACCTTACCACTCTTTCACTTGCTTATTCATATTCCGACGTAGATCCCGCTGACGTAAAGCAGGCAATCGAAGCAGCAATGCTTGATTCCAGAGCACCCAAGACTCCTACTGTAGGCGATATCGCAGCCGAGACCCAGGGAACCGACCTTAAGGGTAAGAGAGATCAGGGCTTCGACAAGGCAGTTACCGCTTCCGTAGCTGATTTTGATTCGGTTTGGGATGCAGCCATGAAGGAATATCTCAATGCAGGCGGACAGGCTATCATCGACGAAAGAACCGCAGCCTGGGAAGCAGCTTATGGCAAAGAAACCATGCTGAAATAAGTATCGGACTTATTTTCATAAAACAAATGACAGCCACCGTGCCCTCCACGGTGGTTGTTTTTTGCTTGACGAGGAGACTTTCCGGGGTTACCGTATAGACATACAAGGGGGTTAACAGCCATGAATACAAAACATTTAAAGAAGATCGACGATATCATGAAGGAGATGACCGATGCGGGATATGCAGCCGGCGCCTCCACTCTCATCCTGGAAAACGGCAAGGAGGTCTATTACGGTGCCGCAGGCTTTATGGATATCGCAAACAAAAAGAAAGTAAAACGTGACACAATTTTCCGTCTTTATTCAATGACAAAGCCGGTTACGGCGGCAGCGGTAATGTGCCTTGCCGAAGACGGACTTATCGATCTCAATTCGCCGGTGGGTGATTACATTCCTACCTTTAAAGGCCAGAAATACCGCGACGCGGCAGGCCTTCATTCCGTCAAACGCGATGCCAAGATCAAGGATCTTCTCAACATGACTGCCGGCCTTACCTACGAAGGTAATAAAAACGATACCGAACTTGCGGTAAGCGCACTTGTCGTTGATGCAAAGAAGCGCCTTGACAAAGAAAACGAAATGACGACCATGGAATTTGCCGAAAGGCTTGGCGAAATACCGCTTATCTTTTCGCCCGGAGAGAGTTTCAATTACAGCTTTGGGGCAGATGTTCTCGGTGCGGTGGCAGAAGCCGTTACGGGTAAGAAATTCGGGGAATATTTAAACGAGCGTTTCTTTAAGCCCATGGATATGAAGGATACCGGTTTCTTTGTACAGAAAAAAGCCCATGACAGGCTTACGAAGGTGTACAGGCAGGTTCCGGGCGGGCTGGAGGAATTCACGGACAATCATCTGGCGATCAATCTTGCCATGGAGCACGCGCCTGCTTTTGAATCGGGCGGAGCGGGACTTGCAACCACACTTGATGATTATGCGAAGTTTGCGAAAATGCTCATGAATCTCGGCGCTTACGAAGGAAAACAGATCATGCAGGAAGGAACCGTGAGATGGTTCACTGCGGGAGAACTGGATAAGGCCCCTCAGGAAGCATTTAAGAACTGGGACGGTCTGCAGGGCTTTACTTACGGAAATCTTATGAGAGTGATGAAGCATCCGGGAAGAGCGGCGTTGTTTGCTTCGGAAGGTGAATACGGCTGGGACGGCTGGCTCGGACCTTACTTTACCAACGATCCCGCCCACAAAATCACCATTCTTCATATGCTTCAGAGAACCGATGCGGGAACCACGCCCTATATGAGAAGGATCAGGAACGTGGTCATGTCATCGATCAAAGAATAAATAAATCAATTGTGAAATTTCTTGTTGGTTTCATACTTGGGTTCACAGGTGAGGTGCATTCCCAGCTTCTTAAAGATCTTTTCATCCACGGGTGAAAGGATCACGCTGGAGTGGACCTCACAGTTTCTTAATTTGGGAAGCTGCTCGAGAGCGGTTGCGGAGGCTGCATTGGTTGCGGCACTGACGGAAAGGGCAATGAGCACTTCATCCGTATGGAGTCTCGGGTTGGAGCTTCCGAGATAGTTGGTCTTAAGAGTCTGAATGGGTCCGAGAGCTTCCTTGGTAACCAGGTGGAGATTGTGGTCGATCCCGGCGAGCTCCTTAATGGAATTGATAAGAGCTGCGGCGCTTGCACCGAGAAGGTCCGTGGTCTTTCCCGAAATGAGAGTTCCGCCCGGAAGTTCGATGGCAACGGCCGGATGTCCGGTTTCGGCTTCTCTTTCAAGGGCGGAAGCCACAACGGGTCTGTCGTCGGGAGTCAGATTCATCTGTTTCATCAAAAGCTCCAGCTTATAAACAGATTCTTTGGTCCCGGTACCCTTCTTAACATCGCAAAGACCGGTGTAATATCTTCTGATAACTTCCTGTTTGGAGGCTTCTCTGCAGGCGTCATCGTCTATGATGCAATTTCCTGCCATGTTAACACCCATGTCGGTGGGAGATTTATAGGGGCTCTCTCCGAGAATGTGGGTGAAGATCGCATTAAGCACGGGGAATACTTCCACGTCTCTGTTGTAGTTTACGGTGGTTTCGCCGTAAGCTTCCAGGTGGAAGGGATCGATCATGTTAACGTCGTTAAGATCTGCGGTAGCAGCTTCATAAGCGATGTTAACGGGGTGGTTCAAAGGAAGGTTCCAGATGGGGAAGGTTTCGAATTTGGCGTATCCTGCCTTAACTCCGCGCTTGCTTTCATGATAAAGCTGGGAAAGACAAGTGGCCATTTTTCCGCTTCCGGGACCGGGTGC
>Ga0129306_1003545_pt1 | contig 11478 bp, 10 predicted proteins | sample P827metagenome_FD_94438 | JGI IMG/M metagenome (GOLD analysis project Ga0129306, IMG submission 94438) | Capybara group fecal microbial communities from Wisconsin, USA - P827 metagenome | ecosystem: Host-associated > Mammals > Digestive system > Large intestine > Fecal | place: USA: Wisconsin...
AGATTCAAGCTAATGATTCTATTGTAATTAAGAATGATGCATTGGTTGAAAGCGATACTGTATTAAAAACAAACAACCTGAGTGAACAGATTTTTGATAGTCTCAAAAGTGTAAAACTGACTACAGATAAGCAAGGTAATACTCTTGTTGAAACAAAAGATGTCCGTGTTATATTCAATGAATTAAAACAGGTAAAAGAAAAAAAGAAGGAACATGAAGCCTCATATCCTCAATTTATTTTAGATTATGAAGCAAAGTCTGCCATGTACAGCGGAAGACAATTTGATTTGAATCCATCAAAAGATGAATTAACAGATAATATAGAAGGCCTGTTAAAGTATTTTTCTAGCTTTGATTCATGTATGGAAGATGGAGAAAATAGTGCTGAAGAATTAAAAACCTTAAAACGAACTTATTGGAAAATTTTGAACTATATGTTCCTTTCACCATTCCTTGCATATTTTCGTAATATTGCAAATAAGTATGATTTTGATGAAACTCTTTATCCTATCTATCTTATTGTTACAGGCGACTCTGGAATTGGAAAAACAAGTTTTATTCAAACTGTCCAAAAGCTTATGCTTAATGTTATCCCACAAAAATTTTTTGCAAGAAATCTGAAGAAAGAAGAATTTGATGGCTTTAAGGTTTATGCAAAAGGTATTCCGCTTCTTATAGATGAAATGGATAATGATAGATGGGGCAAATTAAAGAACACTGTAAAAGCTGATGATTTTCTTTTTGAAAAATCATATCTGAATCATCCTTGTTTTATAATGCCATCAAATAATATTACTTACCTTGAATCAGAAATACAGCGACGTTGTATTCATTTTAAAATTGATGTTCGTCTTGATGAAACTAAGACTGGATATAAAAGCCGTGAAATAAAACAATTCCAAAAACAGTTTTCCAATGCTTTATATTGCGAATACATCAAACGAATGTTTGACTATCTTGATAATCAGCTGAAAGAAATGAAATCAACAGATGTTTCAGAACATTGGCTGCCAGATATTTATAAAGGCTCTTCTGAAATATTACATTCAATTTTTGCAGAATGTGCTATTGAGGTGCCGGAAGAATTTGATATCTTTGATTTGAATGATTATAAAGGTAATTCCGAAAAACTGGAAAATGCAAAACGCATTCTTCTTGAAACTTATAGAGCTAATGCAGAGATATTTGAACCATTGAAAGGGCAGAATATATTGCAGATTGATTTTACAAGTTACAGCAATGACTGGAAAAATAAACGTAATATAAATATACTGTCCCGCGATTTGCCAAGATATTTTGACTGTAAACAATATGGACTTAAGTTGCAAATGAACTTAGGTGAGTTTACAAAACTAACTGGTATAAAAATTAAGCGAGGACTTTTTAGATAATGGATAATCTATTTTACATATACAAAAAAACATCAGAAGAATTAGATGCAATAATTCCTATTCTCAAAAAACATAAAGTAAACCAAGAAGACTGCAGACTATTTGTAGATACTAACAGAGATTTTATTCATTACAAGGAAATGAAAGAGTTATTAAAAAAAGAGAATGGGATTTTATTTTTCAATTCTCTTCATTCCATTGGTAATACAAAAGAAAGTATATTAGATGAGTTAAGATGGTATAATGATAACAAGATAGAAATAGTAGTAGCTGATATGCCATCGACTCATTGTTTTGAAAAGTTAGAACTCAATTTTCAAAGCTGTTCTACAATGATAGACTTATTTCGGATTCTCCAAAATTATCCAGGCTTCGATTTTCAAAATCCTGATTTTTCCGATGGTGGAAGAAGAAAGATTCGCTTCCCTGATAATTGGGATTATTATTTTTCATTATATGAAAACAAACAACTTTCAGCCAATGACTTTCAGCAACAGGTTGGTTTGAAGCGAGCAACCTTTTTTAATCTTCTTTCTGAATATAAACAACTAAAGAAAATGAATCAAATTGAATATAACTTTTTGGAATTACATCAATAATAATCGAAATTAAACTCAGATAAGTGTATACGCCCTAAGTAATAGAAGATTCCTATAGTTAGGAAATCTCTGTATACAAAAGGGGTAAATGAATACACTCTAACTCTTAGAGAGTTCTATAATTTATGACAAATTGTATACGCTCTTTATCTTGCTGTTATTACATTTGATTATTTTAGCATATATTACTAAAAAAGAAGTTGTAATAAAAAAGTTCCGGCTTGAAAATGTTTGTCGGACAAACATTTTATAAGAAATATCTTTTTGTAAAATTTGAAATGAATACTATGCGATATCAAATTTATATCCAAGGAACTTCACACCGAAATCAGCTTTATCATTCCTCATAGGATATTTATCGTAAAAAATCCAACCAATTAATTCTTGAGTACATGAAGGTCCAAATTCTTCAAGTTTTAATTTACTATCATTATTAATTAAGCTGTCTATTCTCAAAACGATATCATCATTGGAATATAATAAATAGTCCAATGATGTTCTTATTTTTTCTAAATCATTTTTTTCAACAAATTTATTTGCAGAGTGAAATCTACTATTTCTTTCCTCACCTGAATGAAGATTTGAATATATTTCTATTAATTGTTCCTTTGTTATTTTTTGTATTGATTCTTTAGATAATAAAGAACCAAAGATATTCTTTGATTTCTCAAACATTTGTTTTGTGTAATTATCTTTCTTTTCCCATAATGTATATTCGTGAAACAAACTCTTTATTATCTCTTCATTTGGAGTTTTGATACTTGGATTTTCATTAGCATATTCAGTTTTTATCCAATGCCAAAAATGATCAATTACTAAAAATGCAGGTATATCTGGATAATTATTTATTAAATCCTCATTAATAATTCTTTTGATTTCATTAACAATTTTTATAAAAGATAAATATTCTTTTGCTTTTTTTGAAATGTTTCGATTTGTATTAGTTCGATTTTTTATTATATTTTCATTAAAAATATTTTCTTCAGGTAAAATAGAATATTTGTGCCTAAGAGAAAATATTTTTTTATATTCTGCTAAATCATTTGGTTCCAGGTCATGTGCTTTATCCAAGAGAACTTCAAAATGATTTTGTAAATCTTTGCAGAAGTTTGTGTCTCTTGAAAAAACATTAGTTTCGATATTATTTTCAAGTCCTCCATTTGTAAAATTTGAAGAACCAATTATTCCTGCTATGGGTGTACCATCTTTTATAAAAATATAGAATTTTGAATGAAAATCATTTAATAAAAATTTTACAGTAACATTTTGATGATAGTAAATTTTTTCTAATGCATAAGGATTTGTTGGATAACGAAGCGATACTAATAAAACAATATTTATATTTGAAACTATCATTTTCATGATAGTTTCTGTTTCTGAAAAGAAAGCAGAAGCAATAAATATTGTATCATATGATTTTTCCATTTCTTCAAATAAAGACTTCATCTTTTTAAATTTATTATTTGTTAAAATAGAAAAACTCATTTTTATACCTTCTCAAAAAAAATGCCTGCTTCGAGTATCTTAAAAATATTTCATATAATAATTCGTATTAAATTATAGTAGCATGAAATAAAGTAAAATAATACAAAAAAATCATCGAATTAATTCTGAAATCTTTTGTTTGTCCGACAAACATTTTTGAGCTTGCAACATTTGTTTGTCAGACAAACATTTTTAAGCTGCATCACTTTTTTGTCAGACAAACATTTTTAAGCTGCATCACTTGTTTGTCGGACAAACATTTTTGATTTACAGCATTTGTTTGTCGGACAAACATTTTTGAGCTTGCAACATTTGTTTGTCGGACAAACATTTCTAAGATTGCAGCATTTGTTTGTCGGACAAACATTTTTGAGCTTGCAACATTTGTTTGTCAGACAAACATTTTTAAGATTGCATCACTTGTTTGTCGGACAAACATTCATAAAAACTATTTAAAATTTTTATTAAGGTACTTAAAATGAATTCTTCTTTTTTTATTAGTAGTAAATTCTTTATCTCCAAATTTACACTGTGAGTTTTTGATAGGACGAATGGAGAAAGTGCCAAAACCACGTATAGATATTTCAAGATTATTTTCTAGACATAAATTAATTGAAGCAATAAATGCTTTTATTACTGGATCAATTATTTTATATTGTGCACATGTGTAACTATATACTAGTAATTTAAGTCTAGTAAGCCGAATTAATTCTTTTTTTCCTATATGTTTCTTTTTTATTTTATTCATAAATTTCTCCTTCAATTTTTTGTCGAGCAAACTTGTACTTTTCAAGATCTAGATTTTCTTAAAGACCTGAATTCATCCAACTTTTCGGAGAGAGTTTGGATGCTGATTACAAGCTTAAATATTTATAAATAAAATTACTGAAATCAACAATTTCAGCAATTTTATTTTTTGAATTGAATTGTTCTTGATGTATTAGTTTATGAGACCATACTCTTTCCAGAACTGAACTTTTTCATTTTCAGTAAGAAATGATCTTCTGTGCTGAACTTTAATCTTTTCTTCATATTCAGAAAAAGCAGTATCGTAGTTCTGCTTTTCCGAATCCGGCATTTCAAAATATTTTTTGCGCACAATGAAGCTCGGCTGAGTAGGATTTTTTATCTCTTGAACAGAAACAGAACATGTAGGACAGTAATTCTCAAGTTCATCAAATCGAGTAGCACAAATTGGGCAGTCGACATATTTAATATTGCGTTCTGCCTTTTTTGATTCTTCTGCTTTTCCCATATAAGAAGATTTTTTAAAATCCCTTGCGATAGAATTTGTAAGTGCCAATTTCCTGAAAAGCCCTTCAAACGACTTCTTTACGTTGCCAAGTTTTGTTCGCTCATAAACATATTTCAGATAACTCTCGATATGATCTACGTCAATGCTGGAATCTGAAAGACGTTTATTAACGTCACTTTCAAAGTTCTTGTCAAACGGATATTCACCATCGAATAAAACTTTTATGTTTGTAACAAAAGCTGACTCACTAACTGCCTCTCCGTCCTCTGATTTAGGATTGAGTACTTTTTCTCCTGAATCTGATGAGTTAGTTAGTTCAGTATTATTTAAATCAATAATTGATTTGTTAATAGTTAGTAGTAACGGATTTTCCGTACACGGTTCATCCGTTGATGGTTTTACCGTTGCGGAAAATCCGTTACGGCTATTGTCTATATCATTTCTTATGGGTTTTGCATGAAAGCCATAAACATTCCCAGAGAATTGACCACTATCGGTTCGCTGCTGTTTTGTTACTTCAACGTAACCGGCATTGATTAATTCATTTAAAGCTGAATTTACAGAATCCATTCCATCTCTTGAATGTTTTACAAGTTCTCTTTTATAGAGTTTCCATCCAGGCGGAAGCGACATAAAATACGTATGAAGTCCCTTTGCCTTTAAAGATAAATTTTTATCTCTTATGCAGGTGTTATTCAGATATGTAAAATTTCCTTCCGCTGGATCTGCATTAAAACAATATGTTTCGCTCATAAGTCCTCCTGTTACCACAACAAGACTTATGAACTAGATGAAAATAGTTTTTTCTGTTATAAGTTGTGTTATGGTTAGTTTTTGTTGGTTTTACAAAGCTGACTGTTTGTGCGATTGAGTTGCCGCTCAATCGCACTTTTGTTTTTAGAGTCATACTAATACCTCCGATTTCTTAAATGCTTTTTGTGCAAGACGGAGATACTTTTCTGGGATAACAGTTATTCCGCATTCTTGTGCATAATCAAGAAAATCTTGCCCATCTTCAACGGTTTTCCAACGCAAGACATCCTGCTTTTTGAAACAGAGTCTACCACCTATATAGTGCGAATATTTAGGATTACCACATCCAACTCTTAATAATGGATTTGCTTTGAATGTATTAAGAGAGCAGCCTCCCTTAATGCGCCAGCATTGCTCAAGGGTATAGAACTCTTGGTCCACTTCAATTTTCTCACTTGGTTTTTCGGTGATTAGTTTTCGTACTTCTTCGAGTTCTCTCAAAAGACGTTCATTCTGAAGCTGTATGGCTTGCAGATACAGATCAAAATCTCTGTTCACTATTTCCATTAGAACCTCCTCACCTAATATTGGACGGGATATTCCAATATCAGGTTTTTTATGTTAAAATAGTTTTTAGTAAGCATTACTAAAATCATCTGACCATAAGGTTTTGATTATTAGCAATTATTAGTTATTGTAATAATTATCGCAATAACTAATAATTATTAATATATAGCAATAACATTATGCTGTCAATTAAATTTATAAGAATATGTGCAGTGGTAAAATATTCGGTGAAAAAATCGACATTCTCATTAAGGAACTTGGGTTAACACAAAACGATTTAGCCAAACAAATTAATTTAAGCCAAAGCACAATAGCAAGTTGGAAATCCCGAAATAGCCTTCCTCCAATAGAAACAATAAGTCTAATTGCAGATTTTTTTCAGGTCTCAATTGAATGGCTGGTAACAGATGATTCAATCTCTGGCATATCTGATCATAAAAGGATTCAATTATCTCGAAAAGATATAAGAAATCGAATTTATGAAATTATTAGTAAGAAAACCAAGAATCCAGATGCTGACAATGAAATCTCGCATAATAGTTTCTTCACAAACATGCCTTCTTTGTCATATAAAATATTATTTCATTGGTCTGAAGGACGAATTAATCTCAATGAATATGTTTTAACTGATATTGCATATACGTTAGGGGTGACGTTGGACTATTTGTTGTCTGGGACAAACAATAATACTGAAAATCAATTTGCTGCAACCGACCAGGTTATCCTTGAGAAGGCAAAACGAAATTTGAATGGCTTAAATTCCTTGGATTCTCTTACTGGACATAGAAAACAGCTTGCAACTGACTTGCTTCTTCAATTCGAAGAACTTGAAACTTCTAAACATTCTGAAAATAAATAGACATTATTCTTATAATGATTGTGTGCTCGATAATATACAATGTAAAATATGTCACAAAAAATATATAGTTTTTGTGACATTAATTTACTTAATAATTTCTCTTATACTCTTTGCCTTTCGGAGTTAATTTATATTTCTGTGTTGGACTAGTTGGCGAATCGGGTTGCGTCATTTCAATAAAACCTTGTTCTAGAGCCGGTTGAATGTAATTTTCTCTAAATGTTACTTTATCACTTATATCAATTTTGTGCATCAAATCTTTCTTTGACATTTCTCCATCCAAGACTTGAAGTAATTTTTCTACTTGGTGGGTTACTTGGTGGGTTGTTTTTTCGTTATTTAGTTTTACGGCATCCCATGAGAATTTTTTTATGTTGTAGCACTTTTTCAAGGGATTATTACTTAAATCCGCATCAAATAGTCTTCCACGTTTTTATACTGAATGCCATTTTCTTCAGAGTAACTTTCTCCGCGATATAGCACAACTTTTTCCAGAATTTTTCCGTATCTGAATTCCGTCTGCTTACAATTATCTTCGTTAATCAGATGGCGGTACTGGAACGGAGATTTTTCTTTACTGTGCTTAATTTCATAGATTTTACAGCAGACATTTTCAGGATCATAAACGACCATATCAAATTCTCCAACTGCAAACTGCAGCTTGAATACTTCAAGATTTTGATTTGCCTTTTTTGTTTCCAACTGAACAATTTCTTCAAGCATGCGTCCTTTTATATCATCAAGGATTCTTTCCGTAATTCGCTTTCGTTCCTGAGCATCAACATTCTTAAAAGTTTCATCCATCATCAGAGATTTAATTAATGACTCGGCCTGAGAATAGCGTAGACCTGGTTGGCTAAACACGGTTGTAACTTTTTTGCTGTGCAAATCATTCATGTTCACGAGAGGAATATCACATGTTAAATCCAATAAATCAAGATATTCTTTTATCTCCAGTCGATGAGCATCCTGAATTTCAATTTTCTGTTCTTCCTGGTTCAGAATTCTCAGCAATTTCTTTAAGCGCTCTGTGATTTTTTCGCCATCAGCATCATCAAGAATATCCGTAGGATTTTCACGGTCCTTTCGCATTATATCTTTTGCACTACCAAAGTCATGCGATTTAAAAGCTCGTGTAAGAACTTCAATCGTGAATTCGTGATTCATATCTTCGACAATTCTATTTATGGCACTGGTAAGTTCACCTTTATCATAAAGTGACTTTAGATTTCTGAAATGACTTCCATACTGATAGTTTTTAAGTGAGTGCTGGATATTTCGAGCAATAGCTGTATTAACATAATCAGCTGTACTTTTCTTTGTTCCAAATATTCCCTTGTTGTAATTGTCTCCGCTTTGGCTCATGGTTCCGCCAAATTCCATGTACTGATCAATATCATGTATGCCCAATACATTTGAAAATTCACGGAAAGGGATAAAGGTTGTGTGAAGCAAAATACATCTGTCGTAAAGCTGCTCGTCTTCTGAAAAAACAAAGCCTAGAGAATCTGTTCCTGAAAGCACAATTTTCATTCCGCTGGAAGCAAAAACATCAGACAACAAAGCGGCCCCTTGTATATAATCATCCATCATTGTTACTTCATCGATGAATACATATTTATATCCAAGCATTTCAAGTTTTCGTAAATCTTTATTTACTTCACCTAGAGTGTTTGTAGGGTTAATCTGAATAAAGACTGTTTTACTTTTGTCTTCCTCATTCATGTTATAAATAATCTGGCGAATTAAAGTTGTTTTACCAGTACGACGAAGGCCGTAAAGAATGAACACTTTGTCGTGAGTATCACCGTATACATATTTTTCGAGAGAAGAATATAATTCACGTTTTTTGTAATCTTTTACTGATGTAATAAAATCATCCAGTGTTTTTCCTATTCTTACATCTGTAATAAATGTCGGAGTTTCTTCCTGTGATTTCGTAATATCTTGTTTTTTTGAAATCTCAAGGATCGGTAACTGTGCCTGCAGAGTCTTTCTTTCTTCAATCTGCTGTTTTAGATTCTCATACTCATTTTCTTTTACAATGCGGGAACGCTGTTTTCCGTTTTCTGTCCATTGATAGTAAGTATAAGCCTTACCTCTGATTGTTTTTGTAGTAAGGCCACCGGATGGGAGAGATTCGATTTGCTTAAGGATTTCTTCTGCATTCATGATTATATTGTAACTTATGTAACTTAGTTACGCAAGTTACAGAAAAATGTATCGTTTTGGTAACAAGTTTTTGTATTACTTCGAGTATCTTTTAATTTGCTTTTTTGTAAGAGCTTTTAACTCCTTTTCCATATCTTCAGTTCCAATATCATCTGAAAAACACCAATCAATAGAATGTAACTTTTTCCTGAGAATTTCACAGTCAAAAATGACATCTTCTAAAAGTTTAATTTGTTCTTGAGTCAATCTGTAATCTCGAACCCATCTATCTGTTCCAAATTGATCAGATGTTTGTACGGGTTCCCAAGTTTCATATTTTTCCCATATATCTTCTTTTATGTTATAAAAATCATTTAAGACTTTCTTTTGTATAAAATTATCGTGTATCACAACTCTAATTCCATTAACAAAATCAAGCAGGCTACTATTATCTCTATAATCAAAATATCCACCTGACATAAATACTCCTATTCTGAAACTAAATCGTATAGTCCAATAAACAAAATTTACCAAAAATTGTATATCAGACTAAACAATTTTCTACTCAAACAATTTATTAGCCGCTTCCACAGCAGGCTTTACAGCCTCAACCATTTCTGGAATTGCAGCTCTTGTATAATGGTCCGTCATGGCAAGACTTGTATGACCTGCAATCTTCTGAACTGTTTCTCCGGCGACATCACGGCGCATGCGGGTAATGTATGTATAACGCAACGAGTGAGGTGTAAGCACTCTGTTTTTGGTTTCAATTCCAGATTTTGCAACTGCACGACGGAACCATTCTTCGGCAAGCCATTTGCGAATTGGCTTGTTGTAACGCTGGAAGACATAATCATCTCCAGAGAGGTTATTCTCCGCTATGTATTTTTGGATAATGATTGCGAAGTCTTCTGGAAGAGGGGCAACACGAATCTTTCTGTCTTCATCTGAACCGCACTTATTGTAACTTGTTCTAAGAAGCTGATTATGTCGGTAAAAGCCATCTACAACGAACATTCCCTGGTCGAATAAAAACTGATTTACACGGGCTCCAATTGCCTCTCCAATACGAAGCCCACATTTTATGCAGCATAAGAACATCAGATAAATTGCTTTATGGCCTTCATCAAACTGAGGATGATTTGCGTATTTTGTAGAACTTAAATTAATCCAAAGGCTCTCATCAAAAAGAATGTTGAGTTCATCTGTTGTGAATACATCCTTCTTAATACTGTTACGGCGGAATTTTGGAAACTGTGGAGTAGGAATGTAAGGCAAGCCCATGAATGGAGCTTCAGCATATACTTCGCCAACTACGGTAAGGAAATTATTCTTCCAGCTTCCTGAATGCGGATCTTCTGTAAGAAAATCAATTACCATTGGGACTGTAAGGTCTTTAAGTTCCATGTCTCCAAACTTAGCAAGGAAGATATCCAGCAAACCTCTTTTACACTTTAAGGTTTCCAAGGTGTACTGCTTGCCAAGTTTTTCCATCCGCTCAAGATGTGTACTGCCAGGAATATACATCCATTTTCCAATCTTACCGATAGTAACCTTTTCTTCCACAAATAACGGCGGCAACGCAGACACGAACGCATAAGCTTCTGCCTGAGTCTTACAACCTTTGCAGACTTTCTGATGCATAACTCCTGTTACAGGATCATTCCAATAACAGTACCACTTGTGTACGGTCTTACCTTTTGATTGAATTGATTTTTTGAAGAGATGATAGTTTGAATCCATAATGGCCTCCAAGTTTTTTATGCTAAGCACTTAATATTCGCTTAACATTTTTAATAACCTGAAGGTCAGATTGATTAGTAAATGCTTGTATTATATAGATTTAGAACCTATCCCGAAGTGCTAAATCTTAATTGGTCTCTAGACTTGAACCAAGGACCAAAGGATTATGAGTCCTCTGCTCTAACCACTGAGCTAATGGCCCGAATTGAAAGTAATTCTAACAGAAAAAGGTGCCTTAATCAAGATAACTGATGTCTGACACCTTTTACAAACTTGACACAGAATAGTGAATTTATTACTATATATGAAAACACGACAAAGAGGTCGTAGATGAAATTTCGTTTTCAGGCGAAATTTGGTCTACGACCTCTTTTTTTTTCGAGGTAGAAAATGAAGACCTTATATGAACCAAGTTTTGAACATGACAACTGTGGAATCGGAGCTGTAGTAAATATCGACGGAAGTAAGTCCCACAAAATTGTGGACAACGCTCTGAGCATTGTTGAAAAACTGGAGCACCGTGCCGGAAAAGACGCCAGCGGCGAAACAGGAGACGGTGTAGGAATCCTGGTTCAGATAAGTCATGAGTTTTTTAAGAAAAATGCCGCCGACCTGGTTGGCAAGCTGGGCGAAAGAGAATACGGTATCGGCCAGTTCTTCTTCCCGGGGCCGGTG
>Ga0129306_1003546_pt1 | contig 11476 bp, 6 predicted proteins | sample P827metagenome_FD_94438 | JGI IMG/M metagenome (GOLD analysis project Ga0129306, IMG submission 94438) | Capybara group fecal microbial communities from Wisconsin, USA - P827 metagenome | ecosystem: Host-associated > Mammals > Digestive system > Large intestine > Fecal | place: USA: Wisconsin...
TAAATGATATAAATGAAAAATACGGTCAACGCCGTCACGCTGCCTATGTCTAAGGAACTTAGTTTATTTCAACGTTCGGGGAATAATAACAGAAAAAAACAATTAGGTCATCATTTTTGCGAAAAATTTTTTACAATTTTATAAGATATTTTTCCCTTGTTTTTGGGCTTGTTTTAAAGTAATTTTTAAATATGAACTTGCAGGATTTTGAATACCTGAACAGCAACTTAGATTCTTCAAACCTTTTCGGCAGCGACAGCTCTGTTGCAAATCTTTTTCTGCTGCAGGAAAAATACAACACAGAACTCAAAATCCATAAAAACATTCTTTTCCGCTATTATTACGGCTCTGAGAACCGCACAGGCTATGGTTTTCCCCTTCCTATGAAAAATCTGCCCGAAAACTGGCTTAAAACGGCCCTGGAGCACATTTTTGAGGACGCCCGTATACAATGTCGTCCAGTGGCCTTTTGCCTTCTCACAAGCGCTCAGAAGGCCCTTATAAACGAAACTCTGAGCCTTTACTTCCCCGGCCGCACAATAAACTGGAAAACCAACCGCGATGACTGCGATTACATCTATCTGCGCGAAAAGCTGGCAGAGCTTCCGGGCTCGCAGTATCAGAAAAAAAGAAACCACATTTCCCGCTTCAACCGCATTTACGGAGCCTGCGGAATAAACTGGGAGTTCAAGGCTTATCCGGAAAATGATATTGCCGCTGATATCCTTAAGGTTTCGCAGAAATGGTATGAAGAAAATGATGGTATCAGCAATGATTTTCTCCGCCTGGAGCATGAAAGCATCGAAAAAGCTCTCCAGAACCGCGAGCTTCTGGGCCTCCGCGGCGGCGTTCTTTACATCAACGGCGAACCAGCGGCCATGACCCTGGCCTCACCGATTTCCCAGGACGTCCTCGACGTAATTTACGAAAAATCCTTCGGTGACTTCGAACACAACGGAGCCTACGCCGTAATCAACCAGCAGTTCGCCCGTCGCTGCCAGAATTTCCTTTACCTCAACCGCGAAGAAGACATGGGCGTAGAAGGCCTGCGAAAAGCCAAGCTTTCCTACAAGCCCGAGATGATTCTGGAAAAGTTTTATGGTATAGTGGAGTAGCCTCCGGAGGTCTCAAATGTTAAGCGCCATCCTCGACAAATCAACCTGCGCCGCCTGTAAGTTCTGCTGCTCCTTCCGCCGCACAAGTCTCTGGGAAACCCCGGTCTTCCCCGCGGCGGATCTCGAAAAGCTCCGTGCCCTCAACCCGAATGCCCGTTTCCGCAGGGCCGGCAAAGACTCTTATACCTTTGACCTCACCGCTTCCTACAAGACCACCGACACCGCAGAAGAAGCACCCTGCCCCTTCCTGGACCCAAGCCGCGGCTGCACCCTCCCTCAGGACCTCAAACCCTTTGAGTGCAAAATCTGGCCGCTGCGCGCCGTGAGAACTCAGAAATCAATAGCCGTCGCCCTCACCCCAACCTGCCCCGCCATCAACAAAGTTCCGCCCGAGCAGGTTCTCAAACTGGTCACCTCCGGCCTGGGCCAGCAGATTCTCGATTACGCCGCTTCCCACCCCGACATCATCAAAGAAACCAGCCCCTTTCTTTCAAATATTCTCTATAAAGAAAAAGAATAGCCATTATCGGTAAATTCCCATATAATAAAAGGATATGGAAACAAAACGTAAAGAAAGTAAGTCTTATGATATTTCAACGCTGAGTCGCCTTATGAAAAAAGATTTTATTTTTGTAATTGCTGTATTTCTTATTTTACTTTTGATTTTTACAGATATCAGTATTTATGAATCCTTCGGCTCGGTACGTTCACGAAAGCTTGAAGCTCAGAACCTTGCACTTTTATATGCCTCAGAAATCAGAACAAACTACAACAATGCTTCAGAGCAGAATGAAAAAACTCTCACAAATTTTCTTTTCGGCCATCTGAATCTTCAGGGCTTACAAAGCCGCGACTACAAATATTCAATTTACAGAGTAAATGATTACACCGGTGAAATTACCAACCTGATAGGAACAGAATATAAAAATCTGCATAAACCGATTTCTGTACGTCTTGAAATTCCTCAGGCTCACTACGAGCTGGCAGTTGCTCCAAACGGTTACTGGGTAAACGTACATCTCGTTCTGGTTCTCGGTACCCTTTCCTTCCTTTTGATTTGTGCCTTCACAATTCTTACCATGCTCTTCCTTAAATTACGACAGAGCAATATCCGTCTTGCACAGCTTGCAACTCTTGATCAGCTTACAGGACTTTATACAAAACAGACAGCCATTTTTACCCTTAAAAAAGAAATTGATTACGCAAACCGTAACGGAACCCAGGTAGCTGTTTGTTTTATTGATATGAATAATTTCAAACAGATAAACGATAAGTATGGTCATACCGTTGGTGATTCCGCACTGGTAAAAGTGGGAAAACGCCTTCTTGAATCTGTAAGACCGGAAGACATTGTTGCCCGTTTCGGCGGTGACGAATTCATCATCATCTTCCGTGGAAAAAATACAGGTACAGATTATTTAAGTACGGTAGAACGTATTAAGGCTGTTCTTAATGTACCGGCCAAACTTTCTGCACATGTTCTTGCTGATATTTCTGCTTCAGTAGGTATCGCTGTTTATCCTACAGACGGTAACGGAGTTGAAGATCTTATTGCTTTTGCAGACAAGGCTATGTACGAAGAAAAGGCCAGAATGAAAAGCAGCCCTCGTCAATAAAATCAAAAAATCAAAGTCTCAGAAATAAATATTCAGAGGTCGTTATGAAAAAAACAAATCTTCTCATTTTGATTACTAGCGTAATACTAACGTTCGGTAGTTGTAAAAAAGCCAATGCACAGACTGCTAAAAATGTAGCTTCTTCGGTAAAGATTAAGGATGGTGCCGGATATGCAGGAACTCCTTTTAATGCCGATGCCTATTCAGAGGAAGCTCCAGAATACAAGGAACGCAATTCCCTGAATCTGAGTACAGACGGTTCTAATCAGGTTAATTTTGATTCTGTAAAAAAGTTCTTTACTCTGGATTATACACCTGAATATCCTGACTCAATTTTTGCAGACTCTGCATCAAACAGCAAAAAAGCAAAAAAGCAGGCTGCAGATAAAACTGAAAAAAGCGAATCCCACATTCCAGGAATCCGCAAGCTTTCTGATTATGTAACAAAATACGTCACAAAAAAATCTTCCCTTCAGGATTACAAGCCTAACGACGAAGCCGAAGAAGATGACAGTACAAAAGAATTTTTTGTAGAGGACTGGGGCCCTCAGGACAAAATTGTGGCAGGAGAAAATCATCCGACCTTCTATGTAATTTTTTCCCGCCCTGCCCGTTCCCTTAAGGCCTTAGACAAGCCTCAAACTACTTCAGACATAATGACAATTGAACCGCCGCTGCCAGGCGTTTACCGCTGGTACGGCACAAAGCATCTTAGCTTTGAATCTGATATTCCTGCCGACCCGACAGTTCAGTATACAATCACAATCAAGTCCACAATGAAATCTGCCGGCGGCAAAAAGCTCACCGGTGAAACAGTTTTTAAAACTCAGGCAGAGCCGGTTGAAGTTATCAATATCTGGGGCGGTTATATTAAAAACAGCGACTGTGCTTACGGCTGGAATACCGGAGCCCTTCCTCCTTATGAAAACCGTTTTGTAATGCGAACTAATTACACAACAAAACTTTCTTCAATCAAAAATAATCTTACGGTTTATGTTAACGGACTCACTGCCACCTGCGACATTCAGCCGGTTTACGAAGACATTTTCCGCATGTGGTCTAACTATGCTGATTTTGATAAGGACGCGGAACGCACAAATACTTACCTTGTAGAAATTAAAAGTGAAGTGCCTCACAATGCAAAGGTTGAAGTCCGCAATACTAACGGCTCGTCAGAAAGCTACTTCACACTTATGCCATTTAAAATCAACGAAGTTGAAGAGATGACAGAATATTCTTCTGCAAAATATAAATGGCCCCTTTCAATTTATTTTACCCAGGTGCCGGATAAGCAGTCTCTTATTCAGAATGTAACTTATGATGGCGGTAAAACAATCACAGAAGAAAATGTGGTTGTAAACGGAACTACAGTAAGAATCTGTAATCTTGATTTTGATTATAATCAGAGCCACACAATCAGCTTTGGAAATCTTAAGGACAAATACGGTCAGACCCTGGCCTCATCAAATTCAAAATACACCTTTAAAACTCCACAGGAAAAGGCTTACGTAAGATATCAGAATTACGGCACAACAATGCTTGAAGCCCAGTTCCCTCACAAGATGATTTTTGAACATCAGAATCTTATCTCAGGTTCTTATGCTCTTCAGAAAACAGACCGCCCTTCCGGCAACGGACAATATATGGCAAATGAAAACACTGCCGTCTATTACGACCTGGATCTGGGAACAAAAAATCAGAGAAATTTCCAGGAGCTGGATCTGGAGCCTTTCCTTGATGACGGATTTGGTTTTGTTCGTTTTGAAAGCTCTGCAAAATATAAATCCTATAACCACTGGCGCGAAAGATACGAAGATGAAACTTCATCAATGAATGGAGTTGTCCAGGTAACTGATTTAGGAATCACTGCGCGAATGTCTATCAATAAGGCCGTTGTTATGGTTCGAAGTCTTTCGACCGGTAAACCTGTTGAAAATGCAGAAGTTTATATTGTTCATGATTTGAATGATTATCAGAAATGGGAAAACGGCGCCTATACTTCGAAAGAAATTTTTGTTTACGGAAAAGAAGAAACCTACGACAAACTTTTTGCGAAAGGCCTTACAGATAAAAATGGTCTTGCTGTTATTACTTATGATGAAGAGGCCATCGAGAATATTCAGGGCGATAGCCGCAACGCCTTTGTTTATGTTGTAAAAGGAAAAGACAAGGCTGCCTTTGCTCCAGCCTCTCACAACACCTGGCGTGAAGGTGTAAGCACCGGTTCTATGGACAGAGCCCGCACCCCGCAGCAGAGAACCTTTATGTTCGTAGACCGCGGCATCTACCGCCCTGGCGAAATTGTCACCTTCCGCGGAATAGACCGCGACCAGCTCCTGGGTACATTCACGGCTCACACAGGCTGGTATTCAATTACTGCAAAGGGTGCCTGGTGGAATTCAAAAGATATCATCGAACCGATCGCCGGCCAGCTTTCAGAATCCGGCGGCTTCTACGGCTCATTTAAAATTCCGGACGACATTGAACGCGGTTACTACAATCTTGTTTATTCCCGCAACGGTAACTCAAACGAAACAGCAATCATCCGCTTTACGGTTGCCGATTTTGAACGCGTAAAATTTGAGTCTTCAATTGAAGTTCCTCAGGTTACTTACTTTGGCGGTGACAAGCTTACTGCTACCCTCTCGGCAGATTACCTGGCCGGCGGTTCTCTCAGCGGATCAAAATATGAGGTGACCTGGTACAAACAGCCGACAACCTTCAAGACCTCGGAGCCGGCTGCAAAGGGCTACAGCTTTTATACAGGAGTCTACCCCGACAGATATTATTATTCGAATGACACGGGGGCTCTTGGGGTGGACGGTACTGCTTCCCTCATCTGCGAATCAGAAAAAATTACAGACGGCGCTCCTTACATTTACCATGTTGAATCTGCAGTCACAGATATTTCAAATCAGAGAATCTCAACTTCAAATGATATCTTTGTAAACCCGGCTCAGTTCTATATCGGAATTGCAAAGGCAAAAAATCTGCGCGGTTTTGCAAAGGCCGGAGACAAGCTTGAGATTCCTTATATTCTTGTAAACCCGAACGGCCTGCTTATGTCCGAGGGTGAAGTACCTCTCAAGGTTTCTGCGCTCGAATATAAGCTCACCCGCGAAGTGTGGACAATGGTTCACGAGCAGAGTGTTGATGATACAATTTACACCCGTTACGAACGTTCAGATGTTGAAGAAGCCAGCGGCGCCCTCAAGGCTTTTGCAAACGGCATTCTTCCTCTTAATCCAAAGGTAAGCGGCTGGTACACTCTCACAATCACAGGAAAAGACAGCCGTGGCAGCAAAGTTCTCTGCAAGAGCGAGTTCTATGTTACAGGCAGCGGCTCAAGCTGGTTCGATCAGTGGAATTCAAATTCCCTCAAGCTCACTCCAGATAAGTCTCAGTACAATCCTGGAGAAACTGCTCACATCCTTCTGGAGAGCCCGCTTCCTTCAGGCGACTATCTGATTACTGTTGAACGCGAAGGAATCTTTACGGAAGAAGTACGCCACTTCGACAATGGTGCAGAAGTAATTGATGTTCCTGTTGCAGGCAATTATGTTCCTGTAGTTTATGTTTCAGTTTCTTCTTATTCAGAACGCCACGGAGAACCAAGCCACAATTACGGTGAACCGGATCTTGATAAACCAAAGGGCTACTATGGTGTTACTCCGCTTCTTGTAAATCCTTACGTTCGTTCCTTTACGGTTAAGGTTGAATGTGACAAACCAAGCTACAAGCCTGGAGAAACTGCAACCATTAAGTTCACAGCCACAAAGGGCGGCCAGCCATACGCAGGTGCCGAACTCACTGCAATGGCCGTAGACCGTGGTGTCCTGGACCTCATAAATTATCATGTTCCAAACCCAATTGATTTCTTCTACAACAAAGAGAATTTCCCTCTCCGTGTTTATGGTGGTGATTCCCGCACTTATCTGATGGACCCTGTAACTTACAGTGTAAAAAATCTTGCAGGTGGTGATGCTCTTGCCAGAGAAGAAGACAAGGAAGAAGAGCGAAAAGATTTCCGCCCTACTGCCTTCTTTGAACCGGTTCTCATTACAGATAAAAACGGAGAAGCCACAGTTACCTTCAAGCTGCCGGACAGCCTCACCACTTACCGCATCACAGCCTTTGGTGTAAAGGATGATTTGTTTGCCCTGCAGGAAGAAGAAGTTAAAGTTCAGAACCCTATAAACATTCAGCAGGTACAGCCTCGCCGCCTTCGTGAACGCGACACCGCAGAATGTGGAGTTCTCATCTCTAACCTGGGCAAGGATGGAAAGAAGGTTACCGTAAGTCTTGAAGTACTTTCACCGACAAAAGACACAGAACAGGACAAGCTTGAAGGCCGCAAGACAATTCCTGGAAAAGGCTTTGTTGACGGTGAAAGCACCCATACAGTTTATGTTGCTTCGGGTCAGTCGAGCGTAGTTTATTTTGATGTTGCAGCACAAAGCGAAGGAACAGTAAATCTTGTTTATACGATTAAATCTGATGTACTCAATGAAAAGCTGATTTCTCCAATCAGGATAGAAAAGACCTTTGTTTACGAAACCGTAACTATGACCGGTACAATTTCCGGCGACAAGAACGCTTCAGAAAAAGAGAGCCTTATAATTCCGGGCTTTGCAAAAGAAGGCCGCGGAGATCTCAGCTTTACTCTGGATGCAACAAGACTTGGTCTTCTCGGCAGCTCAGTTAATTATCTCTTTGATTATCCTTATGGTTGTCTTGAGCAGCAGTCTTCACGCATACTACCGTTAGTTAGTTTTGGAGAATACATTGATGTCTTTGGTATGGATTCCAAGGTTATAGACATCAAGACTTGTGTTACAAGCTGGATTAAAAAATGGAAGGATTATCAGCACGCAGACGGTGGCTTCGGCTACTGGCCGGAATCAAAGTATTCTAACGATTTTGTAAGTATGAGAATCCTTTATATTTACGCTCTTGCAATGCAGAGAGGTTATACTCCGGAAGATATTCCAATTGATGTAAAGAAACTCAGTAATTATGTTGCAAGTCAGGTAAAGGGTTATAAGACCCGCTATGCCGATTCAAATTATTATGATTATGACAAAGCCTTTGCCTGCTATATCTTCAGCCTGCTCAAAAATTCTGCCCTCGAATCTGTACGCAATGAGCTTTATGAAAAGGTTGATGCTATTACTCTTGATGCTGCTGCCTGCCTTTCCTTAGCCTACTCAAATTCAGGCAAAGGCTCAGATATGGACAAAGCAAAAGTTATCAATGGAAAAATCCGTCCTTACCTGCAGCCGGACCAGAGAGGCGTTTCACTTTCAAAGAAAGCAAAGAGCGGTTACTGGTTCTGTTATCAGAATGAAAATGTTCAGTATGCTGCAATCCTTTCTGCTCTTGTAACAGAAAATCCTGATGACCAGATGGTAGATAAACTCGTTTACACTCTGCTGAAAAAACAGTCTCAGGGTCACTGGCAGAATACAGTTACAACTGCTTCTGTACTTGAAGCAATTTATACTTACATTCAGAAGCGCCAGCTTGATTCAACAGATTACACAGCAAGTGCAATGATCAACGGCAGACAGGTTATGAAGGAAAAGTTCCAGGGAGTTGCCGCAAAGCCTAAGACTTTAAAGCTTCCTTTTGAAGATGAGTTTGTAGCTTCCCTTCCTCGTGATAAAGCAATCCCGCTTGTATTCGAAAAAGATGGTGACGGCTATCTCTTCTACACAGTAGAAATGAAGTACGCCCTTCCAGACGAAGCCCAGGCTGCCCGAGATGAAGGCCTTAAGATTACTTATGAAATTACAGACTTTGATACCGGAGAAGTCATTAATGTTTCTAAAGATACCTGTGATATCACTCTGGAAAGCGGAAAGATTTATAAGGCTAAGGTTTATGTTCAGACCGGCCGCACAAGAGAATACGTTGCTGTCCGTGCACCGATTCCGTCGGGTGCAGAGATTCTCGATTCAACTCTTGTAACCAGCGGTTCTGCAGCTCAGAGCTCTAACTCTAGCGGCTGGCGAAGTTGGATGAGTCACAAGAATATTACTGACAACGAGCTTCAATTCTTCTGGGACGAAATGCATTCGGGCCGCTACTTCTTTGACTTTACCTTCCGTGCTGTACGCCGCGGCGTTTATCCTACACCTCCGGTGCAGGCTGAGTGTATGTACGAGCCGGAGGTATTCGGTAGAAGCGACGGTTATCTCTTTATAATCGAGTAAGCTTGTGCGATTTCGTTTTCCGAACCGGCTGTCACGATTGCTTCGTCATTGCGAGCCGCGAGATCTTCGTCATTGCGAGATACGACATCCTCGTCATTGCGAGCCGAAGGCGAAGCAATCCATCATTGCCGCTTCTGTATTTCTCATAATTCTCTTCGCCCCGCCGCTGGTCCTTCGCCTGCTGCCCTTTCCTGAGCTTCAGGATTTTATGGCGCAGGAGTACAGCTGCAGAATATACGACCGCCGCGGGGAGCTTAATCAGGTGACGGCGCTTAGTGGCGGCGGAAGAAGAGAATTCACACCTATCAAAAAAGTTCCAAAGCAGGTTAAAAAGAGCTTCATAAAACAGGAAGACCGCCGCTTTTATTTTCACCATGGAGTAGACTGGCTTTCACTTTCGAGAGCCGCAATACAAAACCGCCGTGCCCACAAAATTGTCCGCGGCGGCTCCACCATCTCAATGCAGCTCGCCAAGCTGGTTAACAAGAATAATTCTCCTACCCTCCGCCGCAAGCTTAAAGACATTTTTAATGCCTACCGCATTGAAGCAAAGCTCAGTAAAAAAGAAATCCTTGAGCTTTATCTTAATTCAATTTATTTCGGTTCGAACTCTTACGGAATTACTTCTGCTGCCCGAACCTTTTTCTCCTGTGAATTAGACCAGCTCACAGAAGAAGAGATTCTTTCTCTTTCTGTAATTCCAAGAAGTCCGAATTATATTGTTCCCGCAAACACAAAATATTTTAAGTATCCTTTTCGTCTGCCACACTTTGTGAATTATATGACTTCACAGACCCGCAGTTCCGGCTCAAAGCTTCCCTATGAAATCAGAACAAGCTTAGACCTCGATATCTCCCAGATGGCCGAAGACTACCTGCGCGATGCTCTCGAACAGGCTCAGGGCTCGCGAATAACAAACGGAGCTCTCTTACTCCTGGATAACAGCGATGGCTCAATTATTTCCTGGCTCGGTAATGGTAACTTTTTCGACAGTGAAAACGCCGGCCAGATAGACGGCGTATTAGTTCATAACCAGCCGGGCTCTTCCATGAAGCCTTTCCTATACGCTCTGGCAATTGAGAAAGACCTCCTGCAGCCTTCAACTGTTCTTGCAGATGTTCCTTCAGAATTCGGAAACGAAAAGCTTTACATTCCGGAAAATTTCAACAACCGTTTTAACGGACCTGTCCGTATGCGTATTGCCCTTGCCTCAAGCCTGAACGTTCCGGCTGTTTCAACCCTCAACAAGCTTGGTGTAAAAACTTATCTGGAAAAGCTCTACGAGCTTGGCTTCGATTCCATCCGCGAAAATGACTCAGGTCTCAAAGCAGACCTAGGACTTGCCTTAGGTGCCGGCGAAGTTTCCTTAAAAGAACTTGTACCCGCCTTCAGTGTATTTGTACGCGACGGAGTTTATCTTCCTTTGTGTTATGAGCAGAATCAAAAACTAACGAAAGGTAGTCAAATCTACACAAAGGATACTTCCCGAATTATTGCTTCTATTCTTTCTGATAAGGGAGCCCGTGCTCTGGGCTTCGGTTACACCCAGACCTTCCAGACAGACTACCCTTCAATTTTTAAAACAGGAACTTCAAACCAATATCAGAATATTATTGCTCTTGGTGCAACAGAACATTTTACAATCGGTGTCTGGATGGGAAACTTTTCCGGCCAGACAGTTATAGGAAAAACCGGTTCTTCTCTTCCAGCCTGGGTTGCAAAAAATGTACTCGATAAACTGGAAGGCTCAGGTTCAGCCCAAACACACCAGCCCAACTCTTTCCCCGAGCCCGAACACTGGCACAAGGAAAGAATCTGTTCTCTTTCCGGAATGCCGGCAGGTCCAAACTGCCATTCGGTAGTTACAGAATATGTTAAAGACGGTACCAATCTCGACTCTTGCAGCTGGCACACAAGACTGGCAGGAAGTCAGGAAATTACAACAATCTATCCGGCAGAATATCAGACCTGGCTTCGTAGCCGCCCCGACAAGGGACTCATAGAATATTCTCAAACCCCTCTGCAGATACTCACACCTCAGGATAATTCTTTATTCTTCTACAGCAGTCTCCATGAAAAGCAGCAGGCCATTCCTTTTGAAGTCACCGGTGGAACTGAACAAACTCTGCAGATTTTCTATGACGAAAAAAAATTCGCCACAATCAACCGTCCTTTTACCTTCTCACTTCCAGTTGACCGTGGCGAACATTCCTGCCGCGTTCTAAGCGGCAGCGAAGAACTCACTATTTATTTTACTGTACGCTAATCCAAATTGAATTAGCACTTCCAGAGCTTATGCAGGTTACAGAACTCCCAGGCTCCTTCAACCTTTTCACCCTCAAGCAATGCAAATTCAGCCTTAGGCTGGTCACCAGGTTTAAGCTGCTTTTTCTGAATACCCTTATTTGTAGCAATTACAATCCATTCAATGTAATGCTCAGGAAGCATAGGATGTGCAACTGAACCAACACTTACAGTTACCTTATTTCCTTCAACATTTACAACAGGAAGGTGTTTTTCAACAGCCGCA
>Ga0129306_1003551_pt1 | contig 11438 bp, 8 predicted proteins | sample P827metagenome_FD_94438 | JGI IMG/M metagenome (GOLD analysis project Ga0129306, IMG submission 94438) | Capybara group fecal microbial communities from Wisconsin, USA - P827 metagenome | ecosystem: Host-associated > Mammals > Digestive system > Large intestine > Fecal | place: USA: Wisconsin...
ATACTCGAAGCAGCCTATGAACTGCTTGACGAATCCGGAATAGGAGCTGTCGCGATCAAAACGATCGCTGCTAAGCTGAGTTGCTCGACTCAGCCTGTATCATGGCAGTTCGGTTCAATGACTGAGCTTAAGAAGGCGCTGTATTACTATGCCGGAGAGAAACTATACTCTCCTCTGCCACAGAAGATGCAGGGCAGGGAGGCTGTGGACGCTTTCTTCATCTCGGGAGTCCACTATATCTCAGTAGCATGTGAGCATCCGAACGTGTTCAAGTTCCTCAATGTGGATGATCCGCTTGAGACCATAGGCGAGCGGGTTGGCTCCGAATCCAGCATATTCTCGCTTCAGTTTGATGAGGATGCGGCTAAACTGCTGGCAGAACAATATGACATCCCCATCGAAAAAGTCGGTACCGCAGTCCGCGATACCGTCATCTACACACACGGTCTGGCTGTGATGATGATCTATGACAGCTACAGGCTTCCCCGTGAGGAAGCCTGTAAAATGGCCTATGAAATGGGCATGCGTCTGTTATCGGATATCGGGATCACTTCGCTGACGCGCAGCGAATCGGAACTGGCCGAATTACTCAGTGCCGGCAGGTAAACCGCCTATATATACAACAGGCCCCTTCAGATCACGGTCACAGACGATAAAATCAGCAAGCTTTCCCTCGGATATCGAGCCGATACTTTCACTTACGCCCGCAACGATAGCGGGCGTTATTGTTGATGCATCTATCGCATCGGACAGATCTATTCCGAAATCCACCGCATTACACATATTCTGCCATAAGTCGTTCGCACTTCCGGCCAGGACTCCGGCTTCAAGCCATGCTGCCCCGTCCGCCTTACGTATGACCTGCCCGCCGAATTCATACTCTCCGTCCGGCATTCCGCAGCACCGAAGCGCATCTGATATCAGGCAAATCCGCCCCGGGAACAGTTTAAACGCCATCCTCACGCTGCCTGGATGCACATGGATGCCGTCACAGATGATCTCCGTCGTGACCTTCTCCGACTCGGATGCGGCACCTATCACTCCGGGTGCTCTGTGATGTATGCCTGGCATGGCGTTATACAGATGCGTAACATGGGATGCTCCTGCTTCAAACGCCTGCAGCGACGTCTCATAATCCGCCTCCGTATGAGCCAGTGACACAGTGCACATCCCCGAGGCTTCACTGATAAGGTCTGTCGCTCCATCCAGTTCGGGGGCGATATCCAGGATTCCGATCCCTCCGCGGGATATCTCATACAATTCCATGAATTGCTCACGATTTGGTTTACATAAGTTGTCGGGGTTCTGCGATCCCGGCCTCTCGGGAGAAAGATAAGGTCCTTCCAGACGCAGGCCGGCTATCCGTGCATATCCGCGGGCCGGAGATTTCGTCCGCCCGTCCGGCTCATCAGCCGCACGCTCGCCGTCACTCTGCCGCTCATCTGTGGCCCCCATCATCTCCGCTATCACGCTGCATGCCTTCTTAAGGCTGTCTGCGGAGAGTGTCGGCAGTGTCGGACAAAAAGAAGTGACGCCTCTGGATGCCAGGTATGTCCCCATATCGCGCAGCCCGTCCGGATCGGCGTCTGCACAATCCGCTCCCGCACATCCGTGTATATGGATGTCCACGAGCCCGGGGATCACATATCTACCTCCCAGATCGATCCCAGCATCTGTCCGGATCGTTTCCTCACCGAACTCTATCCGTGAGAACCTCCCGTCCTCCACGGTAAACGATCCGTGTCTGAATCCATATCCGCTCTGATATATGTATGCATTGGTGTATTTCACTTATAATCCTCTATGTACGCCCGCAGACAATGTTTCAGGCAGCGTCAGCGCTTTGCCGGGCTCTGTCAGGCACGTATCACATACGATAATGCCGCTGCGAACGATGCTGACATAACAACTGTTATCACAATCTGTGCTCCTGCCAGTATTATCCTTTTGCCTGACGGAAATGCACTGTAGAAAGCCCTGTCCGTACGGGAAGTATCATATAAACACATGCCGCACAGGAGCAGGAGAATGAGCCCGAACACAAGCCTCTCAAGCCGGCGCGTTCTCTCCTCATAGCCCGTTACGGAACCCTCTCCGCTCATCTCATCATCAGCGGACAGGCCTATGCTCTGATCCGCACAGATATCCCTCACTTCGAATAATTCAAGTTCCAGCTGATCCATATGGGATCTGTAACTGTCCTTCACATATTCCGCCGCTTCATCTGCCCTGCCTGAGATGACATCTTCGGACAGAGCCGGATAGAGACTGCTCACATATTCCGACAGTTTAACGGCGGACATATATTCGGCAAGCACCGGGTACACCATCTCTCTGACCACATATCCGTCCACAGAACCGGCTGTCTGGTATATTGTCACCTCCGGGCCGTCCCCGAAGACCACTCCGCATGAAGCATCACCTGTGCTCACACGGTCTGTCAGCTCATCCTCGCTGTACACACGCTCATATACGAAGCCGTCCGGAGTATGGTCGCACATATAAGCAACACACCACTCCCCCGCAGAAACTCCCTCCGCCTGTGCAGACGTCACCCCGCCGGACAGCCCGTCAGCCGCCGAAACCGAAGCGCCCTCATCCGCCACATACAGCAGCACGCGTGTATCCGCACTGTACTCCCCTATCACGCGTCGTGTCAGGATCAATGCAAGTGCCATCAGTATAGTCATGAGCCAGAAGGAGGCGCTCCGAATATTCACTTTAATACGGGCTACAGCCCATTTGCCCAATAATCTAATCATGCTTTAATAATTCGCGTCTATAAAGTAAAACCGAGGCTGTAAGCAGGATCACGTCCACGATAACCGTCACCGTCAGGCCGCTCAGAGTGTGCAGTCCCCTGAACCTTCCGGTATCCCACATACCAGAGATCAGCATCCTGTGTATGGCACCGGCAGGAAGAAATCCCGATAGCCTTCTGACAGCATCGGGCAGATAGACCGCCGGAATCACAACTCCCGCTCCGATCAGCATGATCAGGACGACCGTTACGTAAGTGACACGAAAATGCGGTGTGTCGGAACCTATGACCGAAGATATGAAGTGGATCCACAGAGCTACGGACAGTGTCATCAGCCATATGGATATATGAAAGCGGGCTCCCCCGCTAAGCCTGATAACATGCTCATCCATTACAATTCTGTGATTTATTAAATATAGTTTTAATATTCCGCTGATTATCTCGCTCCAGACACCCAGCGCTATCCACATGGCACACACTTTGTTCACCGTAGCTAAGATCAGTGAGGATGAACCTCCCCTGCACAGCGCACTCTCGAGCCTTATATCCTGACGTCCGTATAATCCGAACAGTGTCACGCTCCCTATGATGATCATGCACAGCAGTCCGGCTGTCAGATAGAATCTGATCACATCATATGAACCGTATGACGATACCGTCTCCACTTCCATCATGTCTGTCCTGTCATTGAATCCGGCATAGGTACCGGCCAGGAGTTTCCACTCCATATCAGCTCTGGACACGGGTATATCATAAGCATCAATCCCGTCATACATGCTGAGTATCTCCGCGTCCGTGATCTCCATGAGACCGGCCACGCTTCCCAGCATGGCGAGCAGCTTATACTCCGTCTTGGTCGGAGCACCGTCGGTATAGATGATCAGACGGGCATCCCTCATCATCGAAGCTTCCCGGTAGAAGTCGCCCGGTATCTCTATGATCATGCTGATATCGCCGGATTTAAGTTCACTTACGGCTTCATCCATATCCATCCTGATCAGATCGCATATTCCAGTCACACCCGGGATATCCTCTGTAAGCTCCATCACGAAATCCGTGAACACGGCATCATCGGATACAACCGCTACTTCGATCAGACCACCTTCAGCCCCTGAGGCTCCGTTACCGCCAGCTCTGCGGTCGATATTTACATATGCATATCCGGCGCCGATCAGCATTCCAAAAAGGACTGCCATGATCAGCAGTCCGCCGGATACCCTGATAAATGCTATTTTAAGTTGAAGTATAAACAGCTTAAAGTTTCTCATTGATCCCGTTGGTTATTCTATAACAAGTGTTACACATATTCAGCTCATCATAGTCATGACTCACCAGTATAACAGCCGTACCCGCCTCCGCCATGCGTCTCATATCACTGCGGATCAGCTGCTTATAGTGCATATCCAGCGCAGCAGTCGGTTCATCGAGGATCAGGATATCAGGCGTCGAAACCGTCGCGCAAGCAACCGAAACCCTGCGCCTCATACCCCCGGAGAGCTTACTGATCTTTTTCCTGATCATATCCTCCAGCTCATACTCGTATATGACACGCTCATAATCATCCCGTGACCTGCTCCAGAGCTTCAGGCACTCGCTCACGCGCATCTCTCCCGGCAGGGGATCGGTCTGTGGAACATATCCTATCTTCTCCGTGAGTCCCCTGACAGTATATATGCTCCTGCCGTCCAGCTTAACCTGGCCGCTATCCGGTCTCTCCACACCCGCCAGGATGGACAGAAGGGTACTCTTACCGCATCCGTTATCACCCGAGAATCCTATGATCTCGCCATCCGCAGCTTCGAAGCTGATGCCGCGAAGTATCTTCTGCTTTCCATATGCTTTTTTTACGCCGAAACACTCAAATACCATAACTCTAATTATATCAACATATCCCAATTATGACGACACTTCATTCCGCCGTAACTCTTATAGTGGTATACTTGTTAGAGTAAGCCGATATACATGGAGACTTCCCGGTGTTGACCTGTTGATTCACAGATTATTGTTTATCCGGCTTAAACACATAGAAGAATCTAATGGGAGGCTTAACCAATGAAAAAGAACAGTATAATAACCGTGATCGCGTGCATGAGCGCCATGACGATCATCCTTGCAGGCTGCGGCGCCGATCCTGCCGTAACAGCAGCCACGGAGCAGATCGCTTCGCTCGGAGATATCACCCTTAACAGCGAAGACGTGATATCCGCCGCCCTGGATAGTTATAACGCTCTCAGTGATGAGCAGAAAGCCCTGGTCGAGAATGCGGACATCCTGACAGAAGCGCAGAAGACATTCGATCAGCTTGTTGCCGAAGAAGAAAAAAGGATCTCCGAAGAACAGATCGAAGCGGTAAAGAACCTGATAAATGCTATCGGCGATGTTACTCTTAACAGTGAAAGCGCTATCGCAGAGGCTGAGAAGGCTTACAATGCCCTCACCTCCGACCAGAAATCACTGCTGCCGAATGCCGACACTCTTACGGAAGCCAGGCAGGCTCTGGAAGATCTCATCGAGGTTGAGGAGTTAAAGCAGCATATTAAAGTTACGAAGCATGACCTTGCATTTGCCGGTTCACTTATTAACACGCAAAATAGCAACGACTACGTTATTTCGATAAATGCAAGAGAAGACAACACGCTGTACATGGATAAGATCAAAGATAACGATGACGGATCGACATCCTACAGTGTTACCTCCTATGTCTATTCAAGCTATGATCTGTATGATCTGGACGGCAACAAGCTTAAGAGCAGTGACCTCGGAAAAGTAGTTAATGATAATTGCGCATTAAACTACAGTACCATCGAAAACATGAACCTTTTCTGGGTTATTATGTACTCCGGTTCCGACGCATACATGTATATGATCGATCCGGAAGGAGAAGATGCCTCCTGTAAGGTTGCCCGTAAGTCATCCTATGACAATCTGACCTATCAGATCTCCGATGACAGGAAATACGTAGAATTCTGGTATTATAACAATTCCGGAGATGATAAGGAGTTTGCCGGCGCTTATTCGGTTGATGATAATGCCTTTGTTGACAACGGCAATTACTCTCCGACCTGCGATCCCACAGAGCGTAAGTATACGCTTCCTGATTCCTTTGACGCAACCAAATGGGCTACCTGCGCATATGATCCAGCCCTCAACGGATATCTGGTCGAAACCGCCGATGGATCGCAATGGGGTTATCTCGACAGTGAAGGCAACGAACTCGGATTGTATGTCGATGCCACCAATTTCACCGAAGAGGGATTTGCCCTGACCACGCAGGACGGTGTCAACTATGATCTGATCGATGCCAAAATGCGTATCATCATCGAAAAGGCGGTAACGCCGGATGGTGGGGCAGGAATGGGAAGATTGAAAAGCACATGCAATTTCGTCGAAGTTCACACCAGCAATGTATGGACCGTCGATATTGACAACTGATAAAATACCCGCTACACGGAGGTTTAAATGACCGAATTAAAATCCTTGATCTCTAAAATACCGCACACCGTACTTCAGGGGAGCACCGACATAGAGATATCATCTGTTATCTATGATTCGCGCAAAGTCACTCCAGGAAGCATGTTCATATGTATCGTGGGGGCTAATTCCGACGGACACACCTACATCCCCGACGTGATCGGGAAGGGAGCATCCTGCATCGTGGTCTCCCGCGACTTATCGGATATCGCCTCAGACGGAAACGCCTTCACCATCCCCGATTCAGTCACCGTGATCAAGGTAGACGACACCCGCTACGCGATGGCATTCATCTCGGCGGCATGGTTTGATAATCCCGCGGATAAGCTGACCGTTATAGGTGTCACGGGAACAAAGGGCAAGACCACGACGACATATCTGGTCCGCTCCATACTGGAACATGCAGGACTTAAGTGTGGTCTGATAGGTACCATAGAGATAATAATCGGTGAAGAACACATCCATGCCGATAACACCACTCCGGAGTCATATCTCGTACAGGAGTATTTCTCCCGCATGATCGATGCCGGTATCACTCATGTGGTCATGGAAGTATCCTCACAGGGGCTTATGCTTCACCGTACCCAGGGATTTATCTTTGACATAGGCATATTCACCAACCTTGAACCGGATCATATCGGTCCTAACGAACACAGGGATCTGGATGATTATATTCATTGCAAGAGCCTGCTCTTCAGGCAGTGTAAGCACGGCATATTCAACGTGGATGATGAGCATGTTCAGCGGATACTCGAGGGACATACCTGTGACGTGCTGACCTACGGCATCACTTCGCCGGATGCGGATATCAGGGCAGACAACATACAGCTGGTCAATCGTCCGGGCATACTCGGAGTCGAGTTTGATGCGCTGCTTCCGGGCCGTCACTTTGCCCATATCACGCTCCCCACACCGGGATACTTCAGCGTCTATAACGCCCTGTGTGCGATATCCATATGCCGCACACTCGGAATACCGGATGATAAGATGCAGGCCGGTCTTCGAAACGCCAGGGTCAAGGGCCGCGTTGAGCCCATACATATATCAGACGACTATACCCTGCTCATAGACTATGCGCATAATGCCATGGCCCTCAAGAGCCTGCTCACCACACTCAGAGCCTATAACCCGGGCAGACTCGTATGCCTCTTCGGTTGCGGCGGCAATCGTGCCAGATCACGACGCTTTGAGATGGGTGAAGTCAGCGGACAGCTCGCGGACCTGACCATCATCACCTCTGATAATCCCAGAGACGAGGAGCCCCAGGCCATCATAGATGACATTAAGACCGGAATATCCAAAACTGACGGTAAGTATGTCGAGATCATCGACCGTAAGGAGGCTATCGCCTACAGCATAAAGAATGCCCTCCCCGGAGACATTGTAGTTCTCGCGGGCAAGGGCCATGAAGATTATCAGGAGATCCACGGTGTCAAGCACCCCATGGATGAACGTGATCTGATAGCGGATATTATCGGTGACTCTCGATAAAGCTCAGGAATTCTTTCTCGGGCAGCGGCTTGCAGAAGTAGAATCCCTGCATGAGCTCACACCCCTGAATGAGATCTGCATCAAGATCCGAGAACTTGCGGGCAACTTCTTCCTGCTCGACACCCTCGACCAGTACTTCTTTGCCCATTTCCTTAAACATCGCTATGGTATCCTGGATAACGATACACATCTGAGGATCGTCTATCATGTCAACGAAGCTCTTATCAAGCTTGACCTGATCGATCGGTAATCCGGTGGTACGCTTGATATTGGAGTATCCGGTACCGTAGTCATCAAGTGCGATCTGAACACCGAACTCATGAAGCTTTCGGATGTTCATATCCACGATCTCGGGGTTCATATCGGTAGCCGCCTCCGTAAGCTCGAAGCTCACGTGTCTGGATTCAACACCATGTTCAAACATCAGAGTACGGATCTTATCTACCAGATCCACTTCTATACACTGTGAAGCGGACAGATTCATCTCGATATACCGAAGGCCGAGGTCATCCATATCCAGCGTGGATATGAACCTGATAACATCGTCAAACACGAACTCTCCTATATCATGAATGTATCCGTTGATCTCCGCAGCCGGTATAAACAGCACCGGCGATACCTGTCCGTATACGGGATCGTTCAGACGGATCATGGCCTCTGCGGCTACGTAGCGTTTTTCCTTAACCGAGTATATGGGCTGGTAATACATCTCGAATCCGTGATTCTCCACAGCTCTGCGCAGGATCTCATCCAGGTCATTTCTGACCTTATACTCCATGTTATCCTTGAAGTCCCTGTAATAGTGTACATTTCTGGTGTCCGGAAGAGTCCTGTGGAAGTTCGTGCTGAGTGAGAACAGTGTCTGCGCCTCACCTATATCATGCGGGCAGTATACTACGCACATCCTGACATCGGGTATGACAGTAAGCTTGCCGAAACGGTTCTCGACAGACAGACTGCCCATGATCTCCTCGGCGGCTGCAGCCACGTTATCCTCGTCGTTACCCTCGCACACGACCGCGTAGAGACCGTTCTCCATATAATAGATGTCAGAGTCGAGTCCGTGGCTTCTGCACAGATCCCTGCACTTCTTCGTAACGAAGCTTAAGAATCCGTTATGTCCTTTCAGTCCCAGATACATATGCAGGTTATTATTGTTCATGATCTTGATGAAGATCACCGAGATTGGTTTGAGAGAGAACAAGTTCTTGGTCATATGATCCGTAAAACTCGTATATTTCAATGCGCCGGTGATGGGATTGACCTGATTGTCGGATCTGCGTTCCATGACCATAAAGAACAGAACCGAAAGCGCTATGCTGTAGCACTCTACCAGAAGCCGTGAGTTAAGAGCCTGTATGAGCAGAGCCACAAACAGGTTCACAAACAGGAAAAGCAATGTGATCATCTTACGCCGGTCTATGTACTTTCTGTATCTGAAAAGTGTTAAGAATACCCACAGAACAAATATGCAGGCTATAAGATAGAATACAGACTCCCACGGACCGCGCTGATAGTTAACTTCATCCGTGACCGTAAACACCGTGATAAATGATCCGTTCAGAAGCAACACTACCACATCGATCATCACAAGCGTCCACCAGAGAATGTGCTGGGGCTTGTTATCCTTATACAGATGCCATATGTCTATACTGGAGAATACGTACAGAAGATAATACGGCAGCAGAAGGTTATGTGCGGCAAAATATGTATAGTTGAACAGATACGAGAGGACGATGTTCTTCTCCCCGCCCGTAACAAAATTGTTCATGCTGGCAGCACCCAGATCAGCCGAAACGGTGATGAGGATGAGCGTGAACATCTTGATCAATATGCGGTTGCTTCTTGATGAGCGGTCTGTTTTTGCTACAGCCAGGATAAAGAATAACAGGACTATAACAAAAGCACACTCGTCAAAAGTAAGTATCTGCTGCATCTAGCTTTCTCCGTGCGCGGGCTTGTTCTTTTCGCGCACAAAACTTATATAGTCTTTTTCCGGTATGGGCTTACAGAAGTAGAACCCCTGTATATAATCACATCCTATGTCGATGAACTTGTTAAGTGCTCTCTTGTCCTCAACGCCTTCGACCAGGATCTTCTTATTCATCCTCTTGAGCATACGGACGGTATTGCATATGACCGCCCACATGGACGGTATATCCATGTCATCAACAAGTGATTTATCAAGCTTGACGATATCCAACGGAAGCTGAACCACACGTGATATGTTGGAATATCCGGTTCCGTAATCATCCAGAGAGAATCCGATGCCGTCGCCGGACAACCTGTCTATATTCCTGTCGGTCACTATGGGGTCATAATCCGCAGCCGTCTCTGTGATCTCCAGATTGATCTGGTCGGGACGGACTCCGTATTTATCCATGGCGGCCCTTATCTTCTCGTACAGATCGTTCTCGATGCACTGCGCTGCAGACAGGTTGATCTCTATATAATCAAGTCCGAGTTCCTCAAAGTTCAGTGTGCCGATAAATCTGCACACTTCATCTATGACATAGTCACCTATGTCATGTATGGCTCCGCTGTCCTCGGCAGCCGGTATGAATATGCCGGGAGACACGAATCCGTACTCGTCATCAAACAGTCTTATCAGTGCTTCCGCTGTGGAGAATCTGTCCTTTTCAACCGAATAGATCGGCTGGTAATACATGCTGAACTTGTGCTCCTCTATAGCGCGGCCGATGATCGTATCCATATCATTGCGCATACGGAAACTAACATCCTTGACCTTCTCGGTTATGCAGACCACGCGGTCACTCTTGGGCAGCTTGGTATGATATGTTCCCTCAAAGTTGAGCAGTCCGTCCTCCGTATCGATATCATCGGGACATCTGACCAGACAGATGGATGTCTCCAGCATGACTTCCATATGATGAAGAGCTACAGGGCGCGATACGTATGAATTGATCGCATGTCCGGCGTTTAAGAGCGCATCATACAGATGCCCGCCACCCGACACAACGAACGATCCCTGCTCCAGATAATATGTCTCAAACAGCGGACTTACGGACGCTGCTATCTGATTGATCCTGGCTGCAACCGCTCTGATGAGTTCGGTATAATTGTTCATTCCCAGGCTTCGTCTGAGAAGTCTGTAGTTGCTGACACGGATCATCAGATAACTGACGGGAGCAGACGATGTGTAATCACGATGTACCGCCCCCAGAAAAGCCTTATAACTCTGCATGTTCATGACTTCATCCACCATATCCTCCGGCCTGTGAACAAGCATGGCCAGCGCGATACACATGACAGTGGTGGCAAATATCTCTATACGCAGGGCGGGGATGGTGAACTGTACCAGTACCGCAAGACCGTTAAGCGGCAGGAACAGGAACAGCAGCCAGAACAGAGCTCCGGACAGAAGACGTCTGTGATATATCAGAACGCCTATCTCAAAGAACATGTAATACAGTGCAACGCCATATAACATCATAAACCAGGGGCCGTGATTGAATTCGAGGTTTTCATCATAATAGAACACCCTGCCGTTGGCGACATTGATAACCAGAAGGATAATGTCGATGTTATACGGTATCAACCACATATACAGCAGTGGCCCGGCTTTGCGGAGCTTATGCCATATACCCATGATAGTGTCAAGTGACCTATGAAAAAACAGAGATAAAGAAAAAGGCTCTGACGAACCTTGAAAACTGTAGATAGATTAAGATTTCCAAAGGGTAATCAAGGCGGA
>Ga0129306_1003553_pt1 | contig 11424 bp, 9 predicted proteins | sample P827metagenome_FD_94438 | JGI IMG/M metagenome (GOLD analysis project Ga0129306, IMG submission 94438) | Capybara group fecal microbial communities from Wisconsin, USA - P827 metagenome | ecosystem: Host-associated > Mammals > Digestive system > Large intestine > Fecal | place: USA: Wisconsin...
GATTTCGTCGTCTGACAAGGAGAAGCGAGGAGGCATAGCGGTGCTATGTTGACGAGCTTCGACGCAGTCAGGCGGCGAAAGACCCGGCAGGGCATGGGCGAATTAATCAGCGTTTCCTTAATTCACATAGTGCTAAAAATTGGACAGTGCACAGGAAACCTGAGATAATGCGTCAGATCCGAAAAAACCTGCCCGGAAGGGGCTTCCGAGGCGTACTTGCTGTACGTTGGAGAAGCCCCTCGGGCAGCGTTTCGCAGGAGATGACGTATTTTATCAGTGTTTCCTTATAAAAATGCCCCCGCCCATTTCGGCACAAGACCGAAACGGGCGGGGGGTTTTTGCGTTTACGTGTCGCGTTATTTCTTTTTGCCGCCGCCGAGCAGTTTGCCCAGTCCCTTGGTCAGCTCCTGATTGATCTGGTCTTTGACTTTGTCCTTGGCCGACTGCTTGCTGTCGGTCTTGCCTTTGCCCTTGCTGTCGGACTTGCCGCCCAAAAGCTTGTCAACGGCTTTGTTGACCTCGGTCTGCACCTTTTCTTTGGCTTTGGTCTTGACGTCTTCGACCTTCTCCTTGACACTGCCGGCGTCCAGCAGCTTTTTGTTTTCGGCCGCCGCGGCCTTGGCGTCAAAGTTCTTGCCGCCCACTTTGAAGTTGCTCATCTTGGGGTTATCGACCGTGCCGCCGATGTGGAACGTCAGACTGCGGTAATCGGCCTTGCCATACGACTGCTTGGCGCCGCTGATCGCTCCAGCTGCCAGCCCGGCGATGCCGCCGATGCCGCCGGTGAGCAGCGTGGCCGCGCCGCCGGCCGTGACCGCGCCGGTGAGCGCCGAAGCCGCCGTGTTGACATACATCGCGTTGACCGAGCCGTCAACGTCCATGTTCAAGGCGCCCGCGTAAGCAAACGTGCCCTTGGCTTTGATGTACTGATAGAGCGCGTCGCCCTGCTTAGCGTTGATGACCGCGTCCTTCAGCGTCAGCTTGTCGATGGCGGTGTGGAACGGGATCTTGGCGTTGGCGTAGGCGATGGCCTTCTGGCCGCTCAGCTTGCCGACGATGTCAACAATGTTCTTGAACTTGCTGAAACCGTACACCTGACCGCCCGCCGACGAAACGGTGCCGCTGCCGTCAAGCGTGAAGGGGCTGAGCTTGCCGCTGGCGGAGTAGTCGCCCGTTAGCGTGCCGGTGAGGCCGCCGCCGAGCGTGGGCATCATCTGGTCGATGATGCTCTTCAGCTGGCTGCCTTTGAGCGCGGCCTTGATGGCGTAGGTCATCTTGTTGATGTCCATCGTCACGTTGCCGCCGATGGTGCCGCCGGCGAATTTGCAGCCGAAATCGGGCAGCGTGGCCACCATCTTGGCCAGCTTGACCGACGATTTGATCTGCTCAAACTTGAGGCCCGTGAGCGCGAAAACGGGGATCGACAGCGAGCCGTTGCCGGTGATGTCCGTGTCGGACACGGCGCCTTTGACGTTGCCCGACAGCTTGCCGGAAGCGCCCAGCGAGCCGGCGCCGAACGTCTTCATCACGTTGCCCAGGTCGATGTTGGAAATGTTGAGGTCATAGGTGCCGTTCAGGTTCTTGCCGAATTTGAGCACCGAGTTCATCTTGATCAGTCCGGCAGCCACCACGGCCGACATTTCCTTGAAGGCCACGTTGCCGGTGCCCATCGTGACGGAGCCGTTCACCTTGGTGATGGGCAGGTCCATGAACACGAGCGAGGCGTCTTTGAACGTCAATGTGTCGCCGGAGAACGTGACGGGCACGTTGATCTTGTCGATGTTCATGTCGTTCAGCGAGACACGGGCCGAATCCACCTTGCCGCCGGCGGTGATGGCTTTGCCCTTGCCCTTGACGGTGAGCGCGGCGTTGACTTTGCCCTTGATGTTGGCGGGGGCGGAGGGCACGAACTTGGGCAGCATTGCCAGGTCGAAATTCTTCACGCTGAAAGCCACATCGGCCGCCACTTCTTTGCCGCCGGCGTCCACGGTGCCCTTGAGCGTGGCGGGGTTGCCGACGATGTTTGAGCCGCCGGACATGGTGACGATGCCCTTGCTGTTGAAATCGGCCTTGAACAATGTGTTCGTGATCGGCTGGCCGCCCACGGTCAGCTTGTCGGCCTTCACTTCGGCCTTGCCGGTCAGCGCGGTGACGGGGCCTTCAACGGCAACGCTGACGGCGTCCACCTGTCCGCCCAGGTCGGCGGGCAGCGACGGCAGGTTCTTGCGCAGCGTCGCGGCAGTGACGGCGCCGGCTGTCTTCATATTCACCTTGACGGAAGGGACTTTGCCGTTCAGGTCGGCGAACACGCTGCCCGCGGTGGGGATGCCGACGGCGTTGACGGAAAGCGGGTTCAGGTTTACCTTCATGTTTTCGAAGGCGACGTTCGTCTTAGCCGAAACCGGAAAGCCCATCGCCGAGCCGTCGTCAAACGTCACGTCGCCCTTTACGGCCGGGTTGTCGAGCGCGCCCTTGGCGGTGATGTTGGCCGAAAGCAGCCCCTTGGCCGCGAACTGTTTGATCTGCGGCACGATGGCGGCCAGTGCGGCGATCTGCACCTTGCTGACGGCCGCTTTCAGGTCGAGCGCCGGCGTGACCGCGCCGGTCACGTTGATCGTGCCGCCGGCTGTCTGCACGTCGCCCTTGCCGAGCGAAATCCCCGGTGCGAGCGTCACTTTGAAGTCGCCCTTGATGGGCAGGCCGTTGAGCGCGATGTCCAGTTTGGCCTCGGCGTCATTGCCGTCGAGCGAGCCGCCCACGCTGTTGAGCACCAGCTCGTTCAGCGGGATGGCGTCGGGCAGGACGACCTTTTGGCCGGTGAAGATCTCGGCCAGCTTCAGCAGGTTGGGGATGGTACTTTTGATGTCGGTCAGCTCCACCCAGTCGAGCGCGATGTTTCCGCGAATAAGCTTGAGCAGTGCCGGATCGACAAAGATCTTGCCGGCCTTGAGCAGAGAGGCGCCGTCGCGGGTCAGCTCGATGTCGCTGAGCGTGTAGCCCTTGACAGGGTTGCCTTTGGCGCCGCCTATCTTGACGCCCAGGTTGTACGTGTTGGCGACGTACTCGCCGCCTTTGCTAGCGATATACTCGGTGCCGATGTCCAGCGTGCACACGGCGGCGACGGCCACGACGAGCACGGCGAACAGGCCTAACAAAAACTTTTTCATCTGATGAGATTCCTCCTCTTGATGGATGATGATTTATTTTGCGGAGCCAAACGGGTTTTTGTAAACGCCGAAAATAAATCCTAATTTATTATAGCACAGCGAACAAGGTTTTTTAAGGACGAAAAGCGACTTGTCGCGGCGTTTGCCGGCGGCGTATTCCTCTTTTGCCGGGCGCATGATATGATTATCCGATATTATTTGAGAGGTGACGCACTATGGAAAATCGTCGCGAAATGCTGGCACGCTCGCCGCTGCTTCCGCTGCTGATCAAACTTTCGGCGCCCGCCATGGTCGGGATGCTGGTGATGGCCTCATACAACGTTGTCGACGCCGTGTTCATCGGCTGGGGCGTGGGGCCGCTGGGCATCGCCGCCACGTCGGTGGCGTTCCCGATGCAGCTTTTTGTCGGGGCGCTGTCGATGTGGATCGCCATGGGCACGGCCTCGCTTTCGTCGCGGCGGCTGGGCGCGGGGCTTGACGATGACGCCGAACGGGCGCTGGCCAATGGTTTTCTGATGTCGAGCGTCCTGGGCTTTGTGACGATGACGCTGGGGCTGCTGTTCGTCGATAAACTGATCGGTCTGATGGGCACGGCCGAGCCGGTGGCAGGCTTTGCCAAAGAGTATCTGCGCGTGGTCTTTCTGGGCAATCCGCTGATCATTGTGGGGATGCTGTTCAACAACACAATCCGCTCCGAGGGCAACACGAAGTACGCCATGTACTCGATGGTGCTGCCGGCGGTGCTGAACGTGTTTCTCGATCCGCTGTTCATCTTCGGCTTTAAAATGGGCATGCGCGGCGCCGCGTGGGCCACGGTGACTGGGCAGCTGGTGACGCTGCTGTGGGTGCTGCGCTACTACCTGACCGGGCATCGCAGCCTGATCGAGCTGAAATTCTCAAAGATGCCGCTGCGGTGGGAGATCGACCGCGAGATCCTGTCGGTAGGCGCGTCGGAGTTCGCTCGCCAGGGCGCGCTGACGGTGGCCAATTCCATCCTGATGAACCAGATCTCGCGCTACGGCACGCCCAACCACATCGCCGCGTTCTCCATCATGATGAAAGTGTCGTCGCTGGCGGTGATGCCCATCTTCGGTCTGGGGCAGGGAATGCAGCCCATCGTCGGCTACTGCTGGGGCGCGGGGCTGTACGAGCGCGCCCGCAAAACGATCGAACTGGCGCTTTTGGCGGCGTTTGCCATCACGGCCACGGCGGAGGTGTTCCTGCTCACATTCCCGCACGTGTTCGTCCTGGCGTTCACCGGCGATCCCGAGGTTATTCGCCTTACCGTGTGGGGCGTGCGCATTTTGCAAAGCACGTTCGCCATCGTGGGTTTTCAGGTGATCGGCACGGTGGTCTTTCAGGCGCTTGGCTTTGCCGGGCCGGCACTGTTTTTGTCGATGTCGCGCCAGGTGATCTTCTTCATCCCGTCGCTGCTTATTTTGCCGCGCTACCTGGGCGTGACCGGCGTTTTTGCCAGCTACCCCGTGGCCGACGTGGCCGCAGTCTGCGTGACGGCGGCGTTCCTGCTCGCCTATCGCAAACGTTTTCGCGCGCTCGAGGAAAACGGACAAACGGTTCAAAACGGTTAAAATAAACGGCTTTCGTCCATGTTCAGCGACGAAAGCCGTAATTATTTGCCGGGCACATGCCCTGATTTCTCGTTATTTCCGATCGTCCGGCCAGCTTTTTATCTCACGCCGAAGCAGCCAGGCCATGCTGAGCCCGCCCAGCACGTCGGCCGCCGGCAGCGTCAGCCACACGCCGTCGGCGCCCCAAAAACGCGGCAGTACAAACAGCAGCGCGATCGAGATACTTTGGCGGAACACGTTGAATGTGAACGACGTTTTCGCGCGCCCAAGCGCTTCCAGAACATAGCAGCCGATCATGGCCACCGCGCCGCAGGGCAGCGCCGCGTAACCGATCCTCATACTGCGCGCGGCACGGCGGAGCAGTTCCGCATCAGTTGTGAAAAACGATGCCAGCGCTTCCGGCCAGACGAGCGCGACGACTTCCGAAACGGCGTACCAAGCGATCGAAACCGCCAGTGCCAGCCGCACGGCCTGCCGCGCGCGGGAAAACGAGCGCGCCCCGTAGTTGTAGCCGACCACGGGCATCGCCCCTTCGCCCACTCCGGTGACGGGCATGAACAGCAGGCTGTCGATCCCAAAGAAGATCCCCATCGCCGACACAGCCAGTTCGCCGCCGTGCAGTCCCAACAGCACGTTGAACAGCGCCATCATCACCGAGAAGAAGATGTTCAGCAGAAACGGCGACATGCCGATGCCAAGCATCTCACGCACATGTGCCGGGCGCGGACGCAGACAGCGCAGCGAAAGCCGCAGTTCGCTTTGGCGCAGCAGATACACGCCCAGCACCCACGCCAGGGCAAAAAGCTGAGAGAGCGCCGTTCCCCAGGCAGCGCCGGCCACCCCCATGTTCCAGATGACGATAAAAAGCCAGTCCAGCATCACGTTCAGTCCGGCGCCCAGCACCATGGCCCACATCGCCGGCCGCGGCCGGCCTTCGGCGCGCAGTGAGCCCATCAGCATCATCGTCAAAAACGGTGCGGGGATGGCGGGAGATGTGATGCGAAGATATTCTTCCGTCAGCGGGACCACATCGCCTCGCGCGCCAAACAGCAAAGCCGCCTGCGGCAACGTCAGAAGCAGAGGCGGCAGCGCCACAGCCAGAAACAGGCTCGCGCAGCTCAATCCGCTGCCAAGGGCCCTTTCCGCTCCCTCGCGGTCGCCCGTGCCGAGAAAACGCGAGATCTGCGAAGCCGTACCCACGCCAAACAGGGCAGATAATGCCACCACCGCCAGCACGAGCGGGAACACGATCGAGATCGCCGCCAGACCGGCAGGCCCGACGGCACGGCCGATGAAAACGCGGTCAACGATGTTGTACAGCGCGTTGGCCACCACACCGAGCGTGGCCGGCAGCGCAAAGCGGGCAATCAGGGCAGGAATGGGATCCGTGCCCATTCGCGCTGAAGAAAAGCGCGACGAACTCACACCAGCGTACCGATCACCGGCGACACAGACTGCATCGCCTTCAGCGCTCGCAGCGACGTGAGCAGCCCCTTGACGCGGTCGGCCTCGCCGCGAACGATGAGTACCTCGATGCAGTGATCGTGGTCGGCGTGCACGTGCGTCGTGCAGACGATGATGTCGCCAAAGTCGTGCTGCAGCTCTGTCAACCGGGATGTGGCGTCGTTGGCGTGATGGTTGTACGACAGCGTGATCGTGCCGTACACGCTGCCGCCCGACTGCCAGGTGTCTTGCGCCACATATTCACGGATCAGCTGGCGCAGCGCCTCTGACCGGTTCGGCAGCCCTGCCGCCTCCAGCCGCTCGTCAAAGCAGACGAGTAAGTTTTCCGGCACGGCGACACCGAAGCGTATAAGCTGCTCAGTCTCTTTGCGCATCGGAGCTTCCTCCTTTTTGGGGCGGACGCGCGACGACGAACGGCTGTGTGCATTCCTCGCGCGCCATCACAAAAATGTCGTACCACATGCTGTAGAACTTGTCGATGTGCTCGATCACGTAGCCGTCCTGGCAGTGGTCGGCCGTGTCGTGCGGATCGACGAGGATCAGCACGCCGTGAGCCGGGTTGCCCGTGCCCATGTCGTCGTAACCGATGATCGCCCGCCAGTGCGCGCCCCAGTCGATGTTTTCCACCATGATCGGCGCACCCGAGCGGATCGTCGTGCGGCAGTAGTCGGCAAACTTCTCCAGCGTGGGGAACGTCTTGGCCTCCTCAGTGCGCCAGGGATTGACCACGGGGCCGCCTTCCGGCACGCGCCGCGCGCATTCCTGGTTCGTCTCCACGCTCCAGCCCAGCGATGTGAAAAACTGCGCCAGATCGCAGACGGGGATGGGGCGTCTCGTGTCGGGCGGAAGACCGTGGAACGACGCCATTTTGTCGGCAATCTGCAGTTCCTGCCAGCCGTACCAGCCGAAGTGATACATCGTCATCAGCGCCACCGCCGAGGCGCACGTGTAGCCGCGCGTCTGCTGGTAGGTGCGAAAGCACGGCAGGATCGACAGCGAACCGTGACTGTACGAATGGTAAAAGTCTATTTGCGGAAAATAGGGCGAATTTGGGAAGTCGGCTGCCTTAAAGTAGGCCGTCGCCTCGGACTCCAGGGCGTACCCAAGCGGCACGGGAATGACGGGATCGCCGTTCCACCGCTGCGCGACGATCTCCGCTTCGTGCGGCAACAGCTCTTCCAACGGGGGCAGCGGCAAACACAACCTTTCTGACACGGCGTATTCCTCCTCACGTCAAAATGTCGATTTGAATGATTTACATATTATAGCGCACTTTTGGGAGAAAAGAGCTAAAAAGCCAGCGCCGCGCCGCACGTTCATAAAGCGGGCCAACTGCACGATCAGGTCATAACGAAGACACATTCGGAAATTGCCGGCAGTACGGTCAAACATCCTTGAACAGAAAAAACGGAGTTATTGACGAAGTCACGACACCCGATATAATTTTGCGCAGGCAGATTTTGTGCTGTCAAACAAAAAAATACCTGAAAGGATGAGTGTGCCATGATCTATGACTACACCCTGACCACCGGAAAAGGCGAGGAGCTCAAGCTTTCCAGCCTGAAAGGCAAAGTGATTTTGATCGTCAACACCGCCACCGGCTGCGGATTTACGCCAGATTACGAACCGATCGAGCAGATGTACCGCGACTATCACGACAAGGGGCTGGAGATTTTGGACATCCCCTGCAACCAGTTCGGCGGCCAGGCGCCCGGCACCGACGACGAGATCCATGAGTTCTGCACGCTGCACTACAACACCACGTTCCCGCAGATGAAAAAGTCCGACGTGAACGGCGAAAACGAGCTGCCGCTGTACACATACCTCAAGTCGCAGAAGGGCTTTGCCGGCTTTGATGAGCACAAGTACAGGGCACTGCTGGAGAAAAAATTCAGCGAGGCCGATCCCGACTGGGCCCAAAAGCCCGATATCAAGTGGAACTTCACCAAGTTCGTCGTCGACCGCCAAGGCAACGTCGTGGCCCGTTTCGAGCCCACCGCCCCCATGGCCAAGGTGGAAGCCTGCGTCAAATCGCTGCTGTAAACTCGATCACGACCGATCTGTTGAGAAACAAAAAAGGGGAGACCGAAGCGATTCGGTCTCCCCATGTTTTTTGCGCACACGGTGTTTCGTGATGATGCTTGCATTTAGGGCAAAAAGCCCATTGTCTATGCCCTTGCTGTCCGCTCTGCCGCTTCGATCACATGCTTCATCAGCACGGTGGTGGTGACAGAGCCGACGCCTCCCGGCACGGGTGTGTACGCGGCCGACAGTTCCGCCGCCTCGGGCGCCACGTCGCCGCACAGTTTGCCGGCTTCGTTCACGTTGATGCCCACATCAAGGATGATCTGATCGGGATTGACGAATTCAGGCGCGACGCAGCCGGCATGACCGACGGCGGCCGCCAGGATCTCGGCGCGGCGGGCGACCGACGCGGCGTCGCGGGTCTTCGTGTGGCACACGGTGACGGTGGCGTTGGCGTTCTGCAGCATCATCGCCAGCGGCCGGCCGATCACCAGGCTGCGTCCCAGCACGACGGCGTTTTTGCCCGCCGGATCAATGCCGTAGAATTTGAGTATCTCCATGCAGGCGGCGGCGGTGCAGGGCGCGAAACCTTCGCCGCGGCCGGAGTACACGGCGGCCTGCGAACCGAGCGTGATGCCGTCCACGTCCTTGGCGGGGACAAGCGTTTCGCGCACGGCCCGTTCGTCAATGCCTTTGGGCAGCGGCATAAAGATGAGGCAGCCGTGGATGCCCGCGTCGGCGTTGATGGTATTGATCGTCTCGATCAGGTCGGTCTGCGTGCAGCCGGCCGGAAGAACGAACTGCTTGACGCTCACGCCGACAGCCTGCGCGCGTTTTGTCGCGCCGCGCTCGTAAGCGAGATCGTCGCCGCGTTCGCCCAGGCGCACGATCGCCAGCGCGGGCGTGACGCCCTGGGATGCGAGCGCTGCAGTCCGTTTTTTCATTTCTTCGGTCAAAGCCGCGGCAACGGCCTTGCCGTCTAAAATCTGTGGCATGATGAACGCTCCTTCGGGGTTATCCGCGCAAAGCGGCGCTGACGGCAGCAAACGCCGCCTGCGCGCGGGGGACGTACTCGCGCAGCAGCGCGTCGGCTTCCGCGTCGAACTTGGCCGCGGCGTCGCGGTCTTTCATCGCTTTCGTGTTGATGAACACGTTGAGCGAAGCGCCCTCAAGCGCGGCACGGCATAGCGCGGCCCCCACGCCGGCGTCGCTGACGGCCAGGCGCGAACCCTTGGCGGCAAAGCCCTCCATCAGCTCGACGGCGCGGGCGCACTGCCGCATGATCTCCAGCGGCACCTCGCAGGCTGATTTCAGCGCTGCTTCCATGACGGCTTCTTTGTGCGTTCTCTGTTCTTCGGTGTCTTTGGGCAGACCGTAAGCAGCCGCCAGGGGGGCGAAGACTTCGGCGTCACGTTCGACAAGGTTCAGCAGTTCAGCCTGGATGGCGTCGCACTGCGCCTGCATAGCCTTGATGTCGTCCTCGACGGCGGCATATTTTTTCTTGCCGACGGTGAGCGAACCCACCATGTTGCCAAGCGCCGTGCCGATCGCTCCGCACAGCGCGGAAGCGCCTCCGCCGCCGGGCACGGGCGCCTTTGTGGCCAGCACGCGGACAAACTCCGCGCACGTGTTATCGGTGATTTTCATGAACATTTCTCCTTCTCTCAAATATAAACCGACGCAAAGAGCCTGAATATCTGACAGACAATGAAAAAACAATTTTTTAAAAAAAGGGGTGTCCGGTGTGGAACACCCCGTTTTTTTTGAATCAGGCCTTTTAGCGGCGTCAAAGATATTCTTTGTGTCTCAGGGCCTTTGCGGCGGTTTGGAAGTAAAACTTAGAACAGTCCGCTGATGCGGCCGTCAGAATCGACGTCGATCTTCTCCGCGGCGGGCACCTTGGGCAGGCCAGGCATGGTCATGATGTCGCCCGTGAGTGCGACGATGAAGCCCGCGCCGGCCGAAACTTTCAGGTTGCGCACGGTCACCTCAAAGCCCTTCGGCGCGCCCAGCTTGGCCGGATCGTCGGAGAAGCTGTACTGCGTCTTGGCCATGCAGATGGGCATGTCCCCAAAGCCCAGCTCAGTCAGCTGCTGCGCCTGCTTTTTCGCGGCAGGCGTCAGCACGACGCCGTCGCCGTGGTACACCTTGGTGACGATGGCGTTCAGCTTTTCCTCGATGCTCATGTCGAGGTCGTAGGAATACGTGAAATCGGATTTCTGCTCGCAGAGACGGACGACTTCCTTGGCCAGCTCGATGCCGCCGTCGCCGCCCTTGCCCCACACCTCGGACAGGGCCACGTTGACGCCCAACTCGCGGCACTTGGCGGCGATCAGTTCAAGCTCGGCTTCGCTGTCGGTGGGGAAGCGGTTGATCGCCACGACGGCGGGCAGCTTGTAGACAGTGGTGATATTGGCCACGTGCTGCAGCAGGTTGGGCAGACCTTTTTCAAGCGCCGCCAGGTTCTCGGTGCCCAGGTCGGCCTTGGCGACGCCGCCGTGATGCTTGAGCGCGCGCACGGTGGCCACGATCACCACGGCCGAAGGACGCAGGCCGGCGAAGCGGCACTTGATGTCGAGGAACTTCTCCGCGCCCAGGTCGGCGCCGAATCCCGCTTCGGTGATCGCGTAGTCGCCCAGCTTGAGGGCGATCTTCGTGGCGGTGACGGAGTTGCAGCCGTGGGCGATGTTGGCGAACGGCCCGCCGTGGATGATCGCCGGCGTGTGCTCGAGCGTCTGCACCAGGTTGGGCTTGAGCGCCTCCACCAGCAGCGCCGCCATCGCGCCTTGTGCCTTGAGGTCACCGGCGGTGACGGGCTTGCCCGATCTGCTGTAGGCCACGATGATGCGGCTCAGGCGAGCTTTGAGGTCGTCAATGTCGGAAGCCAGGCAGAACACGGCCATCACTTCCGAAGCGACGGTGATGTCGAAGCCGTCCTCGCGGGGCACGCCGTTGGCCTTGCCGCCGAGGCCGCAGACGATGCTGCGCAGCTGTCGGTCGTTCATATCGACGCAGCGCTTCCAGGTGATGCGCCGCGTGTCGATGTCGAGTGCGTTGCCCTGCTGGATGTGGTTGTCGAGCATGGCCGCGAGCAGGTTGTTGGCCGCGCCGATGGCGTGGAAGTCGCCCGTGAAGTGCAGGTTGATGTCCTCCATGGGAACGACCTGAGCGTAGCCGCC
>Ga0129306_1003554_pt1 | contig 11424 bp, 14 predicted proteins | sample P827metagenome_FD_94438 | JGI IMG/M metagenome (GOLD analysis project Ga0129306, IMG submission 94438) | Capybara group fecal microbial communities from Wisconsin, USA - P827 metagenome | ecosystem: Host-associated > Mammals > Digestive system > Large intestine > Fecal | place: USA: Wisconsin...
TCCGAACAAAGTCACGAAGCATGCCGTTTCCGCTGTCATTAACTTCGTCGTCTCCGATGAGGATATTGACGACATCATGAGCGCTGCGCTGGACGGCGGCATCACCTATTGGTGCTGCAAAGCAGAGGTGGTCGGAAAGTATCTCAGCGAATACGCCAGCGAGCAGATTTCACGGGGCGGCACGCTGAGGCTCTATGATGTCGAGGACGGCACGGTCTCGGAACTCACGCTGGACAAGTTTTTAAACGGACTCCGGCTGTGGATTGAGAACGAGCGCACCTTTGAGCTCACCGACGCCGGGCGGCTAGACGTGGGTCACATCGATGCTATCGCCGCCGATACCATCATCCAGTACGCGCTGTTCAACGATGTGATTTTCGGATAGGAGGTCACCATGACAATCTGTATCTATCAGATCAATCTGGAAAAGGACACCGAAAGGGTCGCTTTCCTCGGGCTGGATCAGCTTACGAAGCTCTACGGTAAAACGGCGATCAACGGCAGCATCTATGATGAGGTCTTCTACGGTGACGTGGACGCCGAAACGCTGGAGGATGTTTTCGGAATGTTCAATCTCCGGCATCCGGAGGGCTACACCGGGCGATCCCTGTCCATCTCGGACGTAGTGGAGATCATAGACGGATCGGATAAGACCGGCTGCTTCTTCTGCGACACCGTTGGGTTCAAAGAAGTGCAGTTTGAGCTTGGCAAAGAACCGCTCATCACCATGTCCAGACCGGAATGGGGGCTCTACCCGCAGAAATTCCGTCCCCGCATCTATTGGGGAGCCCGCGCCATCATCACTGGCGGCGTCGTGGATCTCCTGCCGGATCGCCAGAGCTTCACCACAGCAACCGATGTGGGCAAAGACGAGAAGGACGAGTTCGTAGCATGGCTGGATAAACAGGCTCTGCCGTATCTCAATCAGCGCCTCAAAGAGCGCGATACGGCACACGTTGAGTTTGCCAGCCGGGATGACCGTTACCTCTGCATTGCGGAAGACCGCAGCAGCGGCGGTTATCTCTACATCGGCGCATATACGCGCCAGTAGCACCTTACATCATCCCCGGCCTTCGGGCCGGGGATAACCAAGAACATCATGCCCCATAAGGGGTACCAATATAAAGCCGAGCGATGAAAGGAGGCTCGGCATCAGCACCTTAAAAACCTGTAAGCAACAACCAAAGACGGCGATATGTGTGGTTTCCTCTGCGTGTGTCGCAGAGTCCGTAGATATCGCACATCGACAAGGAGGCGATGATTTTGGAAGAACGCATTTCAATCCGTGAATGGCAGAAACGGTATAAAGCCGGCGATTACAACGACAGGGAGCGATCCGTGCAGTGCAACGCCGGTTGGTACGACTGGTTCTGCGTGGACGATGCCCTGCTGCGGAGACTGAAAACACTTGCCCCGCTCATTATGGGCATCACCGAACCGGCAGTTCTGGACAACTACTATCTGTGGCTGAAAAATAACTGCCCGGTCAAAGGTCCGCTCTACGACGATGTCCGCTTTGAGCCTCTCATCGGCGAACGTGAAGGACGGTATTTTATCGTCCAGCACAAGAGCCCGTGGGAGATTCATAACTGGACGATCTACACCGAGCGTCGCGGTTTTGACGAGCCGGAATACGGCTGTCAGAACGTCCGCGACATGGTTAGGTACATCAATGAGGTCGGAGAAAGCATCTGGACGAAGGGAGGTTCGCATGAAGCATAAAGTCATTCCCTTTGAGAAGCAGTGTAACCCCGGCGTAGACCGGAGTGATCCGGTTGCCGCGAAAACGGCAATTGAGCTTCAGTTCCCGGGGACCTTCAGTGCAAGGGCTTGGCGCGTGATCCGCTATATGGAGGGCGCATTGTATCTGTATTCGTACAAGGGTAAGTTCGTAACGACCGACGAGTCGCTGGAGCTTACCGAATATGGAGACGGTACAAAAGACTCTCCCTATGGCTGTCCCCGCTGGGTCGGAGACTCATTGGAGGATTTGGAATGGTGGCTGGAGTCCGTGGCTGACGACAACGACGCTATGGGCAATGTTCCGGGCTGGGAAATGCCAAAGGCAGCCGTTCACTACTCAGGAGAAAGTCAGAACGCCGTGCTGGTTACCATGTCTGCCGACAAGAGTTACCTGGGCATCAAGACCTATGATAGACAGCACGGCTCTCGCGGGCGGTTTCTTGTAAATCGCTCAGTGATAAGCGAGCTGTCCGACGCGCCGAAGGGCACAGTTTCCTATGAATCAGATTGCGGCGACTTCGCCATGATCACCCGGTTGGAGAACGGTTTGCTTTTCAGCATCGCATGGCTGAACTACAGCGGCGACGGCAACGTGCAGGGATTCCGTCAGGATATCGTGATTCCGCTTCTGAAGCTTCGGCTGGCGCTGGACTTCTCGGAATTCGTGAAATACCTGTATTCCCCTGCTCCGCGCCGCGCAACGATTGACGCCCGCCCCGCTGCCGCCACGATTCACAAGATCGTGCAGGACAAACGGAAACGGCGGGCCTTCTCCAAAGCCATGCGGGACTCGTTCCGCTGGCCGGGAGATACCGTAACGCTCTACCGTGACGGAGGATATAACTTCTTCTTCACAACGACGAGCGGCTTCCCTAAAAACGGCGGCCTGATTCTCCATGAGGGAGAGCGTGAAGGTTATCCCTGCGTCTACTATTCCGTACACACTTGAAGGAGGTCTTTGCAATGACGGAAAAGATCAAAGAGCAGATTCTGGCGATCCGCGACAGCGGCGAGACCAATATGTTTGATATCAACACCGTTCAGTATCTGGCCTATCACCGCGATTTCTACGAGCTGGTCACCTATTTGGAGGAGCACCGCAAGGAGTATGTTCACTTCATTATTACTGGCGAAGAAAGCTGATGACGTTATGGAAGATCATGTTGTAAAAGCACACACCCCGGACGGCATCTGGCTGCTCGGCGATGTGGACGGCTATGCGTTCCAGGCGAAGGTCTGTGACGAGGCTTCCGGCTTCGGGATAGACTGCGGCAGAGTGATCAAGCTCCACGCTTTCCGAAGCCGGGGAGATGAAATCTTCACCTACGAGCGCGGTTGGGACAAGTATCCAAAAGGCGCTCACAAGGGCTTGGCTCAGGCACTGATTCGCTTTTGCGAAGCGCTTCCGGAACAGAATATCTGGCGAAACACGTTCCACACGGAGCGCCGTTTCCTTGTAACGGAGGACGACGTTCTGGAATACGAAGTAGATTCCGAATTATAAAAACTGGAGGTACAAGACAATGACCATCAATTTCAATGTCACTGGCAAAGAGCGCAAGGCGCTGGTACAGGCGCTTTCCGAACTGACCTATTCCGATCCGGTTTATGCCGGAGCCCCGACGTTTGCCTATACGGTTGGCGATTACACCGTGGATAAAAGCGGCGTGATCTCCTACCCGGATACGGTAGCACCGGAGGCGGTTGCCCTGCTTGTTCAGAAGCTGAGCGAGAAGGGCTTTGTCCCAGAGCAGTCTGAGGATGAGGTTTCTACCGAGTCCGAGACCGATGCCCCCATACCGGAGGAGGCAAGCGATTTCACCAAAACCGAAGCTGCTGATTCCATATTGGACGAGGCAAGCGTTCCCGCCGAAGACGCCCCCGCGCCTGTCGCGGTGGAAACGCCCGACGTCGCGCCGGAGCACGAGGAGGACGCCCAGCCCGCCGAAGCGGAGACGGAGGCCACACAGGGCGCGGAAACGCCCGACGTGGCCGCTGAACCCACCGAGGAGGTTGCCCCCGAAGAGGACGCCCCGGCAGAAGCTGGGACAACTGATGTTCCTGTGGACGAAACTCCGGATGATGCTGACACGAAGGATGATGCCGCCGATGACGACACTCGTCTTACGATCACCATCCCGAGAGCCAGCCTTCCGGACGACGCTCTCACGCGGCTGAAGCAAATCGTCGCCAATAAGGGCATCCTGTTCAAGAATGCGCTCCAGACTGAAACTCTGCCGATCATCGTCGCGAATGAGGAGATTTCCTTCCCATGGTTTACGCTGTCCGGCACGGAGGGCGAAGCGACTGCCTATGCGCAGTTTATCACGGCCCTCTGCCAGATGGCAAGAGAGCAGAAGCGGATTTTGGACAAGCCCTATGACGGCGACAATGACCGTTTCGCCATGCGCATCTTCATGGTGCGCCTCGGCATGAAGGGCGCGGAGTACGCTCTGGCGAGAAAGCTCATGATGCGGAATCTCTCCGGCAACAGCGGCTGGCGCTACGGTACTCCCACGGAAACCATTTCGATCTACTGGAATGACCTGACGCCCGAGAAGCAGAAGGAACTCTTTGAAGCCTTGGGCGACAACGGCAACTATGACGTTCACCCGCTGGCTGAGATTCCTGTTCCCAGGAAAGAGGATGCAGATGAATCGGTATAAGATTTATCTCGCCACCGACATAGAGGTGACCGCATTCAGTGCAGAACAGGCAAGACAAAAAGCACTCTGTGGCTTCATGGCCGGAATTGCTCAGGCCACGGATGATGTCCCGTTACGGGTACTCAACGTAACTATGATACATATCCCGGAGCGTTCCGCACCACAGAAGCAGAAGAAGAAAACAATGTTCGGAGGTTTATTATGAACGGCTTTCCCAGCAAAGAAACGGTAGAGCGTATCCGCCGGATGTACCCGAAAGGCACCCGCGTGGAGCTTATCTCCATGAACGATCCTTTTGCCAAGCTGAGACCCGGCGACAAAGGCACGGTCTCTATGGTGGACGACATCGGGACGGTGTTCGTAAATTGGGACTGCGGCTCCGGCCTCGGTGTTGCTTACGGCGAAGATTATATCCGCAAAATCTAAGCGAACGCACATTTTTATCCCCGGCTCGTTTCGGGCCGGGGATACTCCAAAACATCATTCATATGCCCCGTATGGGGTACCAAATATCTATCAACCAAAACGAGGAAAGGAGGAATCATCGTGACGGCAAAGCAATTAGAAACTATCGCGGCTCTGCGCCGCCACAATTACCCGTACAGCTTTATTGGACGGGAGCTTGGGCTGTCTGCCAATACCGTGAAGTCTATCTGTAGGCGCAAGGGCGTGGAGGCAACAGGCGAACGTAAAACCAAAGCGGAAAAAGCTTCGGCACTACTCTGCAAGAACTGCCGGAAACCACTACCTGAAGGGGCTCGGCAAGATGCCGTATTTTGTTCCGACCACTGCCGCACCGAGTGGCGGCGAAAGCACCGCAAAGTCATAGAAAAACACCCTTGACTGTTCTTCTATTGAGAGTGATGAATGGTGACGAGGAGGTAAAAACCCATGAAAATCACAGAAATACCGGCAAAGCCAAAGGAACGGAAAACTATCCGCGTTGCGGCCTATGCCCGTGTTTCATCGGACAAGGATGCCGCATTCCATTCGCTGGAGGCGCAGACGGAATACTATGAGGACTATGTTGCGGCGCACCCGGATTGGGAACTGGTCTCCATATATTCTGACAACGGAATCTCGGGGACAATTATCAACCGCCCGGAGTTTCAGCGGATGCTGGAGGACTGCCGTGCCGGAAAGATTGACCTTGTGGTTACGAAATCCGTAACACGTTTTGCCCGCAATACGATTGTCCTGCTGGAAACGGTACGGGAACTCAAAAGGTTGGGCGTTGACTGCTACTTTGAAAAAGAGGATATGCACTCCATCAGCCCGGACGGAGAACTCCTGCTGACGCTCCTCGCTATGTACGCCGAGGAGGAAGCCCGATCTGCCAGTGAAAATCAGAAATGGCGGATACAAAAAATGTTTGAGGCAGGTCATCCCAATGCTGGGAAAATGCTTGGGTATCGTCTTGCGGGTGAAAAACTGATTGTTGTCCCCGAAGAAGCAGAAACTGTGCGCAAGATTTTCAACTATTATCTATTGGGGATGGGGTATGGCAAGATTTCTAAAACTCTAATCGCTGAAGGAATCACACCAGAAAGGTCGAAGCATTGGCAAGCCCATACACTGTTTAAAATACTTACGAATGAGAAGTATACAGGGGATCTGCTTTTGCAAAAAACATTTCGTGAGGATTTCCGGACAAAGAAAAAAATCAAGAACACTGGTCAGCGAAGAATGTACTATGTCAAGGATAGCCATGAAGCCATAATAGATAAGGTTACATTCCAAGCAGTTCAAGCAGAAATGGCAAATCGACGTGATGAAGCCGCCAAACGTCAAAAAAGAACAAGATCCGAGAATCTTTTTTCAGGCATGATAACTTGCGGTAACTGTGGTTATAAGTATGCCCGCAAGAACAGTAACGGGAGGTATTCAAAAATCATTTGGATTTGCTTGGGATACTTCCGATTCAGCACGTCCGTATGTAGATCGTCGAAAATCCCGGAGTCCATTTTAATTGAAAAGACTAAGTCGGTTTTAGGCGTAGAAGACCTCACGCGAGAAATACTTGTAGAGCGAATCTGTCATATTGTTGCCACTAATCAGAAACTTACATTTTATCTTAAGAACGGAGCATGCGTCGACACAGAATGGGAATACGCATCACGTAGCACAAGCTGGACGCCGGAAATGCGACAGGCGGCAAGAGAAAAAACGCTGGCGCGGCAACGAAAGGAGGAAGAAAATGCCGAAAGTAACGATCATTGAGCCCGTCATCCAACAGGTTCAGCAAACAGAAGACACTACGCCGCAAAAGTTGCGAGTCGCCGCCTATGCCCGTGTTTCTACGGAGCAGGACGAACAGGAATCCAGCTACGAGGCGCAGGTGGATTTCTACACTCGCTACATTGGCAACAACCCAGATTGGGAATTAATCAAGGTGTTCGCGGATCGCGGCATCACGGGAACAAGCACAAAGAACCGAGATGAATTTAATCGCATGATTGAACTGGCGCTTGGCGGCGGCATCGACCTAATACTGACAAAATCCATCTCCCGTTTTGCCCGGAACACTGTGGATACGCTTCAAACTGTGCGCAAGCTGAAAGCAGCTGGTGTGGAGGTCATCTTTGAAAAAGAGAATCTGCACACCTTTGACCCAAAATGTGAGGTCATGCTCACAATTATGAGTTCCCTCGCCCAAGAGGAGAGCCGCTCCATCAGTGAAAATATCCGCTGGGGACAGCAGAAGAGCATGCAAGACGGAAACGTATTTCTGCCCTACAAACACTTCCTCGGTTATCGTAAGGGCGATGATGGGAGACCGGAAATTGTTGAGGAAGAAGCGGAGATTGTCCGCAAAATCTACGATCTCTTTCTATCCGGCAGAACGATCCGTTATATTGCGGACTATCTGACAGACTGCGGGACTCCAACGCCATCTGGCAAAGAGAAATGGTCTGTGAGTACGATCAAGAGCATTTTATCAAATGAGAAATACAAGGGTGACGCTCTGCTTATGAAGACGTACACCGTTGATTATCTCACGAAGGAAAAACGCAAGAACGAAGGTGATGTTCGACAATTTCTCGTTGAGAATTCTCATGAGCCAATCATTGAGCCGGAGATTTTCGACTGCGTACAGAAAAAACTGCAAAAGCACTGTATGAACAGGGCGAAGATAAAGAGCGACCATCCTTTTGCAAACCGCTTGATTTGCGGCGACTGCGGAGAGTTTTATGGTCATAAGGTATGGCATAATCGCAAGAACACCAATCGTTACGACATTTGGTACTGTAATCACAAGTATAATCAACCAAAACGATGCCAAACACCTTTTCTCCGTGAAGATGAAATTCATACGGCGTTTGAAAAGGCGCTTGTGGGCATTGGGTCCAATGAAGCCTCGTTTAGCGAGGAACGATGGCGCACCTTAGTTGAATCGGTCACAGTCAATCCTGATAGAAGCATGAAGTTCCTGTTCACGGATGGCACCGAGACGACACTCGCGCCTTGATTTGCGGCAAGCACATTATGAAAGCGTCGCGGCATCTGAACTATCAGATCGCTGCGGCGCTATTTTTTTGTGTTCGCTTTGCACCAAAAGTAGAATTTACCGGTCAAAAGTGGTGCATAAAGTCCCACATAAAGAATTGGACAAAATGTGAGATAAGAAAATGGTGCTGATAAAACTGATCTGAAACTGCAAGGGCAGAAATCATGGTGGCTAAAAAGCAGGACACCCCCGATAAATCAGGGATGTCCAGAAAAAGGCGCACGTCACTATGTTCTCCATAGTGACGTGCAGGTATGGCGCAGTGGGAGGGATTCGAACCCTCGGTGGGCTTTTGACCCACACACGATTTCCAGTTTTTTGACACGTTGTTCCGCCGGGGTCGGATAAGAGACTTTAAGGGAAGATAGTTCAAATTCCACTCCGACAATTATTGGAATAGTTCCAATAATTGTTGCGAATCTGCAATAATTTGCAGCGATTGTATCGAAAAGGTTTCAGCAAAATTCCAAGCCGATTTTCAGCCCAAAATGCACGTTCGCAAACAAAGCGTAGAAAAAGCGTAGAAATTCGGAGAACATTTCTTCAACGCGCACGCCCTCCATTGACAAAAACCATCTCGGAAAATGGTCTGTCAAAGGAGGGCTTTGTCATGGGATCGAACTACGATCTGCTTCGGGAAACCTACCCGGCGATCATCAGCGGCGACCAGCTCTGCCGCGTCTGCCATATCAGCAAGCGCAAGGCGAAATGGCTGCTGGAAAACGGCGTCATCCCCTGCGAGGACACGGGCGGGAAAACACGGCGCTACCGCATCCGATTGGAAGACGCCATCGCCTACCTCAAAAAAGGAAAGAAAGCGTCCGCGCCGCCGGTCGGCTCCATCACCTGTCCCAAGCCGCGCGTCCGCCCGCCGCTGTGCACCGAGGACGAGGCGCGCGCCCGCCTGACTGCCCTCTGGCGCGAGGAGCCGGACGCGCTGACCGTTCAGCGCACGGTGGAGCTGTCCGGTTACAGCCCCTGCACCGTCGGGCGCTGGATCAAGGCGGGCAAGCTCGCGGCGGTGTGGTATTTCTCGCGCTACCGGATCTCGAAGCTCTCGCTGATCGAGCATCTGGCGGCCATGAGCGAGCACGAGCTGCAGTACCTCTCCGCGCGGCATCGGGAGCTGCTGGGGGGGAGTGAATAAAGAGCGGCCCGTCCAATTATCCTGAATATTATCGCCGCTTCCCCTTTTGCAGTTCGTCGCGGAGCGCGTCAAAGGTGCTTTGCATCGGGGCAACGCGGCCATTACAGGCATCGCTCTCCGCTTCGCTCAGCATTTCCAGAAGTTTTGTTTCGGCTGTCATCTGTCGGTACGGATGATATTCCTGATCAATCATGGATGAACCTCCTATCGCCCGCCTACAGGCACATTGTCATATACAGCGGCAGATGCCAGATGCCGTCCTTCTCCATCACGTCCTTGGGATAAAGAATGTAGGGCGTTCCTATCGTGTGTGAGAACTTTTTTCGGAACTTGTCCAGCGAGGAATGGGAACGGTAATTGGCGGATTTCACCTCGATCGGCGCGAGCTTTTTCTTCTCCGGGATCAGGAAGTCGATCTCCATGTGGTTTTCACGGTGCTCCACGTCCGAACGCGAATAGAAGTACAGCTTGTGTCCGTTGCGCCGCAGCATCTGCGCCACGATATTTTCCATGAGCATCCCCTCATTGATATCGAGCTTGTCGAAAAGGACCGCCCTGTAGAGCTCGTTGTCCGCAAACGCCCTGTCCATAAAGGCTTGCGTGACCAGCAGGCCCGTATCGGCCATATAGCATTTCTGCGTGGCGTGATCGGCGCTGAGGGCAAGCGCGGCGCCGGGATCGGTCGCGTTGAAGCAGGCGTTGACCACCATCGCCTCGTTCAGCCAGATGAAGGAGTCCTCATAAGCGCGGAAACGGGCATTCTTGTCAATGGCAGCAAGCGTGTACTTCTTTTCCTTCTTGGCAAGCTGTCCCGGTATATTGTCGAAAACGGCGTAGACCTTTTCCTCGTACCCCGCGGCGAACTTGGAAACGTCGTCCCGGTACAGCCGGAGAATGCGGCGCTTTGCCTCGTCCGACGCTTCAAAGTTCTTCCCGTCGAGATATGCCAGCACCGACTGCGGCATCCCGCCGACCAGCACATACTGCCGGAAATCGTTCATAACCTTCCTGTGGAGCGCCTGTCCCAGCGGTTTTCTGGACGCGAAGCACTGCCGGATCAGCGACGCAGTCGCCTCGTCGCCCATCGCCCAGAGAAATTCTTCAAAATCAAGCGGGAACATTTCAATGTGTTCCTCTTCCGATGGGATGATGATGTTTTCCGTGTTCTTTTTCAACCGGATCAAAGAGCCTGTTTCCAGAAAATCATAGCGCCCATCCGCAACAAGATACTTGACGAGCTGGCGCGCCCGCGGGAACTGCTGCACCTCGTCAAACACGATCAACGACTCGCGCTTGTGCAGCGCCGTGGAATAGAAGGCTCCAAGCTTCGCAAAGAACAGGTCGAGGTCCGCGCTCTCGTTTTCGATGAGCTCCAGAATATCCTTCGGCGCGTTGCCGAAATCAATGATGATGTGGCTTTTATACTCCTGCCTTGCGAACAGCTCGGCGATATAGCTCTTTCCCACGCGGCGTGCGCCGTCGATCAGCAGCGCGGTTTGTCCGCTGCTTCTCTGTTTCCAGGCAAGAAGCTCGTCATAAATCTTCCGTTTCAGCATAGGAAAAGCCTCCACTCCCAAATCTGAATCGTATTATAGAACAAATATCACGAAAATGCAAGTACAGCTAGCCTGATTTGTCACGAAAAAGCAAGTTGAAAAACATCAAATCCGCACGAAAAAGCAAGTAACGGCCCATTGCAGTGGATCTTTGGCAACATTGCCAAAGGTCCACAACAGTCTGACGCCGGCAAGCCCGGCGTGACCTTTCGGCAAGATTGCCGGAAGGTTCATATCACGTTGTTGGTACGCGAAACGGCGCACAGGCGCTACATTAGACGCCTGCGATTGAGAAATTCCGGCGAAGCAAAACGGTATAGGCGCTACATAAGGCGCCTGTGGCAGAGATTTTTCGGCGAAGCTGGTCAGCATAGACGCTGCATTAGACGCCTGTGGCTGGCTCGCCGGGATATGACAGGCGCTACTATAGACGCCTATGGCGTGCGGCAACAGGCGCTGCGCGAAAGCAGGGTGTTACATTGGACGCCCTTGTATCGGAAAATTCAGGCGAAAGCGCAAAACAAGGTGTCAACGTAACACCCTTGTTCGGCGAGGGAACTGTCCGTGCTGCCGCTAGTCGACTACGCCGGATACGCTGTCTGCGAAGCGCCGCTTTGTCCGATTGGATCGGATACCGCGCGGTTGCTTTTCTTTTGAGAGCAGCCCCCCGCAGGTGTCATGATCAACGATACCGAACAGAACCGTTCCCGCCGCCGTCGGCGGCGTCTGCGCAAGCATAGCGGAAATGTACATTTCCGCCGCTTGCAGGGGATGCCCCTGACCCCAATGCCGCCCGCGAGCGGA
>Ga0129306_1003556_pt1 | contig 11418 bp, 7 predicted proteins | sample P827metagenome_FD_94438 | JGI IMG/M metagenome (GOLD analysis project Ga0129306, IMG submission 94438) | Capybara group fecal microbial communities from Wisconsin, USA - P827 metagenome | ecosystem: Host-associated > Mammals > Digestive system > Large intestine > Fecal | place: USA: Wisconsin...
AATCTCCAACCACCTTTGAAGATGGGGTAACCTTTATAATATCACCAAGCATTTCGTTAACTTTTTTGTACATTTCTTTTACTTCTTCAAATTTATGACCTAATCCAAAGCTTTCTACCTGTGGTTTTAAATTAGAATATTGTCCTCCAGGTATTTCGTATTTATATATTTCTGCAGAGCCTGATTTTAAACCTGACTCAAATTGATTATATACTGGTCTTACAGCACTCCAATAGTCTGATAATCTCTGCATATCTGTTAAATCTAGACCTGTCTCTCTATCCGTATTTTCTAATGCTGCTACTATAGAATTTAAGGCTGGTTGACTTGTAAGACCTGACATACTATTAAAGGCAGTATCTACAATATCAACTCCTGCATGGGCTGCCATAAGTACTGTGGCCACACCATTACCTGTAGTATCATGAGTATGAAGATGTATTGGGATAGATATTTCATTTTTTAATGCCTTTATAAGCTTAACCGCGGCATATGGTTTTAATAAAGCTGACATATCCTTTATTCCAAGTATATGTGCCCCTGTTTTTTCTATATTTTTTGCTAAATCCACATAATATTGTAGGCTATATTTATCTCTATATCCCTCTAGTATATCTCCTGTATAACACATACAAGTTTCTGCTACTTTATTTTGTTTTAAAACTTCATCCGTAGCTACTTCCATTCCTTTTAACCAGTTTAAAGAATCAAATATTCTAAATACATCTATACCTGAATCTGCAGACTGTTTTATAAATTTTCTTATAACATTGTCTGGATAATTCTTGTACCCAACAGCATTAGCCCCTCTTATTAACATCTGGAACAATACATTTGGTATAGATTTTCTTAACTCTTCTAATCTAGTCCAAGGAGATTCTTTTAAAAATCTGTAGGCCACATCAAAGGTTGCTCCTCCCCACATTTCTATGGAGAATAAATCTTTTCCAAGCGCTGATTGAGCCTTAGCTATTTTAAACATATCTATACTTCTCATTCTTGTAGCCATAAGGGATTGATGAGCATCTCTCATAGTTGTATCTGTCAAGAGAAGTTTATTTTGATTTCTTATCCACTGAACTAACCCATCTGGACCTTTTTCATCTAATATTTGTTTAGTTCCTTTTAAGCTTAATCCTTCATCTACAATTGGTATTGTAGGAACATCAAAGTCTTTCTTTATTCCATGAGTTTCATTTACTACCTTTTCGCCTATGAATTTTAATATTCTAACTTCATCATCAGTCTTTGATGTTATTTCAAATAATTCTGGATTTTTTTCTATGAAGTTAGTATCACATTGTCCTTTTCTAAATTGTTCATGATTTAAAACATTTATTAAAAATCCTATATTAGTTTTAACACCATCTATTTTAAATTCCTTTATAGCTCTTATAGATTTTCTTATAGCATCATTAAATGTTCTAGACCAAGATGTGGTTTTAACTAATAAGCTATCATAATATGGACTTATTACAGAACCCGTAAAACCATTTCCACCGTCTAATCTAATACCAAATCCTGAACCTGTTCTATAATCTTCTATTTTTCCTGTATCTGGTGCAAAATTATTAGATGGATCTTCTGTAGTTACTCTACACTGAATAGCATATCCTCTTGTTTGTATAGATTCTTGAGATTTTATACCTACTTCTTCTGAATCTAATTTGTATCCCTCTGCTATTAAAATTTGGCTTTGAACAATATCAATTCCTGTAACCATTTCTGTAACAGTATGTTCTACCTGTATTCTTGGATTCATTTCTATGAAATAATGATGCCCACTAGTATCTACTAAAAATTCTAATGTACCTGCACTTCTATAGCCTACAGTTTTAGCTATTTTTAAAGCATCACTACATATTTCTTCTCTCTTTTCCTTTGGTAGAGCAAAAGCTGGTGTAAATTCTATAACCTTTTGATGCCTTCTTTGTATAGAACAGTCCCTTTCATGTAGATGTACTATATTTCCATGCTTATCTCCTAATATTTGAACTTCTATATGCTTAGGATTTTCTAAATATTTTTCTATAAATATATCATCTATACCAAAAGCTTTTTTAGCTTCATTTTTTGCACTTTTAAAAGAAGATATTAATTCTTCTTCTGTTCTAACTATTCTCATACCTCTACCACCGCCACCGGCAGCTGCTTTGAGCATTATTGGATATCCACAGTATCTTGCAAATTCTAAAGCTTCTTTCTCTGATTTAATTGGTTTTTGAACTCCAGGTATAGTAGGTACACCTGCTTTTTCTGCAACTATTTTAGATTTTATCTTATCTCCTAATTTTTCCATCATATCCGCAGTAGGTCCTATGAACTCTATTCCTGCTTCTTTACATTTTCGTGCGAATTCAGAGTTCTCTGATAAAAACCCATAACCTGGATGTATTGCATCTACCCCTTTTTTTAAAGCCAATTGTATTATTTCTTCAATATTTAAATAAGCATCTATAGGACCTTTATTTTTTCCTATAAGATATGCTTCATCTGCCTTTGTTCTAAATAATGAAAATTTGTCTTCTTCAGAATATATTGCAACAGTTCTAATGCCTAATTCGTGACAGGCTCTAAATACTCTTATTGCAATTTCTCCTCTATTTGCCACTAATACTCTTTTAAATTTGTTCATTGTTATCCCCCTTTTTGTAAATATTGTGCCCTATTCTTAACTACATTACTTTGTAAATTATAGATATACCTTTACATTATATATAATTTATAAAATTTTTTCAATTGAATATTTTTTTTATTTTTCTTTCATTTAACATTTTAGGTTATTACACTTTATAAAAATGATAAAATATTTGAAAATTTACTATCATATTAATATAAACCTAATATAATAATATAATAATTTATCACACTATTCAATGATATAGTAGTATTTTTTCAATATTTTTAACTTATTATTAATTATTTTTTAATATAATTACTACTATAGTATTAATATTTCAAATTGAATACATTTAAAAAAAGACTTCCTTATAAATAAATAACAGTAGATTTCTATTTTAACCTATCGTTTATTTATAAAAGAAAGTCTTTATTATTATCTAAAATCTTACTTATATTGAAAGTTTAATAGCTCCTATCTTTCTCCAAGTTTTAAATTTGGTACAGCATTTATATCTAAAGAAGTCCTTCTCCCTTTAATATATTCAAAATAAGCTGCACTTCCTATCATGGCTGCATTATCTGTACACAATATAAAAGGTGGTATTAGTACTTCTATTCCTTTTTTCTTACACTCTTTTACCAAAGTCTCTCTTAAGCAGGAATTAGATGCTACCCCTCCTGCTACTGCTACCTTATCTACTTTTTTATCCCTACAAGCCTTTATAGTATTATCTACAAGAACATCCACCACAGACTTTTGAAAGGATGCTGCCACATCTGCTCTATTTATTTCTTCTCCTTTCATTTCTTTCTTATTTAAATAATTTAATACTGCTGATTTTATTCCACTAAAAGAAAAATCTAGAGTATCATTATGAAAATTTGCTCTTGGAAATTTTATAGACTCTTCATTTCCTTCTTTTGATATTTTATCTATTTTAGGTCCTCCAGGATAACCTAATCCTATAGCCCTAGCTACTTTATCAAAGGCTTCGCCTGCTGCGTCATCTCTAGTTTCACCTAACACTTCAAATTCACCATAATCTTTCATATAAACTATAAATGTATGTCCTCCTGATACTACTAAACACATAAAAGGTGGTTTTAAATCTTTATATTCTATAAAATTTGCACTTATATGACCTTCTATATGATTTACTCCTATAAGAGGCTTTCCTGTTGCAAAAGCTAATCCCTTTGCATATTGTAGTCCTACAAGTAAAGCTCCTACTAATCCTGGTCCATAGGTTACACCTATAGCATCTATATCCTCTAAAGTAAAATTAGCTTCATCTAAAGCTTCTTGTACTACTGTACTTATAACCTCTATATGCTTTCTTGAAGCAACTTCCGGCACTACACCTCCAAACTTCTCATGAGTACTTATTTGTGACGCTATTATATTAGATAAAACTTCTCTGCCATTAACAACCACTGCCGCTGAAGTTTCATCACAACTACTTTCTATAGCTAAAATATTTATGTTTTCTTTCATATTTCTTACTCCTTTTTATGTAATTAAATATATATTAACTATGTAATTTATTATTCTTTTATAAATCTAAATTACATTATACTTTATTGAATTTATATATTCAAATATAGTTTTGACATAAAAAATTAATAAGTCACAGTTGAAACAAAATCCAATCTATTAAATCTAAATTTTTAATCAAATATGCTATAATAAAATACAGAATAGTAAAAGGAGCTTAAATATGAAAAATTACGCTAAAGTAATAGTTGAAGGGTCACCTATATCTAAATCTAATTTTAAATTATTCAATTTACAAGGACGAGCTATAATGCCATTAAATTCTGGTAAATATCATGATAGATATGCAGTATATGAAGAAAGAATAGCTTATGAGACAAGACTTCAAAATCCTAATACAGTATTGGAAGAATCATTAATTGCAGTATTAAAAGTATATTATAAAAGTGAAAAAAGACATCCTGATACAAACAATATAACTAAAAGTATATTTGATGGAATAGAAAAAAGTGGTCTCATAGTAAATGATGCTCAGATAAGAAGACTAATAATAGAGGAATTTTACGATAAAGAATTCCCACGATTTGAATTAGAGTTATTTGCAGAAAGTATTTTTAAAATGGAATATAATATTATAAAAAAAGAAAATACAGATAAACCAATAAATTATTCTCCTCCTCCAAACAAAAAAGTTAAATTTAATAATAAGAAAGATAAGTCTGTGTTGGTAACAAAAGATAAAATAGTATGTGAAATATGTGGTAAATCCATAAATAAAAATGATATTGTAACAGCAAATAAACAAACAATAATAATCTGTAAAAAATGTCTAACAAAATTATTTTAACAAGATATGTAGACGGATTTGTGTAAAAAGATATTTCCCTAGATAACTCTATTAAGAAAGTATAAACTTTAATATATCATATAAAAAATACACTACATAAGCCATATGTTTATGTAGTGTATTTTTATCTTTAAGTCATTAAAATTAAATCTATTTTAGCTCATTTTTTTATTTTATCCCTATAGTTATCTTTTTTAAATCTTTATAGCTTAACAATTTATCTTTAGATATTTCTATATTAATAATATCTCCAGGTTTTATATTTTCATTTGAACTTAATTTTTCTTTAATCTGATCAAAATAAATATAAATATTCTGATTTTCATATAGTTTATCAAATTTTAATTTTAACTGTACATTTTCTTTTAAATTGTGTAAATTTATAAAATTAGGCAACAAATATTTTATACCTTTATCTGCCCATAATCCTATTCTTTTACCTTCTAAAAAACTTTTCCCTTTAATATATTTAGAAGCGCTTTCCCCTACGCTATACCCCTCTTTTGTTACATTATCCGCAGTATCATATACATGTAGAACATTGCCACAAGCAAATATGCCTTCTACCATGGTTTGGAAATTTTCTCCAACCTTAGGTCCCCAGGTAGATTTGTTTAATTCTATATCTGTTTTTCTTATAATTTCACTATCTCCTCTTAGCTCTACAGATAACATTAAAGTATCACAAGGTATATACATTTCTGTACCTTGTATTGGAATTCTATCCTCATCTACTCTTGCTATAGTAACTCCCTCAACTCTATCTTTTCCTTTTATATTTACAACAGTATGACCTAACTTAAGTGGTATATCAAATTCATCTAAACAGTTCACCACATTATTTTCTGTTCCATAGCAATAAGACATAATTTCAACTACAGCTTTTATATTTGCTCCCTCTAAGGCCATTCTTCTAGCCATTACTAATGCTACATCTCCAGAACCTAATATAACCACCTCTTTACCAGGCATATATCCTTCTATATTTATAAACTTCTGTATGGAACCTGCTGTATATATACCTGCGCACTTACTTCCTGGTATATTTATTGCTCCTTTAGGTCTTTCTCTACATCCTGAAGCTAGTATAATAGCTTTAGCTTTTATACTAAACATTCCATCTTCAGGGTTAACTGCTTTAATACTTTTATCTTTATCTATAGATAAAACCATTGTATCTATTTTATATTCTATATCTAGTCTATTTATTTCATTTATTAATTTTTGAGCATATTCTGGACCAGATAAATTTTCTTTAAATACATGCAATCCAAAGCCTGTATGGATACACTGGTTAAGTATGCCGCCTAAAGAATCTTCTCTTTCTAATATCAAAATGTCATCAATACCTTTATTTTTAGCCGAAATTGCAGCAGCCATTCCTGCCGGTCCTCCCCCTATAATTACTAAATCTATTTCCTTCATTATTAGACCCTCCAGCGCAATGCTATTAATATGAATTTAGATTTAATTCCTATATAATTTTATCATATATATGAAAGAAAATAAAATTACTAATTTTTATGTCATATGAAACAATATTAATTATATTATGCTACACTGCACAAATAAATTTATATAAATAATATATAAAAAGTAACGCACAACAAAAAAATAAACTGCCTCCATTAAGTAGACAGATAAACATTTAAATTTAAACACATTGAACTGGCTCACATGCTTGATAATAACCCTAATTTTTCAACTTTAATTTTAAAATATCTATTTTTTTGCAAATTAGAATATTTACTGCAAATTAGAAATATATTTTTTCATTTGTGACATAAATTCTTTAGAAGAAATTTTTTTACCAGCTTCCATATCCAATACTTTAGAAGCACCTATACTTAAGTATATCTCATCTATATTATTATGAGAAATAACAAATATACCTTGTCCTTCAAATTCAAAATATTTTATATTTTCTTTTGACTTCACATTATTTTTTATATCTTTATATATTTTCATTAAATCTTTACTTCTGTTTTTTCCACCCATTTTTATTGGTCTAACATCGTTTGCCACTACAATTCCTTCTGGTTCATCTTCATTCATCATAAACCATAGCTTTTTATCTGTGCTTTGTAAAAGCTTAGATATGTTTTTTCCGTCACTAGATAAAATATATTTTGTTTCAGCCATGCTGTAAATTGGAAGTGAAAAATCTGAAAGTTGAAGTCCATCTTGATTTTTTTTAGGTAAAATATATTTTGCACTTTGATTTTGTCCTGCTTTACAATCCTTTTGTCCTGCTTTATAGTCCTCTAAGGCTAAATTTTCTACTCTATCAGAAGCCATAATATTGTAAGAAGTAATTCCAATAGCACCTATTACTACTCCAGCTAAAACTAAAGTTTTAAATATTTTTATCACAAAAAAACCTCCTTTAAAAATTAATTTCTTCTAAAATTACCTATATAAGCTTGCCATGAAAATTCGGAATTTGCTTTATAGTAATCAAAAGCATAATCAAAATGATCTCCATACCAAGGATCCATAATTTTTATATAGTTTCTTCCGCCATTAGTATAGCATCCATCTAATACTTGAGCATGTCCACCTCCACTAGACCAACTAATCATAGTTTCTAATGGATTCCCATTGCCAATTTCAGATTGAACAGCTAAATAGGAAGGTAGAGTATAGAATACTTGAGCATATAATCCAAAATGATTAGCTGCATTTAACATTTCTCTATCTGTTCCAGTTTGATTTACTAAACCTCCTTTTATATAAGAAACTACTTGTTGTTGAGTTACATTGAAACCATAATGCTGAAGGATTGCGCTAGTTGTAGTTGCCCAACACCAGTTGCTCATTTGTTGTTTAATTTCTGGAACTGTGGCACTTCCAGATGGGTCAGATGGATCAGTAGTTGAAGGCGGATTTCCATCTATTCCTGCTGAAGCAATATAAACTTTTCCATAATTTCTATCTGTGTAAAAGAACCATTTGTTATCTGGTTCACCTGTCCAATAATCATATATGGAATCACCAGTTACCCACCCTTCAAAATTTACAGTTGTGTTACCTGGTATAGTGTAAACTGTTTGGCTATTAATACTTGGCTGTAAACGAACATTGCATCCTATGGGGGCTGTAACGCCTGAAAAATTCACATTTTCAGCACAAACTTTTCCCATACTTGTTTCTTGAAAACCAATTAACAGAAAAGTTAAAGTCATCAAAAATACAGTAACTAACTTTTTCATACATTATACACCCTTTCTTATATTATTTTATTGATAATAATATATCAATAAATATAGGAAGTCAATGCCTTTTTGTGAATTTTTTATATAAATTATAATGAAATTTACAATAATTGAACAAATACACTGTGCAGTTTGTTAATTTTATAATAACTTAAACTATTGATGTATAATTTAAATTTCACAAAATTTTTTAGCATATTTTAGTGTATAATCATATATACAGTTAAATATTTATAACACTTCTTAATTTCTATTTATATAGAATTTTATTAACGCTATCGTACTTTATTTAGACACATTGATTATAATTATCCCGCAAATTATGTACAAACTCCTTTTATAATATACATTGAACCATTCCTGTTTAGCTAATGCTTTGATAACAAAGAATATTTCTTTTTAAATTCAATTCATAGAAAATACAGAACAGTTAAAATTAGATAAACATTAAATTTTTAAAAAGATATCATTAATATTAGTACTTTCATATTCAAGATTTATAGTTTATATTTTTTCTAATAATAAAATATAAGAAATGTTATTTTTATTTTTTGTAAATCTTTTGATGAGTTTAAAAAGAACCACTGACATACAATATGAAAGATTAATTATCATGTTAAAATAAGTGTTTTAAGACTTGAAAAAATTTATATAAGCTAATAGAAAAGCCTAAAGAAATTTTATAACATGTTTAAGAGTATTATAAAACTACCTATATAGCAATTAGTTTTATAACAAGTAAAAAGCCAGCAATCTTTACGATTACTGGCTTTTCTAATGGCAGGGGCACGAGGACTTGAACCCGGAACCAACGGTTTTGGAGACCGCTACTCTACCAATTGAGCTATACCCCTATATTAATGTGCTAAGTTTTAATAAATATTTACTCTCAACCTAGTCACCGGTCTAATGACAAGTATTATAATACATTATTTTTGCAATTATGTCAATATGGAATTTTATTTTTCAACTAAAAATATCCTTTTATATATTTCGATAGCTATTACATAAAAGCGCACTAAATATATTTTCTAGTTTTTAAACTCTTTATAATTATTCCATAATCTCATAATTGGAGTTGATAATTTAAGTATATCAACATTAGACTTATTGCTACATAACTTATCAAATACCGTATCTATAATTTTATTATCTAAATTTTTAACATGAAAGTCTAGCTGATCATCAGTCAAATTTTCCATAAATCTTCTAAAAACCAAAGAATGATTATAATTTTCAAATAAGTGATTAGTAAGTTTCTCATAATTTACTACTCCACAAATATCATATGCTGAATATATTCCTGTTAGAATTGAATTAAATTGACCAAATCCCAATCCAGGTGAAATGCTGCCAAAACAATTACCTACAAAATAGGTATTATCAATTTTAGGTTTATTACATATTCCCATCATATATCTTGTAATTTCAAATTCATCTGTTATATTAAAGTTTTGATCTAAATTCTCACAGGCTAAATTATAGAATTTTTCCCACATATAGTTTATATCTAATTTTATATTACTCGGGTAATCCGGATAAGCCATCACTAAATTAGCTTCTTTTTCAGAAAAAGGGATTAGCCACGCATATCCCATAGGTAGTATATCATAATTAAACCACACATGAGGACTACTTGTTATAAATTTTCCTTCTACAGTTACTCCTTTTATTGTACAAGTTAAATCACATCTATAATTACCTAAGTGAGAAGAATATTCTCCATCCCCAGTAGCTAACACTACATAATGAAATTCTTTACATAAATCTTCATATTCATAGTTTGAATTAAAATTAATATCACACTTTACTTGTTTTTCCAATTGACTTTCATATGAATTTTTGTGTCTGCCTCTTATATTTGTATATCCAATTTCCCCATCAATAGTACCAAGTTCATTTTTAGAATGAACATATAATTTATTAACTTGATCTATAGGTTTTAAATTTATATGATAATTTTCTGCTATGTAATGTATGCAATCTTTAACAGGCTTATTAAGAATATTAAACATTGCTTCACCATTAATAAACCTGTCACCTACTCTATTTCTTTTTTCAAAAATAGTTGGTGTAATTCCATACTGTTCTAATATTATGGCACAAGAAAGTCCAGATATTCCAGCTCCCATTATAGCAACCTCCATTTACAACACCTCCTATATCGTATAGTATAAACTGAAATAATCTCTCTATACATTATAGTAAATTGAAATAGAGTAACCATAACCTTATTCCTTTTTAAAAATATAACTTTTCCCCACAATGTGGACAATATTTAAAAGAACAATTTATCGCTCTTCCGCAATTACTACAAATCATTGTATCATTATTATCACTTGAACTTTCTGTATATATTTCCTCTAAGTGAATATTGTTAAAGCTTCTCTCTACTTTAACCCTATCTAAGTTTTCCTTTGATATAGCATATATAGTATTACAACATCTAGATTTTAAATAATACTTTTCTCCCCACTTAATAAGTGGTATAAAGAAAAAATGAAAAACATTATAGGTTTTTATCACAGTGTACCTACTTAAAATACCACATTTTTTACAAACCAAATTTTCAAAATCCTCGATTTCTTCTTGTTTTGTATTTATACCAAATATACCAAAGAAGAACATAACTCTTCTCCTTTCATATTAACATATATAATTTACCAGTAAATTATATATGTTAATTTTACCAACTTTTAAATAACGTAATTTTAATTCAACTTTAATGTTTCCAAAAATCATTCCAATCATCATTGGTATTTAGCCTTCTCCAGGGTCTAAAACTGCCAAACTTACTTCTTATAGGTATACCAATGCTTAGTGGAAATATAAATAATATAATAACAGCATGACCTAACCCTAAAAAGATTACACTCCTTATTACTTCATAAAAGACTACACCAACTAATATAGAAGTCATAGGAGATACCTTTGATTTTAAAAATCTTTTTCCTACATATAGGCACATAGATGTAAATCCCACAAGAAAAGTTATTATGAACACTATTGCTACTATTGGGATCAATATAATGCCTACTATACTAAATAATAAAGTAATCAACAGCATAGCAATCAATATTATAGTACCATATCCATAGATCAAACTTTTCCCCAATTCCTTATCTATAGCAGATGCCATTCTCATTTCATTATAGGGCATTAAGTTATATGTTATAATGCACAATATAAATAATAATATAGCTGATGCTACTCTACTATGATCAAATTTAGTGCTTTCT
>Ga0129306_1003559_pt1 | contig 11409 bp, 11 predicted proteins | sample P827metagenome_FD_94438 | JGI IMG/M metagenome (GOLD analysis project Ga0129306, IMG submission 94438) | Capybara group fecal microbial communities from Wisconsin, USA - P827 metagenome | ecosystem: Host-associated > Mammals > Digestive system > Large intestine > Fecal | place: USA: Wisconsin...
CTCGGGCGCGGGTGACTTTTTCGCCGCCGAAAAAGTCACCAAAAAGCCGCCAAAACCAATGGTTTTGGAATCCTTTGGGGATGCGAACAGCCGTTTTGGTGATTTGGCGGGTTTTTGGAAAGTTTTTTACGCTGTTTTCTATGTCGTATTGACGTCCCACGACCGGTCGCTTCGCGACCCCCACCTTTTATCTCGCAGTTGCCTTGTACGTCGCTCGGTGGATTTTAAAACGCAAGTTGAACCGTGGTGTTGAAATGCAAGGTCGAACAATTTAGACACGCAACATAGCGAAAGCATCCCAAAGAGCGGCAGCGGCCGTGGGAGGCAGAGTCAAATCGACGATGGAGAAACAGCGTCGCTGCGGCGCTGAACCGCCGGGGGCTGCCGCGGCAGCCGCGCCACAAAGCGTCCTTTCTTCTTTGGCGGGCGACACCGTTTCTTCTTTCGGCAAGACGAAAGAAGAAATGGGGTCGCATCACGTTCCCCTTCCCCCTCCCCCGCAGGGGGAAGATAAAGCACCCCCCCGCGCCGGGGCAAGGCGCAAAAGCAGCCCCTTCTCTTCTGCGGAAGTTTGTATTTCAAAAAGGAGACCCCATTATGCGCGATTTTGTCATTATGACCGACAGCTGCTGTGACCTCAACGCCGAGGAGGTCGCGCAGAGCGGACTCTGCGTGATCCCCCTCCGCTTCACCATCGGCGGCGAGACCTACCGCGACACCCCCGACCACGCGGATATGCAGCCCGAGGAGTTCTACCGCCGCCTCAAGGCGGGCGAGCGCTCCGTCACCGCCGCCGCCAACGTCGCGGACTTCGCCGACGCCATGCTCCCCATCCTCCGCGAGGGGAAGGACATCCTCTGCGTCGCGTTTTCCAGCGCGCTGTCCACCACCTACCAGTCCGCCTGCATCGCGGCGAACGAGCTGCGCGCCGAGTTCCCGGAGGCGAAGATCGTCGTCATCGACTCGCTGTGCGCGTCGCGCGGGCAGGGGATGCTGGTCTGGCACGCGGCAAAGGAGAAGGCCAAGGGCCGCGGCATCGACGAGGTCGCCGACTGGGTGCGCGACCACATCCCGCATCAGGAGCACTGGTTCACCGTGGACGACCTGAACCACCTGCGCCGCGGCGGACGCCTGAACGCCACCAGCGCCGTCATCGGCACGGTGCTGTCCATCAAGCCGGTCATGCACTGCGACGCCGAGGGCAAGCTCACGCCGGTGGGCAAGGCGCGCGGCATGAAGCAGGCGCTCGCCGAGCTGGTGGACCGCATGGACGAGCTGGGCACGGCCCCGCTCTCCGCGCAGACCGTGTTCATCTGCCACGCCGCCGCGCCCGAGAGCGTCGACCTGGTCAAGACGATGCTGCTGCAGCGCTGCGGCGTCACCGACGTGCGCGCCGACTACATCGGGCCGGTCATCGGCTCGCACACGGGCGCGGGCACGCTGGGCCTGTTCTTCTTTGGGAGCGAGCGATGAAGTGGCTGGAGCTTAGCATCGACACCACGCCCGACGGCATCGAGCCGGTGAGCGGCCTGCTGGCGGCCTATGGCGTGGATTCGCTGATGATCGACGAGGAGGGCGACTTCCGCAGCTTCCTCGAAAACAACCGCCAGTACTGGGACTATGTGGACGAGGAGCTGATGGAGGAGAAGCGCGGCAAGTGCCGCATCACCTTCTACCTCGCGGACGACGCCGACGGCTTCCACACGCTCGGACAGGTGCGCATCGCGCTTTCGGCGTTCAAGAAGGCGCACCCGGAGTACGCCCCGCTGATCCTGTCCATGGCGAACGTCGCGGACGAGGACTGGGAGAACAACTGGAAGCAGTTCTACAAGCCGATGGAGATCGGCGAGCGCCTGCTCGTCGTGCCGGAGTGGGAGCGGAAGGACGTGCCGGGGCGCGTCAAGCTGATCCTCAACCCCGGCCTGACCTTCGGCACCGGCAGCCACGCCACCACGCGGCTGTGCCTTCAGGCGCTCGACCGCCTGATCCGCGGCGGCGAGAAGGTGCTCGACCTCGGCTGCGGCAGCGGCATCCTGTCCATCGCGGCGCTGCTGCTCGGCGCGCGTCGGGCCTGCGCCTGCGACGTCGACCCCACCTGCGTTACCGTCGCCTACGAGAACGCCGCGCTCAACGGCGTGGACCGCGAAGCCTACACCGTCCGCGCGGGCGACGTGACCGCCGACCGCGCGCTGGCGCGCGAGTTCGGCGGCGACTACGACGTGGTCGTGGCGAACATCGTGGCGGACGTCATCATCTCGCTGGCGCCGCGCGTGCGCCCGCTGCTCAAGGCGGGCGGCGTGTTCCTCTGCTCCGGCATCATCGACGACCGCGCCGGCGAGGTGCGGCAGAAGCTGGTCGACTCGGGCTGGGAGATCGTCGAGACCAACAGCTCCGAGGGCTGGTTCTCCTATCTGTGCAGATAAAAAAAGAGGCTCTTTTGAGCCTCTTTTTTTCGCGCGCAAAAAAGAAAGGGAGGGGACGAACCCCTCCCTTTCGCGTGGGCGGAATCAGAACTTGGGCTTGCTGGCGGGGCACTTCGGCGCCTGGCCGTTGCAGACCGCGACGATGTCGTTGGCGACGCTGGTGCAGCAGTTCAGGACGGACTGCTCGGTGGTGGCCGCCATGTGCGGGGTCATGACCACGTTGTCGAGGTCGAACAGCTCGCGGCTGGACTCCTGGATGGGCTCATGCTCGAACACGTCGAGACCGGCCTGGAACAGGGTGCCGTCCTTCAGGCACTCGACCAGCTCGTTCTCCTTGATGAGGCCGCCGCGCGCGCAGTTGATGAACGTGGCGGTGGGCTTCATCCAGCTGAACTGCTCGCGGCCGATGCTGTGGTGGGTGGAGGGGACCTCGGGCAGGTGAACGCTGACGAAGTCGGCCTGCTCCCAGACCTCCTTGGCGGTCTCCTTCAGCTCGCACAGGTCGCCGATCTGCTCCTGCTTGATGAACGGATCGTAGCCGATGACCTTCATGCCGAAGCCGTACTTGCACTTCTGCATGGCAAGCTGGGAGATGCGGCCGCAGCCGATCATGCCGAGGGTCTTGCCGCCCAGCTCATAGGTGTTCTCCATGCCCATGCGGACGAGGAAGTTGCCGCCGCGGAACTGGCGGTCGACATAGGTGAAGCGCTTGGCGCAGGCCAGCATCAGCAGCACGGCGTGCTCGGCGACGGCGTTGGCGTTGCCGGCGGGCGCGAAGACGACCTGGATGTCCTTCTCGGCGGCGTGGTCCATGTCGATGTTGTCGAGGCCGGCGCCCTGCTTGCCGATGACCTTGAGGTTCTTGCAGGTGTCCATCATCTCGGCGGTGATGGGCTCGGTGCGGCACATGATGGCGTCGGGCTGGAACTCGGCGAGCTCCTTGAGGTAGGTGTCCACGTCGTTGTGGGCGCAGAGCTTGACCTCGAAGTCGTTCTGATGGAAGATGTTGGTCGCGATCTCGTTGAGCTCGATAGTGTAGTAGACTTTGAACTTAGCCATGGTACGTTCCTCCTGTTTTTTTCATATTTTTCACAAAAGTTTTTCCCGTCGCCACTATCATATACTGTATCTCAACGAAATGCAAGCGGCATTTTGCAAGATTGTATTCATATTTTTGATATGGTCATCTCAAGCCTGAAATTGTACCGTCATACATTGAAGCGTTCGTCCTCGCGCGTGATGCGCGCGATCTGGCCGGCGTGGTCGGGGTGGGCGCGCAGATAGCGGTCGATCCAGTCGTACTTGTCCCACATATGCATGGGGAACACGGTTTGGACGGGGATCTGCTCCAGCAGGTAGGCGACGCCGCGGTCGCAGTCGTCGCCGAGGCGCGGGTCGATCGGCGCGAAGGCGACGTCGATGCAGGGCGCGCGGCCGCAGTCCGCCGCCTCGTCGCGCACGGCGTCGGCAAGGCGGGCGACGGCGCGCGCGTAGCTCGCCTCCATGTTCTGGCAGTAGCGCTCGCCCTCCTCGACCCAGTGCCACCAGTTGAGGTCGCCCGCGTGGTAGACGAGGCGGCCCTCCGCGCTGAGCAGGAAGGCGACGCCGAGGTCGGTGGAGTGGATGGTGCGCACGGTCAGCGGCGTGCCGAGACCGTCGGCGGTGTAGACGGTGTTGCTGCGCAGCGAGGTGACGCGGGAGAAGATCTCGCGCGTCATGCCCAGCTTTTCCCAGCGCCGCGTGGCCAGCCGGATGTCGTGCGAGAGGATGAAGCGCGTGTCGGCGTGCCGCTCGGGCAGGGTGAAGATGCGCTTGTCAAAGTGGTCCTCGTGGCTGTGGCTGGCGAAGACGAGCAGCGGCTTGTCCGCGCGCAGCGGCGGCAGCTCGCCCTTCCACCAGTCGAACAGCGTGTAAAAGTGCTCCCACTCGACCAGAAAGCCGCAGTGGCTGATGTAGGTCACGGTCATGGCGCATCCCTCCTGTCGAAGCGATTATATCACATCCCCCGCGCGCTTGGCAAAGGAAATCCGCGCCCTTGCTTGCATTTGCCCGCGCGGCAGGACATCGCGTTCCGCCACGTCAGCTTCCGGTATACCGAGGACAAGCCCCTGCTCACCGACGTGGACTTCACCGTCCCCGGCGGGAGTATGTACGCCATCGTCGGCCCGTCGGGCAGCGGCAAGTCCACCATCGTCAACCTGCGGCCACGCCCGGCTTGCGGCGTCGTCTGCGGCGGCGCTTGGGCGCGTCCTGCGCCGCGGCGCGTTCGGCGGCGAGGCGAGCCTCCTCGGCGGCGCGCTCGGCCGCCAGCTTCTCCTTCTCCGCGCGCTTCGCCGCCTGCTCCGCGTGATAGGCGCGCGCGGCGTTGCGGGATTCCTGCACGTTGGGGTCGACCGGCTTGCCGTGGCGGTCGCGCGGCACGTCGAAGCAGGTCATGGGATAGGGGTGGTCGGTGACGACGGGGATGGGCTTGCCCATCAGCTTTTCGATGTTGCGGACGTATTTCTGCTCCCAGAACTCGCACAGCGCCACCGCCTCGCCGGAGCGCCCCGCGCGTCCCGTGCGCCCGATGCGGTGGATGTACTCCTGCGCCGTGTCGGGGATGTCGTACTGCACGATCAGGGAGACGTTCTCGGCGTCCACGCCGCGCGCGAGCAGGTTGGTCGACACGAGGATGCGCGTCCTGCCGCTGCGCAGGTCGGCGAATTTCTTCTGGCGCGAGTTCATGCTCATGCCGGCGGTCGTCACGTCCGCGGCGTAGCCGTTCTCGCGCAGCTGCTCCGCCACCATGCGCGAGCGGTACTTGGTCGCCGTGAAGATCAGCACCGTCCCGTCGAAGCCGCGCGAGAGGATGTGGAGCAGCAGCGGGAACTTGTTCTCACGGTCGACGCGGTAGAGCGTCTGGTCGATGGTCTCGACGGTCGAGTTGCGCGGCTGCGCGAGGCGCAGCTCGTAGCTGCCCATCAGCTCGCGCGCCGTGGGCTCCAGCTGCTTGGGCATCGTCGCCGAGAACATGAGCGTCTGCCGCTGGGCGGGCACGAAGGAGAGGATCTGCTTCGTGTCGGCGAGGAAGGTGGACTCGAAGAGCTTGTCCGCCTCGTCCAGCACGACGGTCTCGCAGCGGTCGAGCAGGCCCTGCGGCGCGTCCGGACGCGTCAGGATGTCCTTGAGCCGCCCGGGCGTGGAGACGAGGACGTCGGGCGTCTGCTTCGTGAGCATTTTGAACTGCCGGCCCATGTCCACGCCGCCGAACACGCAGTCGCAGCGCAGGGGCAGGTATTCGGCGCAGGCGCGGATGCTCTCGTGCACCTGAAGCGCCAGCTCGCGCGTCGGCACGATGACCAGCGCGCGGACGCGGCGCTCGCTGTGCGCCTGTTCGCAGAGATGCTGCAAAATGGGCGCGCCGTAGGCAAGGGTCTTGCCCGAGCCGGTCTGCGCCAGCGCAAGCACGTTGCGGCCCTGCATCACGTCGGGGATCGCCTCGCGCTGGATGGTCGTCGGCTCGTGGATGCCAAGCTCGTCGAGCGCGCGGGCGATGGGCTCGCAAAAGTGAAAATCCGAAAAGGTAATAAGGGGTTCCTCCTTTGTGGTGGTTTGCTGCCAAAGGCAGACCGCAACAGTATAGCACAGCCGCGCGCGTTTGCCAAGACCGCCGCGCGCGAAAGCCGCCGAGCCTTGCCAAACGGCGGCCGCCGTGATATGGTAGAGAGCGAGGGGAGGCGGTTCGGGCCATGGCACAGCACAGCGAACAGGATCTCAGATACGCCGCGGAGTTCCGCGCGGAGATCCACAAGGAGGCGCTCGCCGTCGTGCGCAGGACGCGCCCCGACATAAGCGAGGTCGTCGACCGCCATCCGGCGGAGGACTACCTGCAGGAGCATTGGGACTATCCGGGCAAGTGGTACACCATCGTGTCGATCCCCGCGGGCTTCGGCAGCCGCAAGGCGCTGGTCGACGCCATCGCGCGCGACACGCTGGCGCAGAGCGCCGCGCCCTCGCCGCCGCGCGAGCCGGATCGCCGCCTCGCCGACCGGCCCGACGAAAAGCCCTCCGGCTGCCGGGAGCTGCTCGCCGTGGACGACGACCCGTTTTACGCGCTGATCGCCGCGTATCCGGACTGCGTGGTGGACTACGGTATCGTCGCCGGGGACGGGCGGCATTCGGGCGTCGCGTCGCACCGCGCCGCCCTGCGGACGGCGTGGCGAGACCGCCTTGAGCGCGGCAGGGACGACGAGGGCTGGACGGGCGACCCCGGCCTCGCGATGGGAACGCCGGTCCCCGCCGCCGGTCAGTTCTCCTCGGACTACGAGGACGGCGTGCTGAACTACCGCAGGGCGTTCCTCTACCCGCCCCACGAGAACCGCTATACCGGCGTGGACTTCGTGCGCGTCAACGCCGCGCTCTTCCCGAACGGGACGGACGCGCTTGAGGCCTGCCGCTGGACGACGGACTGGTCGGACTACTTTGACGAGGGCCGCGAATGGTGGGGCACGCTCTGCCTGACCGTCTACGACAAAAGCCTCGACCGCTACGTCGTCATCCTCGCGTCGGCGACGGACTAAAGCAGCAAAAAAACAGCAGCCCTTCGGCAGATGCTCATAAGAAAGTTTTGAAACAAAAACTGATTCGGGCATCTGGCTGACGGGGTTGGAAAATGAAAATACGGAGTGTTACATACAATTTGTGTGTAACACTCCGTTTTTAACCGCATACCTAATCTCCCGAAAAAGATTATTAAGCTGATTTATTCATATACAAACTCCTTGCTAACTGCGAGCGATGAAAGCTGGCATCTTGTGGAGGATAAAAACGAAAAAGGTCAATGATTTGACATTGCCCTCAAATATCAATTATGGCGCACTGATTCTCCAGACATCCAAAGATGGCAGCAGCTGGCATACTGACCTGACCCTAACAAACCTCTTTGAGGATACTCCCACAAGCGTCTTTCCTTCTACGGAAGTTTGAAACCGTTTCTTCCTTTCGCGCTTGAAAGGAAGAAACGGTTTCGAGAATACGCCCCCCCCCCGAGGGGAACATCCCTCTGGACAAAGGAAAAAACTTGTGCTATACTGCGGGGCAGCAAAAGGAAAGGACGCGCCGCGGCGCGGTGTGAAGAACGAATGAAAAACAGATGACCGCACTTCAATGACACGATATTTCACGATGCGCCCCGCCGGTTCTGCCGGGAGGGGAGCGCTCTGCGTGCGTTGAAGCGGGATCATCTGCGTATCGCTTTCACGCGCGCCCATGCGCCGTTTTCGATATGCCGGAGCCTGCTTGCACACGCGAGCGGGCTCTTTTTTCAGGCTTTTCCGAAATAGACATTCACCGATGCTTTTCCCCTTGTGGAGCAAGCACGGTGCGCGGCATTCGGGGCGCGGAAAGCGAGGACTTCTTTATGCTTCAAATTCAACATCTGACCGTCACGCACCGGCGCGATCTGCGCACCGTGCTGGACGACTTCAATTTTGTGCTCAATCCCGGCGACCGCGCAGCCGTCGTCGGCGAGGAGGGCAACGGCAAATCGACCCTTCTGAAGTGGATCTACGATCCCGCGCTCGTCGAGCCCTACGCCGATGCGGAGGGCTTCCGCAGCACGCAGGGCGAAACGCTCGGCTATCTGTCGCAGGAACTGGCGGAGGAGGACAAGGGCAAGACCGTCTATGAGTTTTTCGCCGGACGCGACAGCTTTCTCGCCGCCTCTCCCCGTGCGCTTGCCGCGCTTGAACGCAAGCTCGCCCTGCCGGAAGGCATCTGGTACGCCGAGCAGCGCATGGGCACGCTCTCCGGCGGCGAAAAGATCAAGCTGCAAATGGCGGCGCTGCTGCTCGCGGAGCCGGATATCCTGCTGCTCGACGAACCTTCGAACGACGTGGATCTGGAAACGCTGGAGTGGCTCGAAACGCTCATCAACGGCTGGCGCGGCGGCGTGCTGTTCGTTTCGCACGACGAAACGCTCATTGAGAATACCGCCAACCGCATCATACTGCTCGAGCAGCTGCGGCGCAAGACGGCGAGCCGCTGGACGGTCGCCAACGTGCCCTTTGCGCAGTTCAGAGCCGAGCGCGCCGCGCGCTTTGAAAAGCAGGCGCAGGAGGCGGGCAATGAGCGGCGCGAAGAAAAAAAGGCGATGGAGCGTTTCCGCCGCATCCAGCAGAGCGTGGAGAGCGCGCAGGAAAACGTCTCGCGCCGTGATCCGTCAACCGGCCGGCTGCTCAAAAAAAAGATGGCGAACGTCAAGGCGATGGAAAAACGCTACGCACGCGAGCACGAGGAAATGACTGACTATCCGGAGTACGAATCGCCGATCCTCATCCGCTTTCACACCGAGCGCACGATCCCCGCGGGCAAAACCGTCCTGGACTTTACCCTGCCGGAGCTGCGCGCGGGCGGACGCGTGCTTGCGCGGGATATTGCGCTGATGGTGCGCGGGCCGGAGAAAATCTGCATTGTCGGCAAAAACGGCGCCGGCAAGACCACGCTGCTGCGCGCGGTCACGGATGAGCTGCTTGCGCGCGCCGATCTGTGTGTCTGTTGTATGCCGCAGGACTACGAGGAACATCTCGATCTCGACGCCACGCCGCCGGACTTTCTCGTGCCCTCCGGCGACCGGGAGGCGTTGAAGACGGCGCGGACGTATCTCGGCTCGCTGCGCTATACGGCGGAGGAAATGTCGCACAGCGTGCGCGCGCTCTCCGGCGGGCAGAAGGCGAAGCTGCTGCTGTTGAAGCTCTGTCTGGCGAACGCGGACGTGCTGATCCTCGACGAGCCGACGCGCAACCTCTCCCCGCTTTCGGGGCCCGAGGTGCGCGCGCTGCTGCGCAGCTTTCCCGGCGCGATCATCAGCGTTTCGCACGATCGGCGCTACATCTCGGAGGTCTGCGGCACGGTCTATCGTCTCGACGGGAACGGGCTTACAAAACAGCAATAAAAAATCAGGCGCAGAAAGTCAGATGCCTTTTACTCGGCGAATAGCCTCCAACTCGCAAACGGATGCTATTTCAGATTCTTTACCTTGTACTCTTTTATAATCTGCACTCCATTTGAATATCAAAAGGTTCATCTTGCATCCAAATCAAACATCGTTTCGATACTCCCGCAATGTTCTGACCTCACAGCCCTTGGCCGCATAATAGGTGAGCATTTCCGGCAGCTTCTTCAGATCGTAACTGGTAACGCAATCGGAAATGACATGGACGGTGTACCCGGCTTTCGTCATATTGAAGCAGGTGGATTTCACGCAGCCGGTCGCGTCCGCTCCGGTGATGTAGAACTCATCGATTCCGTTTTCCCGGATATACGCGGAAAACTCCTCGCTCGTCAGCGCGTTGGCCTTTGTCTTGACAAAGACCTTCTCCGACACGATCCTCAATTCCGGCACAAGCTCCGCGCCTTTTGAGTCAGGCTTGAAGGTCCGGGTGCCGGGGGAGAGATTGTAATGCTTGATGTAAACGACGTCCATCTCCTGTTCCGCCGCCCAGTCAATGGCGGCATTGAGCCTGTCAATGATGTCCCGATAGTGCTTTGTGATGTCGTTTTGTATGTCGATCACGACAAGCGCCTTTTTATGCATTGTCTGTCACCCCGTATGTCTTGACAAAGTGTCTGCTGAACGCTTCGACCTGTGCCATGGCCTCATCCGTCTTGTCCGGCTCTCTGTCACAGAGGTGGATGAGCGCCGAGATCGGCGCGGTGTAGGCAAAGGCGAGCATCGCAGGATCGTCCTCTCGGATGAGCCCTTTATTCATCATTCCGGCAAAGATCGGGGTAAACATATCCTGAAGTCCGGTCAGAAAATGTTTCGTCGCAAGATCTCTGGCCCGCTCATCCCGGAACTGTTCGATCGTGAGCAGTTTTCTCGTTTTGATGACATTCTCATCATGGATCGTGAAGTCCACCATCTGCATTGTCATGGCCGTGAGGCCTTCCAATGAATCCGGAACGGGAGGAAGATGCTCCGGAGATCCAAAACGCTCATCATAATAAGCGATCATCTTATCCAGAAGGGAGTTCCAGATCTCTTCCTTGCTCTTAAAATGTTTGTATAACCCCGACTTGACCAAGCCGAGAGAGGCAGTCAGTTCACGGATGTTCGTTCCCGCGTAACCGTTCTGTGAAAACATGTCCAATGCAGCTGCCAGAATTCTTTCTTTTGTATCCTTCGCCATGATTGACCCTCCTTCAAAGCGCAGGTGACCGTTCGTTCTCATATTATAGTGACCGATAGGTCACTTGTCAACCCCTTATTGCAGCTGTTTATGAGAATATCATTTTTACCAACTTGATCGTCTGTTCATCCGTCTGTATGAGGACAATGTCGCATACCGGATCAGTGATGATCGCTTCACTATGATGAGTCAGGCCTATGAGAGCGAACAGCGTGATCTGAAAGCGGAAGCGGAAGTCTTACGGCAGGGAATCGAAACACAGGAACAACAGAACCAGAATCTTGAACTGTTCATTCAGAAGATCAGAAAGTACGTAGAGTTGACGGAATTAACACCCTACGCGGCTCATGAGCTGATAAAGGCGATCTATGTCGGAGCTCTTGATAAAAGCAGCGGAAAACGCCGCCAGAGCATCCATATCTGCTATGATCTGATCGGGTTCATCCCGCTGAGTGAACTGATGACACAGGAAATGGCATGACCCGAAGATCATGCCATTCCTGGAAACTATAAAACTTTCTTACGAGGGGCGGCCTTTCGGGGCTGCTGTTTTATATCTCCTCCTCGGTCGTCACCGGGACACCCGCGTCCAGCAGCAGCTGTGCGAAGACGCCGCTGCCGGGGACGCGCGCGCCGGTGAAGCTGCCGTCGTAGATCACGCCCCTGCCGCAGGACGGGCTGCGCGCCTTCAGCACCGCGCCCGTGCAGCCGTGCGCGCGGCAGAGCGCCAGCGCGCGCTCCGCGCCGGCGGCGAACTGCGCCGTCACGTCCTCGCCGAGGCGGGTGACCACGCGGCCGTCGGGCTGTATCTCGCA
>Ga0129306_1003560_pt1 | contig 11408 bp, 9 predicted proteins | sample P827metagenome_FD_94438 | JGI IMG/M metagenome (GOLD analysis project Ga0129306, IMG submission 94438) | Capybara group fecal microbial communities from Wisconsin, USA - P827 metagenome | ecosystem: Host-associated > Mammals > Digestive system > Large intestine > Fecal | place: USA: Wisconsin...
GTACCGGTACATCTAATATCATGGATGCGCTTCTTATAACGCTTTTTAGGTGTGAGATGTCTCTCGAATAATCTTTTCTTCCCGTCGCTTCCATGTTCGTATGAAGAAGATATTCTTCTATGATGAAGCGATTAAGGACAGCGAGACTGTCTATCTCCGGATGATTCTCTGCCAACCATTCCGTAAACCTACCCACTGCGGTCATCTCGGCGCAGACTGTACCTAATGCCTTTTCTCTCAGGTGCAATCGCATTATCTGTTTTATTTCATTACGGATTCCTAACTGCTCAATCCTTTTGAAAGAAATGCTTTTTATTCTGTGTACCGGATTAAAGTCGATGGTTATACCCAACTGATCAATAATCCATATATCACAGTCATAGCCGCCACCATCTTCATTCATATGAAAATACTCATATAAAACTCTTATATACGCTATAAGCGGAGCTACGGCGCGACTTTCCCTTTCACTGTCTGTCCTTTTTCTCATCCGACTGTACCTATATCCTTTCTTCATAAGCCACTTCCGGCACCTTCGTTCCAGCTCCTCATAAGCCACATTCTTTATTGAATCCATTTCGGGAAATGCTTCCTTCATTGCACGGCAGAACTGGTTATAGTTTCCAAGTTCTGTGCGTATACTGCTTAATGATAAAATCTGTCCCCTATGTCGAATGAATTCCTCCATCTCGGCTTGTATTACCTCATTACCCAGCTTAGATAGATCAAATCCACGATCCGGCCTAACGAGTTTATGCTCCCGTTGTTTCTGAGAGGCGTTTTTATAACAATCAAGGTCCCGTATCTTTATGATCATTCCTGTCCGTCCCGTCCTTTCTTCCGATGTTTTCAAAATACTCATAGCTAGCATCCCTTACTCGTTTACCGATATGATCAATGTATTGTTTTGTCATTTCCTCGCTGTTATGCCCTAAATAATCACGAATAGCTTGTATAGCCACACCTGCCGAATAGAACCTTGTCCCCACTCCGTGGCGATATCCGTGTGCGCGGAAACTGTATTCCTCTTTACTTATTCCCGCTGCGCTGAGAATCTTTTTAATCTGTTTACTGAAGTTCCCGGGATCATAGGCTCGTCCGTCGCGGCGCGTAAAAACAAACTCATCACCCTGTTTGCCAATTCTCTTGATATATTCACTCATCACCCCATATAATTCCGTCGGTATGGGGATCATTTTCTCTTTTTTCATTTTGTACTGATTGACGCGCATAAACGCCTTTTCGCCATCATAGCTATATGCATTTGCCTTTATGGTGCATATTTCATTGATACGGCTTCCCGTTGCCCAAAGGTTTAGGAACATAAGTCTTAGGTGTTCAGGAGCATCCGACAATGCCACTATGACTTTTCCCTGGATATCTTCTGACACCGAGAGATCATGATGCTTGTTTCGAGCTTTTTTAAGATAAAACGAGGCTGGGATGTTAGGTTTCTCTGCCTTATCAACCACAGATAGATAATTCCAGAATCGGAAGACCGCTATAATACTTTTGTTAAAAGACTGCGGCAGATTGTCCCGCTGATCTATATAATCCGCATACTCGTCCATAATATGCTTTTCCAAATCACTCGCCCTGAACCCCATATCATCGCAGAACAGCAGAAAATCACGAACCCCATAAAACTGAGCGCGAATGTTCTCAAGCGCCATTTGTGTCAATGCCAGCTCATACTGGATGTATCCCTTAAAAAGATCTCGGTTTTCCCGATTGCATACTTGCCAAAATGACAGACGCGAAACCGGACGCGCGGGATTAACGCGATCATACTTAAACTCGAATCTTTCAAGGAACCAAGAATTAGCCGCCCATCGAGGCTTTTCGGCATTGCAGAACAGAAAGCGCTGAATTGTATATACGATCTGGTAATACTCAGTTTCCTTTGTACCCACCTGTCCGGTGATGCTCTCGCGGTATCCGATCATGTCCGCAGCTTCCATAAGTTCTATATCCGTGACACCGCTGCTTATGCAATACTCGAAAAACCTATGTAAAGGCATAAGATACAGATCGTGCCTCATTTTAAGGTGTTTCTGCTCACGAAATACCCAATTAAGGATATCAACCATTTGCCTGCTTACCGTTTCAGAGGCCGCAGGGAAGTCATATATCAACTGAGTCTTGTCTTGCCAATAATATAAGCTCATAGCCTGCTCATAATCCGGATGATAACAAAGGAATAGCCGAGAACCGTCATACTTCAGTTCCGGATGCACGAACGGTTTTGTCATGTTCTCGCGTCTAATCGCCTCCAGTTTCACTTTATCCAGTCCCTTTACATATTCCGCCGCTTTCTTAGCAGCAACGGTTGTGTTCATATACTGTTCGAAGCTCGCGCGAAGATCATAATCAATTTCATTCGGTTCCCGAATTCCATTCTCCATAAGAAAAGTACCTATTTTATTCCTCATGCATCTATCCATACTTTCATTACGGATTATTTCATCGCGTATCATCGGATAATCATCCATAAGATGGTACATAATAAACGGTTCCAGGGAGTTGAGATACTTCTGCTTCTGGTTATTTGATAGATCCTTCGCATTACATACGCGCATCCTGTATAACTGTTTGATCTGTTCATTTATTCCCGACAGATCAAATACTTTTTCATTTACAAGGAATCTCTCGACATACTCACGCTGCCGCCCCGTCACTGTCGGACATTTATCCATCTGTATATGCAATTCTTCATATCCATCCCATTGAGGGAAAGACAGCAGGGCAGAAGTAGCCATATTATTTCCTCTTACAGTAGCTTCCTGATATCGTAAAGTGCTTCATTCTCTTCATAGTATTTTGCTGCGGCAGCTTCAATCTCTTCATCCGATACGCTTAAGTATTCTTCGGTAGTCCTAATACTCCTATGTCCGAGTGATGTACTGATCTCCAGCATCGTCCAACCAGCTTTTCGCCTTTCGTTTGCATAATAGTGTCGCAACATATGCGGCGTTGCCTTTATTCCAGTATTCTTTTCCAGTAACCGCAAAACGGAATACACCCCATTAACGCTCATTGCTTTACCGGCGGTCTTTCCATGAAGGTTTATGAAAAGATATTCCGTTTTAGCAAACAACTCAGCGTTTTCCGACAAATATGATTGGAGCATCTCTAAAGTCTTTTCACTAAAATATGTATCTCGGTATTCCGCATTCTTCGCTCGTGCGCGGTTTTCGTTATCCTCGCGTAATTCCACCCTGATTATCCGTTTCTCATACTCTATGTCTCTGACATAATTAACCCCGAGCAGTTCTCCTATCCTCATTCCGGTCTCAGCTAAAAGCATGAGCATTATCTTATCCCGAAGACAGACGCAGGCATCCAGCAATATGGTCAGGTTATCTCCGGCAATCTCTCTGGCTCTATGCTCATTTGCGGGGAGATATCCGTTGAAGTGCATAACCATCCGCTTAAAACGGACACCTACATCATTGACATACGATGCCTCTTTCTCAGTCAAAACTTTCAGTTCGCCATCACCACTCTGATCCAACTGAAGAAACTGTAAATACCGAAAGACAATAGCAAGATAGGTGTTGCAGGTATTATTGTTCGGGAGCTGCGCCCGATCACAATGTCTTCCGCTTTTAAGCCATTCCAAGTAATCCGAGAAATGTTCAAACTGCACGGAATATGGCATATCAAACATTTCCGATACGGTTAAGTTCTCTTCATCCAGATACATCAGATAATATGAGATCGCATAAGCAATGGCCTTCACCGTGTTGGGAGACAGATGCTCATTCGATTTATGTTTTAAGTATTTGGACGGCAGCGGTTCCAAAATAAGCGTATCGGCATTTGTTATCCAAAACACTTCTTTCCCTTTATTTATTTGGCTTTCAACGATATATCTGCTCATGCCATGTTCTAAAATAGAATAATTTGTATTCTAAAATAAATGTGTTTCCTGTGTTTCGAGTTCCATTTTAGGATTATAATTAGAACTTGTCAATACTTATTTTAGAACTTTTTGAAATTCATAGAGATTCCCAAAATTTCTATTTTGATATTGCGGCTATTCTATTATTGTGATAAATTAGAATCAAATTGTTCTAAAACTGAAAGGAGAGGCATATGAGCAGAGCTGTTCCATTAGATCACGCCTTTGATAAGGTGAAATTTGCCGAGCTTTTGAAAAGAGCGCAGGGAGATCGTCAACAGAATACATTTGCAGATGATATAGGGATGAGCAAAACATACCTAAATAGTTATCTTGGAGCAAAGAATGATAAACCGCTTACTCCATCAACCATAAAAAAGATAGCAGCTGCATCAGATAATCGTGTATCATATGCGGAGCTTCTTGAAGCATCCGGTTATAATCCCGATAAGTATTCTAAGGGATTCATAAAGAGTTATGAAGAAATAAAGAATATCAGCGATGCTCAGCATGACAAAATAGAAGCACGAATCAACTCAATTACCGGCACTATCACAACCGCCTTGGCAAATAAAGGTTATAAATGGAGCGGAAAGAATATTGAGGATAATCAATTTGACTTTGCTATCACTTTATATGATATGCCGATAAATGCATGGTATTTTATCTATATAGGAAAAACGCCCCTGCTTCTCCGTGAACATAGTACACAGCTTCATAGCTACGGCTTACAACTCCTTAAAATGATAAAGCCTGGAGAAAAAATATCCTTTGTAACGGATAATGAAGATGACTACAAACAACTTCAAAAACAAGAACTCCCTGCATCTCAAATATACGCCTCAAGTATTCTTGTTGATACGGATAATCTGTCCGTCCGCAAAGAAAACTTTATAAAAACCGCTTGCGAATATTCAAAAAAAATACCGTCACTCCTGTAAACACTGTTTGTTTCTTTCATCCATAGCAAAAGGCAGCCCACCACGGACTGCCTTTTGTGCTGTAGTCTATCATTATTCAGTTTTACTGTATGCTGTTATCCCGTAATATGAGCTTCAGACTCTTCATGTTATCACAAAGAACCTTACGCTCATATTCCGTACAATCCCTCATAACTACCGCCATTGCACGGATAGAAGTATCCTCGGAGCAGCCACCAGACAGCAATTCATCAATAGTAACCTCTAACTCTTCGGAAATACGCGAAAGTGCTGAAAGACTGACTTTCTTCCGTCCAGTCTCAATTTCGCAGATATACTCCGTAGACAGCTCTACTGCTTCTGCAAGCTGAGCTTGGGTTTGTCCCTTTGCTCGCCGGTTCTCTCGAACACGCTCTCCAATTTTCATGAAATCAATAGTCATACGCTACCTCCTATAAAAGTTCGATTTTTCATCGTTTATAGACGATAACTTCGACTACAGCTTATTCAAATTATCGTCTTTCAACGATACAATCCTAATAAATATCGTCTATAGGCATAGCGGAGACTCTATTGGATACTAATAAGTTCAAAGATATCGGTTCAAGGATACGCGAAGTACGAAAGTCCAAGCATCTTAGCCAGGATGAACTCGCCGAGATAATCAACATCTCACCGTCTCATATGAGCGATATCGAAAATGGAAAAAAGAATATCAGTCTTGATATATTCATGCGTATTACAGAAGCTCTTCAGGTTTCTTCAGACTGGCTCCTTCGGACAAATATCCCGTCCGTTGCAAATCTACAGTCTGGGGAGATTGGAGAGATACTTTCTGACTGTTCTGCATCTGAAACACAGGCTCTCATAAAAATGCTACGCAGTATGAAAGCCACTCTCCGCGAAGCAAAACAATAAACCCATGATAAAATGCGCATAATAAGGCCGTAGGTTAATTGAATTTAACCTACGGCTTCTTCATATCTTCCAATCATCATAATAAAATGATTCTGAGCATATAATAGATTCTTGCAATATGGCTAAAGATCATTATTTCAGGGAAAAGGCTTATGAATGAGACGGAGCAGCGGCTCTCCTCAACCGAGGAGAAAAAAGAGAAAATACGACAGAGATATAAAGGTGTTGGCGAAGATCAGCTTTCCGTGATCCCTGCTGTTCCGAAGCTTGATATATTCGATAAAGATAGAAACTTGCGCGTTGCTGTATATGCACGCGTGTCCACAGATGATCCTAACCAGACTTCATCCTATGAGCTTCAGAAGAACCATTATACCGACTTGATATCAAGGAATCCTAACTGGGCACTTGTCGATATCTATGCAGATGAGGGTATATCGGGTACATCACTCCAGCACAGGGATAACTTCGTCCGTATGATAAAAGATTGCGAAGCAGGGCATATAGACCTAATCGTAACCAAGAGCGTATCCCGATTCGCTCGTAACCTTATCGACAGTGTTGGCTATATACGCAAACTTGGAGCCATGAATCCACCTATTGGAGTATTCTTTGAGACTGAGAATCTCAACACCCTCAACGCTCAAAGTGAAATGACCATAGCCTTCCTCTCTACAATGGCACAGGAAGAAAGTCACACCAAAAGTGAAATCATGAACCAATCCATTGAAATGCGCTTTAAGCGGGGGATTTTTCTCACACCCGCTCTTTTAGGTTACGATCAGGATGAAAACGGGAATCTCATTATCAACGAAGATGAAGCCAAAACCGTCCGCCTTATATTCTTTATGTATATTTACGGATACTCCTGCCAGCAAATTGCTGATACCCTCACTAAACTTAAGAGAAAAACAAAGAAAGGCAATACAACCTGGTATGGCAACACCGTTATGGCACAGCTTACTAACGAGCGGCATTGTGGAGCAGTATTAGCAAGAAAAACCTTCACTCCTAATTACTTGGATCACAAATCGAAAAAGAACCGAAAGGACCGAAACCAATACTTTCAAGTAGAGCATCACGATCCTATTATATCTCGCAAAGACTTTATCTATGTGCAGCATCTGATTCAGTTTGCTAAAAATGGGAATGTCAACATATTGCCCGAGCTTCATGTGATTCCTGATGGACTATTGGCAGGCTATGTAACAATAAATCCCCGTTGGACGGGATTTAAGCCCACAGATTATCTTGCCGCCTGTGAAAGCGTATCTGTTGATAGTATGGATGATGACGAACCTACCATCACGGTAGAGGAGGGAGACTTTGATCTGCGCGGATATGAGATAGTACGATCACAATATTTTAATGTTGCCAATAGACTTGCTATAAACATCTCCCCTGTGAAAATGAAGTTTTCAACCTCGTGTCTAAAGAAAATAGACAGCACATATGTGGAAGTGTTAGTCCATCCGCTCAAACGGATGATTGCTGTTCGTGCTACATCGGCCGAAAACCGATTAGCTTTTCAATGGATGAGAAAAAAAGACGGGATAAGCATTCCCCGTGATATAGCAATCTCTGCCATTGCTCCCTGTCTGTTCTCATTGGTAGGTTGGAAATTTGAAAACAAACATCGTATTTATGGAAGTTCAATTCAAAGTGAGGATGCTACAGTTATTCTCTTCAACGCCGCTGATTCCGAGGTTTTTATCTCAAAGGAAGCATCTGACGAAGGAGCTGATTCCTCTTTTGATGAGACTGGCAAAAGAAATAAAAAGACTCTTACGGCATATCCGGCATCATGGGCGGAGGGATTTGGAGTTGAGTATTATTCTCACAAGCGTACTTATGAATCTATCGCACATCAGCAGCATGATCCTGTAATAATCTCAACTGAAGCTACCGTGTATAATCCAAGACCGTCGCTTGAAGTGCCTGATCCGCAGATAATCGCAGATCAAATTCAAAGTGTTCTAAACGAAATCAATACAGAGGAGGCTACAGAATAATGAGCGAGCAGCGACAACTTGTCGATATGGAGGTAATCGAAGATGACAACTTCAGCCTGGATGGATTTCAGGTTGTCAGGGGCGAATTCTTTGCTCATACATATGAGCCTTCAATTACTTTTGTAGATTGTAAGGTCTATGTGAATAAAGCCTGCATCAGAAAGCTATCAGAGTTTGATTATATTCAAATTCTTGTAAATCCTGATGAAAAGAAGCTTGCAGTTCTCCCTTGCGATGAATCTGAAAAGGACTCTTTCCGATGGTGTTCCGCAACAGATAAGCGTTCGCCCAAGCAGATTACCTGTAAAATCTTTTTTGCCAAGGTATTCACCCTAATGGGATGGGATCCAAAGGATAGATATAAAATGCTCGGAAAACTTATAAAAAGCAGGAATCAAATGCTATTTCTATTTGATCTATGCTCTCCAGAAGTAAGAATACGCACTACTGACGAGGATGGAAAAGTAAAAACTGCCAAAACGCCACGCTATCCGGCAGACTGGCAAAACCAGTTCGGGCTTCCAATTACAGAACATGACGGGCAACTGACATTGAGTATTTTTAACGATAATGCCGTTTTTGGATTAGAAAAAGATCCCGCGGGGACAAGCAAAGAGGAAATAATTGCGACCATAAAGCAGGAAAGCGAGGAACAGCGCTATGAGCAACTCTCACTTCTTGAATCAGGACTTAAAACCAATACTGACAATAGACCTGAAGAAGCGCCGGATCAGAATATACAAACAAACGCTTCATCTCCTCAATGATCCTGAGTTCATCCAGTTTTTTGTTAAGCCCGAAAAGAAAACCTTGGCTATTACCGGCGGAACTGAAAATGATATTTCTCCGCAAAGGATATACTGGACAACCTTAACAGACAAAAAACAATGCTGCGAATTCTATAGTAAGCGACTAATTGCAAAATTGGAGGCTTTAATCAATGCGCAATCAAATACCAGCTTTACCTACCGAGTATACGGAGATGTAAATCAGAGCAATGACCGTGTATTCTTTGACTTGGGTACCGCCGAGGTTATAAATGATGAAACAGAAGCAGAGGGATCTATAATATGTACCTAACGCAAACCTATACCTGTAAAACTGATTCCGAATTTGAGTTGCTACATATCACTGGCTCGGATGAATATAATAAAAACCTTGAGAAAAATATCCTTAAGAACGGCATCTCGCATCCTTTGATTGTATGGCAAGGCTTTCTTGTTGACGGATACAAGCGATACAAAATATGCCAAAAACATGACATCCCGTTTCCCACTCACACGATATCCGCGGAAACAAGATTTGATGTTATGGAATGGATATGTGATCAAATACTGCTTCGAAAGGATCTGTCAGAAGAGCGAAAAAAATACTATATCGGAAAGAAGTTTCTTTATCGTGTTGATGCATCAAAAGATAAACCGGCTATAGAAATATCCGTACAGGGACAACCTAAAATGCGTAGTAAACGATATGGAATTGCTGCTGTTATCGGTGATCCCTTTGATTTATCCTATGGAACCGTACTGAAATATGGTCAATATGCTTCCGCGTTGGATAGCATCAAAGCTCAGGAACCCGATATTTTTGAAAGAATAGTGTCCGGCGAAGTAAAAATCTCCCACGAAAATGCCGTAGAGATATCCCATCTGACTGGAGACGATATGCGTATTTTGCGGGATTGTTTTAATGACAAAAACAGGAATCATATTTCACATTCCGAAATATGGCATGAACTCCAATGGAATAGGGTACATCCTACTTTGCCTACAAGCAGAAAGAAGAAGCAGACAACGGCCCCTATAAAGCAAATGCCAAAATATGATCCGGACGCTGAACTATCAAGCTTAACACTTACAATACCATCATGGATTAAGAGTATTGAACGAACTGTTAATAATGCTGACTTTTCTGCTGCAACGGATTCGGCAAAACACAGGCTAAGAGAACAGCTTCGGGAATTATCCAAAGCTGCTGACTTCTTATATTTCTATTCAAGGGAGGTTTCACATGAGTAAAAAGGATCCTGAAATGAGTCCGTTTGTTCCAAATGTTCATTATGAACTCATACCCATCAAGAACCTTGTATCCAACCAAGACTACCAGCGAAATCTATCACAGAAGCATGTGCAGAAAGCAGCCGCTCATTTTGATTTATATCAGATAAACCCTGTCAAGGTGAGTAGAAGAGATGGTATAAACTATGTTTTTAACGGTCAGCACACCATTGAGATTATTGCTCTCGTTTCCGGATCGCGTGAAACCCCTGTGTGGTGCATGATCTATGATGATCTTGTATATACTCGTGAAGCCGATATATTTGCAAATCAAATGAAATACACTAAGCCGCTTCTACCATACGAAGTTTTCATGGCAAATATTGAAGCGGGGAGTGATAAACAGTTGATCATAAAGGACTTGGTGGAATCCTATCAGCTTGAAATTACTTCATCCGCATCGCCAGGGGGAATATGTGCCGTTGCAACCCTTGAAAACATATATGACAAATATGGATTGAAATGCTTGGATAGGGTATTAAGATTATGTGTTGGAACATGGGAAGGTGTCCCTCAATCTTTTAGTGCCAATATGTTAAACGGGATTTCTCGTGTAGTAAACGCATATGGTGACACATTAAAGGATACTTTATTCGTTGAACGCATCGGAAAGGTATCCATAAAAGAACTTGCTCGAACCGCCAAGGATCGTAGAGCTGGTTCTTTGGGCGTTGCCGAGGCAATTGTTATTATATACAACAAGAAGAACCATTCTGCTCTTCCGATGGAAAAACTATATACGCATAAAGCAAAGAAGACTAATAACGAAGGAAAGACAGCACCAGAGAACGATTCTGAAAGTATTGAACAAGAATCAGTATTGAATGCTACCAACTCATAATTTGCCTTATGAGAAGGTCGGCAAGAACGAGCCGGTATGTATCGCAGATGAGGTGCCTTTTGAGATACCGGAGAGCTGGGAGTGGGTAAGATTATCCGATCTTGTTGCCATATATACAGGTAAGAAAGATGCTAATTGGGGGACTCCAAACGGAGCGTATGATTTCTTTACATGCTCAAATGAACCTATAAAAAGTTCGACTTATTCGTATGACGGCGAGTATCTTATTATGCCCGGAAATGGCGCTAATATTGGGTTGGTAATCTATTACAACGGAAAGTTTGAAGCATACCAGAGAACATACTTGCTTGAGAATATAAACCACATTAACCTAAACTACTTGAAATACCATCTTGAGTTTAATTGGAAAACTTATAACGCAGATAAAATGTATGGATCTGCCATTCCATATATAAAGCTTGGTAATTTACAAGATTATCTGGTTGCCTTTCCACCTGTAAACGAGCAGGCGAGGATAGTTGACGAAATAGAAAGATACCTACCACTTGTTAATTCCTATGAGGAAAAAGAAATGGAATTGGCAAGTCTCAATCAGAAATTTCCTGATATTCTTAAGAAATCCATTCTTCAACAAGCTGTTATGGGAAAGCTCGTTCCTCAAGATGAAAATGATGAACCAGCATCTGTACTATTGCAAAGAATCCGTACAGAGAAGCAGGCTCTTACAAAAGCTGGGAAGCTTAAGAAAGACAAGCATGAGAGCACTATTTACCGTAGGGATAATTCTCATTATGA
>Ga0129306_1003561_pt1 | contig 11402 bp, 12 predicted proteins | sample P827metagenome_FD_94438 | JGI IMG/M metagenome (GOLD analysis project Ga0129306, IMG submission 94438) | Capybara group fecal microbial communities from Wisconsin, USA - P827 metagenome | ecosystem: Host-associated > Mammals > Digestive system > Large intestine > Fecal | place: USA: Wisconsin...
ATCGGCGGAGAGAATTTCTGCCCCAACATTGATGCGGCTCTCGAAAGAGCAGCTTCGGTTTAAGATTTTAAGCCTACATCAGACATACGATCAGAAATGTGGAGGCTACGGTCATTAAGAGCATGTGGAGCGGGAAGAAAAGATAATAAGCAATCTTTGAAGCCTGATATCCTTTTTTTCCGTTATAAAGACTTGCAAAGATCAAACCGATGATGGCGCCGATAACAGCGGCCACGTGGGAGAAATCCTTTGCAAGGAAGGAAACCGCGAATCTAAAGGAGAAGACCTCCGGCAACAGTTCCGCCTGCCCCGATAAAATGGCAAGGGGAACATAATCAAGAAGGCCGTGGAGTATATGGCCCACAGCAAATACGATCAAGCCGCCTGTCAATATGGCGGCTTTTTTGTTTCTGAAAAAGTAGAAGAAAACAACGAGCATTATGGCAAGGCACCCGTAATCACCCCGGAAGAATTCAGAAACCGCCATTCCGAGAAGGGTGGTAACGAGCACCAGAAAAACGCCAAGAATCTGCTTTGTGCGATTCTTAGATTCGTCCCCCTGAACAATGAGTCCTTGGTCGATCTTCTGAACGATCATAAGGGTAAAAAGCGCTATAATATAGGACACAAGGACGCTTTGATACAGGGAATTAAACCCTCCGGACATAAGGTAGTCATAGGCAAATTCCGTCATCAATGCGGCAACGGCCATTCGTATGACATAATATTTTAAGTTTAATGTGTGGGTAAAACCCTCCGCAAGGAGAAGGGTAAGAACGACCAAGGCGGCAGAACCGCCAATCTTAAAGAGGTTGTTGACGGGAATGACATTTCCGATGGGGTGAATGAAGCCCTTTCGTTCAAGATCCATGATAAAGGTAAGCCCGAAGGTTTCGATAAGCATTGCGACTACGGCAAAGATCTTAAGACCCGATGCGGGAATTCCTTTAAAGGTTTTCATAAAATGCCCCCTGATATGTACTGATGATCCTCAAGACAATAATAAACGAAACAGACAACGATGTACACGACATTTTTATAAAATGCGCAGGGTTATTTTGAGTTTTGGCGAGACGATTCGGATTCAATGGAGTATAATAAAAAGAAAAAACGGGGGAATGATATGGAAGAATTTTACATTGACAGCGACGGAACGAGACTTCACGCAAAACTTGACAGAGTGGGAGAGGGAAAGAGCCCTCTTTGCATTCTGATCCACGGCTTTACCGGACACATGGAGGAAGATCACATTATCGCGGCGCAGAAAGCCATGAACGAAATGGGTGTATCCGTACTCAGGGTGGAAATGTACGGACACGGCGGAAGCGACGGTGAATTCAGGAGACACACCCTTTATAAGTGGGTGACCAATGCTTTGTCTGCGGTTGAATACGCCAAAACACTTGATTTTGTAACGGATCTGTACCTTTCGGGACACTCTCAGGGCGGTCTTTTGACCATGCTGGTGGGCGGAATGTGCGCCGATGACTTTAAGGCCATTATTCCCATGTCACCTGCCTGGATGATACCTGAGGAAGCAAGAAAAGGCACGCTTCTTGGCTTAAAATTTGATGCAAAGCACCTGCCCGAAAAGCTTACATTTGATGACAAAGAACTTTTCGCCGACTATATCCGGGTGGCTCAGACGATCCACGTAGAGGATGAGATAGCACGCTACGGAGGTCCTGTATACATCATTCACGGAGATGCGGATGACTGCGTTCCTTTTTCATACGCAAAAAAGGCCCTTAAATTATATAAAAATGCAAAACTTACGCCCATTCACGGTGACGATCATTGCTTTACGAAGCACCTTGACCAAATGTATGATGCCGTGAAAGCCTGCTTTGAAAAATAAAGACTAAAGATCGCTGAAAGGGTAGAACTTTTTATGAGCAAAAACGGTAAGACACTTAAGATAACCCTGAATTCTCCGGTGGTCCTTTCCTTTGCGGTGATATGCTTCGGAGCCATGATCCTGAATATATGCACCGGCGGCAAGACAAATCCCCTTCTTTTTATGACGTACCATTCGTCTTTAAAGGACCCCTTAACCTATCTTCGCTTCTTTACCCATGTGATGGGTCACAGCGGGTGGGATCACTATATCGGAAATATGGCGTATATTCTGCTTCTCGGTCCCATGCTCGAAGAAAGATACCGGGGCGCACGCATCGTTGAAGTCATGGCCATCACTGCTCTTGCAACTTCTCTGGTCAACTACATTTTCTTTTGGAATGTGGCGCTTTGCGGCGCCAGCGGGATCGTGTTTGCCTTTATCCTTCTTACCAGTTTTACGGGCTTTAAGAAGGGTGAGATTCCCATAACCGTCATTCTTGTTGCGGTTATCTTTATCGGGCAGCAGGTCTACGAGGGGCTGTTTGTAAACGACAACATTTCCAACCTTTCGCACATCATCGGCGGTATCGTTGGGTCTGTGATGGGTTATATCTTGAACAGAAAGTAAGACGCGTGAAATGATTAGGTGAAAAAGATAAAGTGTTATATTATTCAAAAATATTGAGAAAGGTAAAGACATGAGGATTAAGACGGCAGATTTAACAGGTGATTTGGGGAGGATTTTAAGCGAGGCAAAAGACATTCTTCAAGGGGCTTTCGAAGCAAAAGCCGAATGCGAGGTATTAGCGGAAAAACGAGAAAAAGAAGGTTACAGTATAGAAAAAAGCGGAGAGAACAGCGCCAGGATATGTTATGCGACCCTCCCGGATCTTTGCAGGGCCCTTCTTCGCGTTGCAGGCGCAAAGAGTATTACCGAGGTTGACGGCACAGAAGCAAAAAACTGCTTCACGGATTTCGGGATCATGGCGGACTGTTCCAGAAACGGTGTGCTGAGCGTGGCAGGCGCAAAGAAACTCATAAAATACTGCGCGTTCATGGGGTATACCTTTGTGGGGCTTTATACGGAGGACACCTTTGAGGTTGAGAACGAGCCTTACTTCGGATATATGCGCGGAAGATACACGGGCGAAGAAATAAAAGAACTGGTTTCCTACGGAGAGATCTTCGGAGTGGAGCTTCGTCCCTTTGTGCAGACTCTTGCCCATTTAAACCAGATCGTAAGATACAAGGACTATTCGCCCATTATCGACACGAACGATATCCTTCTTATCGATGATGAGCGAACCTATGAGCTTATCGACAATATAATGGCGAGCCTTGCAAAGAACTTTAAAACACGTAAGGTAAATATCGGAATGGATGAGGCCGGAATGGTGGGTCTGGGAAAATACCGAAACCTTCACGGCGAGTGCGACAGGCACAAGCTCATGGAAAAGCATCTTAAGAGGGTGCTTGAGATCTGCGACAAATACGGATTTGAAGCGGAAATGTGGAGCGACATGTTCTTCAGACTTGCGTCAGGCGGTGTATACCGTGTGGATGACGACATCGATCTTTCCAACGTGGAGATCCCCGAGAATGTGACTCTTTGCTACTGGGATTATTATGCTACTGAAAAAGTACGTTACTCCAACATGCTTAAACTTCACAAAAGGCTTACGGACAGGATTTCCTTTGCCGGAGGCGCCTGGAAGTGGTCGGGCTTTGCTCCCTTCAATAAGTTTTCCATTGATGCCGGCAAGCTTGCCATAGATTCCTGCAAAGAAAACGGCGTAACGCAATGCACCGAGACCTGCTGGGGTGATGACGGTGCGGAGTGCTCCGCCTTTGCGGTACTTCCCGTGCTTTATTCGGATGCGGCCTATGCTTACGGCGAAGACATGAGAGAAGAGGATTTCCGTGTGCTTACGGGAGTTTCTTTTGAAGAATATCTGTTGACCGATAAAGTCAATCCGCATGTGGGCGAGGATTTCACCAGAAACAACATGAGTAAGTTCCTGCTTTATAACGATCCTCTTATGGGCACCTTCGACAGCTTTGTTACGGAAGACCTCGGAAAGCATTTTAAGGAAGCGGGCGACAGGCTTTCAAAAATCGCCAAGAGTCCCGAATTCGGATACATCTTTGACTCACTTAGTCAACTTTGCTTTGTCCTGGAACTTAAGGCGGATTTAAGCATACGTATTAAAAAAGCTTACGATGCGAACGATAAAGCAACTCTTTCCGATATCGCAAAGAAAGAGATCCCCGAGATCCTTAAGAGGTTATGTCGCTTCTATGAGGCCTTTAAGCTTCAGTGGATGAAAGAAAACAAGGCCTTCGGCTTTGAGATCCAGGCCCTTCGTTTGGGAGGAGTTGAGAGAAGATTAAAGGATGCAGCGGAAGTTCTGTCCGAATATGCCGACGGTAAGATCGAACGGATCGATGAACTTGAAGAAGCAAGGCTTCCCTTCGGTTATGCGAGTGTTGCGGATCCTTTCAACACCATCTTTAACAGGTGGGGAAGAGCAGTTTCTCCTTCAAGGATCGATTTCTGATTCCGGTTTCAGATACAGTCTTTCAAAGGTCGTGGCCTGTGCCACGGCCTTTTTATTTTGAAGAAATGCATGGGAGTGATAACAGATTTCACTCCATTTGAAAATCCTGTTGACTTAATCGGAGCAAAGTGATACCATTCGGAGTTAGAGAAAACTAACTAAACTTAGCAAACGCTAAACATATTGAGTTTGAAACACTGGGGCATGCATTCGGGGTTAAATTGAACGCATGGAGGAACATCATGGACAGCAATTTTCTTGAGATCCGGGACCTTAAGAAGAGTTTCGGAACGGGAGAAGCAAAACAGGAAGTATTGAGGGGAATGGATTTTACCGTTAAGAAAGGAGAGTTTTGTGTTCTTTTGGGACCTTCCGGTTCGGGTAAATCCACACTTTTAAATATCATCGGAGGTATAGACACACCTGACGCCGGTTATGTAAGTATCAACGGAGACAAACTTGAAGAGATGAGCGAGAAGGAACTTACTCTCTACAGGCGTAAACACCTGGGATACGTATTTCAGATGTACAATCTGATCCCCAACCTTAATGTAAAAGAGAACATTGAAGTGGGCGCATATCTTTCGGATAAACCTCTTGATGTGGAAGAGGTACTTACCACTTTGGGCCTTCAGGACCATAAATACAAATATCCCAATCAGTTATCGGGCGGCCAGCAGCAGAGAGTTTCCATAGGAAGGGCGGTAGTTAAAAATCCCGACATCCTTATGTGCGATGAACCCACGGGAGCGCTTGATTACAAGACATCCAAAGAGATCCTTTCACTCATTGAGGATTGCAATAAAAAGTTTAACACCACAGTTATCATGGTAACCCATAACGAAGCGATAAAGAACATGGCGGACCATGTGATCAAGTTAAGAGACGGTATCGTCCGTCACAACGATCTTAACGAAAACAAAATATCGGCCGCAGAGCTTGAGTGGTAGGAGGGCGCCATGAGAAATCCTCTTATCAGAAGAATTCCGAGAGAATTAAAGACCGAGTGGCACAAATATCTGGTGATCATCATTTTCATGGTGCTCATGATCGGAGTCATCTCGGGTATGTACGTAGGGCATATCCGAATTTCATGGAGGATGCTGCTCAGAAGATGGGCGGTGACTTCTTCGTTCTCCCAAGCAGTATCCATGAGGTGCTGTTAGTAAGAGACAATGGCCAGATGACAGCCAAAGAGCTGGAAAACATGGTCAAAGAGGTCAATGCTACTCAGGTTGAACCTGCAGATCAGCTTACAGATCACGTTTATCATTACGACAGTCAGAATCATATTTTTGAGCTGGCTGATAAGTATGAGGAACGTCAGCGTGAGGCTGAACACGAGGCTGTTGATAAAGATTCCGTCCTTGGAGATCTGAAAGAAAAGAAACAGGAGATTGCAAAGAAAGATCCGGCTAAGGATGCAGCTACAAAAGCTGCAACCAAGAAGCATGAGACTTCTTTGTAAGCTCCACCAATAAGTAAGAGAGAGGCTTCCCTTAACTGGGGAGCCTTTTTCAATGGTGAAAGGAGATATCTAACGATGAGTAAAAAATACATGAGAGTTCAGAAGAACTTTAACAAGAATGGCATTTCAAGAGTACCACACAGTGTGGCACCTCAGCTTGGTCCAGTTACACCTTGCAATTGTAGTCATCCTTGTGCTTATGGCAATGGCAGAACCTTTTGCTTTCCTTGCTATAAGAATCTTGTTGCTGATAGTAGAGGTAACAGTGTTGCTACAGGCAATGCCTAAAGAGGTGTGGTATGGACTTTGGCTATTTTCGTGAAGAGGAGTCTGAGCAGTTTGCCTTTTACAGGATTCCGCAGATTCTTTTCAAGGATGATAGGTTTGCGAAGCTTTCTACGGATGCCAAGGTTCTGTATGGACTTTTTCTGAATAGGGTATCCCTTTCCAAGAAGAATCATTGGATTGATGAGCTGGGGCGTGTCTATGTTTATTACACGCTTGCCAATATTCAGGAGGATCTTCATTGTGCCAGTCAGAAAGCAATGAAGCTTCTTAAGGAGCTGGAGAGCTACGGACTTATCGAGAGGATTAAGCAGGGACTTTGCAAACCGGACAGGATTTATGTGAAGAACTTTGTACTATATCAGAAGTCACCAGTCCGGAGTGGTGAAAATCACCAGACTGGTGTAGTGAAAATCACTACTCAGGAATGCAGAGAATCACCAGCTAATAATACTGAGACAAATAATAATGATTTAAGTAATACTAGACACATATTACCAGGGAGACAATTTTAAGAAGATACGGTGGAACTATCTGACCTTTGATCAGGGTGGGAAAACAAAAAATAAGAGAAATACAGAGCTTGAGTTTGATGGAAAACTGTATGTGCTTACCGATGAGGCTTCACTTTCGTCAGCTATGCTTTTTACTGAGATGATAGCAGACAATGGTCTCGGGAAGGTGATAGGAGAGTCACCTGCAGTACCCTGCAATCACTGCGGCGAAATCACACAGTTCTATTTCGATGACGTCGGAATGTGGCTTTCAGTGTCGACAGCCTACTACACACGAATAGATTCGTCGAGAGGTGACTATATCGAACCTGATTATCCATGCGAAGGGGAAGATGCAATCAAAACGTTATATGATATTGTCAGCGACAACTAATGCCGGTCGTCGATTATATCGGAAGATAATGTAGATTCCAATGACTGAATGTTTTGGGTCATTGGCTACCTAATAGCTTGGTTTTTCGATATTCACCCGGAGTCAAACCATAGTGTCTTTTGAAAGTTCTGCAAAAATGATCGAAGCTTTTAAACCCACATTCCGCGGAAATTGCGCTTATTTTCTTTTCTGTACCGGATAAACCTGCTGCGGCAGTTTTAAGCCTGTATGCAATGAGGTAGTTAACCGGTGACATGTGCAGATATTGCTTGAAAAGGTTTAGGGCAGTGCTTTTACTTATGCTGACTTTACATGAGATATCATTAAGAGAGATATCTTCCGGGTAGTGTTCATGTATATACTGCATCATCATCTGCAGCCTGGATAAAGAGGCTGCAGAAGCCCCCTGCTTTTCTTCTGCAAGATCAAAGTTTATGCTTCTGTAGATGCTCAGCCATAAATGCTGTATAAGCGATGATACAAGCAGTTCTTCATTCCTCTCTTCTTTATGAATCTGAATGATCTTACGAAAATCAGATAAAACGGAAGCATTGGAACGCTCCTGCTCTCTGAATAAGATGCAGGGGATTGATGAATTTGTTACAGGCAGAACATATTTTTTGAATATAAGGCTGTCGTCGGGAGATATAAAGGAAGGCAAAAAAAGAAAATTCGGAATGGATGCTGCGCAGGGAGAATAGAACTTGTGCAGTATTTTTGTGTTTATGAATATAGCATCACCTTCATTTAATGTGAAATCCTGATCACCAACCCACATGGTCACGGTACCGCTCTCTATAAGAACAAATTCAAGTTCGGTGTGCCAGTGCCAGTCAATACAGTTAAAGTCAAACATGTCCATATTTTCATAGTAGAAATGAAAAGGATAATCCGGACTGCCATGGCTTACAGTTTCCATCAGACTGTCATCGGTTATTATATGTGGATAAGAAGCACTAAAAACCATAATTTCCCCCAATTACGATATAATACAATAATTATACGCTTTTATACAATGTAAATCCATCATAAATAATATATTATACAAATGTGTACATAACTCAATGAATACGGGGAGAAAAATATGCCTAACTATCAGAAAACGAAAACAGCGTGCTATTTGGGACTTATAACGCAGGCTATCGCGGCAAATTTTGCGCCAATGCTTTTTCTTAAATTTCACAATGATTATGGGATTTCCCTTGGAAATATAGCACTTATATCCACGGTTTATTTCTTTACCCAGTTGCTGATCGATCTTTTCTGCGCAAAGTTTGTGGACAGGATCGGATACAGGGTTTCAATAGTGATATCTGAAGTTTTCTCGGCGACAGGGCTGCTGGGGCTTGCTTTTCTTCCGGACTTGTTGCCGGGCGCATTTGCCGGAATCCTTATTAGCGTAACTATATATGCAATGGGCTGCGGACTTATTGAAGTGCTGGGAAGTCCAATAATTGAGGCATGTCCGTTTGAAAACAAGGAAGCTACCATGAGTCTTTTGCATTCTTTCTATTGCTGGGGCTCAGTGGGAACAATAGTGATCTCAACGCTGTTCTTTGCGATATTCGGTATGGACAGCTGGAGATGGCTTGCTGCGATCTGGGCTTTGGTTCCGGCAATAAACATATATAACTTCGTAACCTGTCCCATAGTCCCGATAGTTGAAGAAGGGCAGGGGATGGGCATCAGACAGCTGGGGAAAAGGCCTCTTTTCTGGGTCTCCATATGCCTTATGGTGTGTGCCGGCGCATCAGAGCTTGCAATGGCACAATGGGCATCAGCATATGCCGAGGCAGCACTTGGATTATCTAAGACGGTTGGTGATCTTATGGGACCGTGTATGTTTGCGGTAACGATGGGTATCAGCCGTGCTATATATGGTAAATATGGTGAGAAATTGAATCTGATACGATTCATGATCGGATCGGGGGCGTTGTGTGTCATCTGCTATCTGCTGGCATCGCTTTCATCAAATTCTGTCATGGGACTGATCGGATGTGTGTTGTGCGGATTTTCTGTCGGTATAATGTGGCCGGGAACAATAAGCATATCATCCCAAAAGTTTCCCACAGGCGGAACAGCGATGTTTGCACTACTTGCAATGGCAGGAGATCTCGGCGGAAGTATAGGACCTGCGATTGTCGGCAAGGTTACACAGCATGCCGGAGATAATATCAGAACAGGAATGAGAGTAGGACTTATTTTTCCGGTTGTGCTCATCCTAATGCTTATTATATTGAGCAAGACGGCAGTAAGAAATGCTCAAAGCTAAGAATCTGATGATACATAAAACCGGAAGATAATCTTGCTAAGTGTGGGTTCAAATGAACCCACGAAAATAGGTTCAAATGAACCCACGAAAATGGGTTCATGGGTTCAAAAGTGAACCCACGAAAGTGAACCCACGGAAAAATGGGTTCACCACGGCCTGAAATGAGCAGTAGTAAACTACCCCGATTTTTACTACGTTTTGACTACGTTTCAGGGCCAAGATTTGCCACACTTTGCGCCATCTTGCCATTTTAGCCGAATTTCTGTAAAATGAGGTACCTTTTGGGTAGGTTGGCAAACCGGCGCAAACTGGAGCAATTTGATGCGGTTTTGGAGGTAAGAAATGCCGATAAAAGTTTTATTCATCTGCCACGGCAACATCTGCCGTTCGCCAATGGCGGAATTCATATTTAAAAACAAGATAAAGCAAAAGGGCATGGAAGACAGGTTCTATGTGGAGTCTGCGGCAACCAGCGATGAAGAGTGTTGGAACGGAGTAGGGAACCCCGTGTATCCGCCGGCTAAGAAAGAACTGGCAAGGCACGGGATCGGGACTCCGGGGAATGAGCTTGGAGTCGGCGGGAAGCGAGCAAGACAGCTTCGCAGGGATGATTATGAAAAATGGGAGCTGATTGTCGGCATGGAGGCAAGAAACCTTTCGGGGATCAGGCGAATCGTCGGCAGTGACCCCGAAAACAAAATCAGGCTTTTGATGGATTTTGCCGGAACCGGGGAGGATATTGCGGATCCCTGGTATACGGGAGATTTTGAAGGCGTTTATGATATGCTGGAACGCGGAATTGAAGCAATGATAAAGGAATTGTGTGAATGAATCAAATAAGCCGCCCCCCTTGAAGGGGGCGGCTGTTTCTTTACCAAACGGCTTTTTTGAGACTTTCTTTTCCGACAAAGGGGCCGGGAACGGCACATAAGCCGCGGTGATCTCCGAAGTAGTCACTGTCAAAGGTAATGGCGCTTCCGTCGGGGTTTTCGAACCGCTGCTCGGGTTGGAAGGCCTTGCCGAGTATGTCGCTTGTAACGATTCCGGCGGTAAAGTCCTTCATGAAGTCAAACATGTTGGTCTTTACGGTGCAGTGCCCGTTCTTTTCAACCAGTTCGACCTTTACTTCGGCCTTCTTGTCAACGAGCTTGTTCTTTTCCTTTTTCCAGGGCTTGGCACCGCCAAGATAAACATTTCCGGCAGCCCAGACCGGAAGGTGCTCCTCGTAGTGGTATTTGGCAAGCTTGCCCATGTCGGGGCGGGGATTATCGAGGTCAAAGTTCTTTATCCATTCTTCGTAGGTCGGATAATCGTCGAAGTGGTAGGTTCCGGGATAGGAATCTTCGGGCTTTGATTTCTTGGTCACATCGTCGTAGACGGTCTTTCTCACGCGGGCAAAGACGTTGTTATAAAACCTGTCGTCGCCGTGAAGAATGGTATTAAAGCCCGCAACCTCAGTCCTGTGGCGGATGTGGTAAGGCGTGTATCTGGGGCCCGTGCCGCCACCCACCTGAATAAAGGAACCCAGTATCAGGTTGTGTACCAGCGCAACGCCCTCGGTGGCAAAGAACAAAGCATACTTGGACATGAGAATGTTGTTGTCGATAAGGGTGGGGCCGTGGCCCACTTCAACAAAGAGATCCTGGCTTCCCATTCCGCCTTCCTGCCAGACTGCGTACTTGGGACGTTCATTGTCATGAAGCAGGTTTCCCGTAATTCTGGTGCCCTGAGCTTCCCAGTCGCACCAGATACCCATTACACAGTGGTGGATGTGGTTTCTTCTGAATGTCACGTCAATGGCGGCGTGGATCTTGATGCCCGCGACTTCGGCGCCACCCAGCTGCTGCATGGTGTTGACGTCATGGATGTGGTTATCTTCGATCACGGAGAAAACTGCGCCCATGCGACCTACGATACCGGCCTGCTCGCAGTGGTGAATATGGCAGCGGCGCACGATATGAGAGCCGACTTTTTCTTTGAGCCAGCCGTGGTACTGACCGCGGCAAACGGCGTCACGCTCCATTTGTGTGGGGCTTTTTAAATGTTTATAAGTGAAATAGTGGTCGTTTTCGGGATCGTAGTACTTACCGAG
>Ga0129306_1003562_pt1 | contig 11397 bp, 10 predicted proteins | sample P827metagenome_FD_94438 | JGI IMG/M metagenome (GOLD analysis project Ga0129306, IMG submission 94438) | Capybara group fecal microbial communities from Wisconsin, USA - P827 metagenome | ecosystem: Host-associated > Mammals > Digestive system > Large intestine > Fecal | place: USA: Wisconsin...
TAACTAGAATTTTTGGTTGGTTTCATTCCTGAAACCCGCACTCTGGCTTATGTTTACTTCTCTCGAAGTAATTACCATATATTGTTCAGTTTTCAAAGATCTACATCAGTAAAACGGCAACCCGTCGACTGACGACTAGATTATATTAACACACTACTATTTTGGTGTCAACACTTTTAAAAGCATTTTTTTGATAAAATCTACCCTTGTTTTACAAGTTATCAAAATCTTGTATAAACTATTTCTTCTTTAGCTTTATTAGCACAATATATTGCTTTCTATAGTTTCTATTATTTACACGAAATACTAAAGATTATTTGATTGTATAAAAAAAGAGGTGTTCTCGAAATTAAAAACGAGTCGAACACCTCTCTTTAAAGTTTATAGATGCCATTTAAAATTCAATATCATACAACTGATTAAATTCAATATTATAATATTATCTAAACTGAGTTATCCTTTAATATTTTATAACCGAAATAACCGAGATTATATGACTAACAGAAATTTATATTGGACCTATATGTTTATTCTAGCCTTCTTCAGATTCACCCACTTCTTGACGAGGAATAACTGCTACAGCAGCTACTTTATCTCCATTCTCAAGATTCTGTGTTTTAACACCAGAAATAGCTTTGCCTTTTTTAACAGCAATATCTTTCATATCAAAACGAATAATTTTACCTTGTTCAGAGATTAACATAACTTCATCTTCATCACTTACGATTTCGACAGCAATAACATCCCCTGTTTTATCTGTGATTTTAAAGTTCTTCGTCCCTTTACCGCCACGTTTTTGAATGCCATAGGCTTCTTGACTATTACGTTTACCAAAACCTTCTTCACTAATAGTAAAGGCTTGCGTATTAGTTGTAATCACGCCAGCACCTACTACGTAGTCACCAGTATTAAGTTTGATACCGCGAACACCTTGAGCTGCACGTTTTAATAAACGAGCATCTTCTTCATTGAAACGAATCGCCATACCTTTACGTGTACCGATGAGAATGTCTTGTTCACCCAAAGTTAAACATACGGAAATCAAACGGTCACCATCGCTAAGTGTAATCGAGTTTAGACCACTACGTCTAATATTCTTATACTCTTCAATACGTGTACGTTTAATTACGCCAAACTTAGTAACCATAAGAAGATTGGCATTTACATCTACTTTTTCAAGATCAATCATGGTCGTAACGCTTTCATCCACTTGCAATGGCAATACGTTAATAATTGCTGTACCACGAGAGCTACGACTAGAAGCTTCTGGAACTTCATAGGCTTTCAATCGATAAACACGACCAGTACTTGTAAAGAATAGTAACGTATTATGTGTTCTCACATGCATAATCTGGGATACATAGTCATCATCTTTTGTCTTAATACCAATTACACCAACCCCACCTTTATGCTGGTTACGGTATACGTTAGCATTCATGCGTTTAATATACCCCTGACGAGTCAATGTAATAACCATTTCTTCATCCGCAATTAAGTCTTCCACATCAAGCTCAGATGTATCGATAGTAATTTCACTACGGCGTGCATCACCATATTTAGCTTTTACTTCATTAAGTTCCATCTTAACAATTTCACGTTGGCGAACTTCACTAGCAAGAATTTCTTTCAGTTCTGCAATCAACTCTTCAATTTCTTTGTATTCATTTTCAATTTTATCGCGTTCTAATCCTGTTAAGCGACGCAAACGCATATCTAAAATGGCAACCGATTGCTTTTCGGATAGACCGAATTTAGACATTAACGCATTTTTCGCGATTTCATCAGTTTCAGAAGAACGGATCGTTTTGATAACCTCATCAATATGGTCAAGAGCAATAAGTAAGCCCTCTAAAATATGAGCACGAGCTTCTGCTTTTGCAAGTTCAAAACGGCTACGACGAACAATTACGTCTAAGCGATGATCTAAGTAATGGCCGAGCACTTCTTTTAATGTAAGTACTTTTGGATGCCCATTCACTAGAGCAAGCATAATAACGCCAAAAGAATCCTGCAACTGTGTATGCTTATAAAGTTTATTAAGAACAATATCCGGCTGTACATCTGCACGAAGTTCTACAACAATACGCATGCCTTTACGGTCAGATTCGTCACGAAGCGCTGTAATACCGTCAATAATTTTATCACGACTAAGTTCTGCAATGGTTTCAATGACACGCGCTTTATTAACCTGATACGGAATTTCTGTTACAACGATACGATGTTTGCCCTTGGACATTTCTTCAATCGTTGCACGAGCACGCATTTTAATACTACCACGACCAGTTGCATATGCTTTCTTAATTCCTTCACGACCAAGAATAAGCGCCCCTGTTGGGAAATCTGGCCCCTTGATAGCTGTCATAAGCTCGTCCACAGTAGCATCTGGATTATCAATTAAGATATTAAGGCCATCTACAACTTCACTCAAGTTATGCGGAGGAATATTTGTAGCCATACCTACGGCAATACCTGCAGACCCATTAATTAACAAATTCGGAATTTTTGCCGGAAGCACCGTTGGTTCCTGTAAAGATTCATCATAGTTAGGCATGAAATCAACAGTTTCTTTGTCGATATCAGCAAGCATTTCTTGTGTAATACGAGCCATACGTACTTCTGTATAACGCATAGCCGCCGCAGAGTCACCGTCAATGGAACCAAAGTTACCATGACCATCAACCAATAGATATCTTGTATTGAAATCCTGTGCCAATCGTACAGTCGCATCATAAACGGAGCTATCACCATGAGGATGGTATTTACCGAGAACGTCACCGACGATACGTGCAGATTTCTTATATGGTTTGTTAGGCGTCATTCCCGTTTCGTGCATAGAATATAAGATACGTCTATGTACAGGTTTTAGGCCGTCTCTGACATCTGGAAGAGCACGTGTTACGATAACACTCATAGCGTAATCAATATAAGAACTCTTCATTTCTTTGTCTAGTTGAACTGGTAAAATCTTACCATGTCCCCAGATATTTTCGTCCACAGTTTCACCTCGTCTGAAATATAAATGTATAAAACTATCTTTTATTATACCATTATTCGCCTTATATTGCCATATAAAAGCCGAAAATGAATATTATTCGTATTTTTATGCATTGCGCAGTGAAAAGAACATTTATTTTTTACTGTATCGTGTAACCAATGTATTGAGTCTATTCATTCTAAAATCTTCTACGAGGGTCATAAAACTCTTGTTGTGCACAGGGTTTTCACGCATACCAAAAAGATGACTAGAGCAATCACAATCACTACAACCAAAATTCAAAACTTCCCAGTCAGCTATTTTTTTCATTTTTTTAGCGAGTTTACATTCTAAATCAGATTGTGTACGAATAGGAATAGCCGCAATCATTTCACAATAAGGTCGAAAATAATCTAAATGCCAATGTACATTCTTGCGCTTACGTTTATGTCTTTCCATGCGTTTTGCTAAATTAGCTTTCGCAGACCCTACATACACATAATATCCAGGAACAAAATTCATCACACCTTGACTCCCAATTTCTAATTCTAGGTATTCTTGCAAATGCATAACCATCATATAATCGCCCGCATCATGTGCCTCCTTATTCACAATCTGCGGCACATAATGGCATACCCTTACAACTTCAGGCATATGAAAATCATCAGACCATCTTAAAGCTACCGCCTTCCAATCAAGGCTATCTGCCACTTCCGCAAAGGTTTGGGCGAACGCAATATCTGTATGATAATCCGGTAAAAACCATTCCGCTCTATCCCATTGTACAAGGAATAATACGCCTGTATGATAGCCTTCCGATTGCAACTCTTTTAAATGTAATAAATGTTTTCGCCCCCGTTCTGTAATGGCGTCAGGGAACATGGAGCCCTTTTTACTAAAAAGCGTACAAGATTTTACTTCTAACAAGAATACCGCATCTGTATCATCACGACCTAATAATAAATCAAACCGGCTCTTGCCTACTGTGTATTCACGTCGTATGACATGCCATTGTTCCCATCCAGGTATCTGTTTTTTATTGATAAGATACTCTGCAACTTCATTACTGTAATTCGTATCTAACATAATAGGGACACCATCACGTTCTATCCCTACCACACGAAACTTTGTCTTTGTATGCGCACCACCATGAGGTACCACGTACATAATAACATCTTTATATAAAAGCTCCCACATACGCCCTGGATTAGGCAAATGAGCCGCTATTACTTTTCCCTCTAATTTGATATGTACAATAAAACGATTGGGTCTGTCTACAAAATATCCCTTTAGTACCTCTTCATACAAAACTTTCATAGCTATTCTCCTATATGCAATCAAAAGTTTTTAGAAAAGTCAAAATATGTAGCCGTAGCTACATTAATTCTTTCTTATTTACTATATCATATATTTTGTAAGGTTTTTTAATAAAGTAGACCAGCTGTTATGTGGATAACAGCTGCTTCTATTTTGAAAGGATAAAATTATGGCAAAAATTGCAGGAAATTTACAACGAATCCGTAATGGTCAACGCCGTTACGCTATTACCCCAAGAATCCCCGGTGGTTTTGTACAACCTAGTTTATTAGAAAAATTTATTGAAGTGGCTAAAAAGTTTGATGCCGTATTAAAAATAACTGGTGCACAACGCATCATGATTACTAATTTAAAAGCTGAAGACGTTGATGCAGCTTGGGAAATTTTAGGTATGCAACCAGCTTACTCTGTGTCGAATCGCGTACGCAGTGTAACAATGTGTCCAGGTACAACATTCTGTAAACGTGCAAAACAAGACAGTGTACACTTAGGAATGCAATTAGAGCGCAAATATACCTCCTTAGAAATGCCATCTAAAATGAAAATGAGTGTATCTGGTTGCCCAAACTCTTGTACAGAAGGTGCATTAAAAGATATTGGTGTTATCGGTTCAGTTGATGGTTGGTCTATTTATGCTGGTGGCAGCGGTGGCGCTCATCCTCGTATTGCCGATTTAATTGCAGAAGTAGAAACTGAAGCTGAAGTTCTACAAATTGTAGATAATATGGTAAATTATTACAAAGAAAATGCACAAATTGAACGTATCGGTGAATTTATTGATCGCATCGGACTTGAAACTTTCAAAGCCGCTGTACTAGGCGATAGTTATGTGGCACCAACTGCCGAAAAATTGACAAAAATTGAAGCAGAAAAATCATCAACAAAAGTTGTGCAAACAGAACCAAGTGTAAATCTTCCTGGTACTGGTAACTCTGCTTTAGCAAATGATGGTGCTATTACAAAAGATTCTATCGTGCGTGAAATTATCGACGATTGCCCTGAAACAATTCCTGTTTTACAGAGCATCGGTATGGGCTGTCTAGGTTGTCCATCCTCTACCAATGAACCCCTTTGGAAAGCTGCTGAAATCCACGGTATCGATGTTAATGAACTCGTATCTACACTCGAAAAAACACGACGTACGGCAAAAGGTTTAAATCTAGAAGACGAAGGTGCCTTCGGACCAGGCAAGACAATTACTAAAGATGTTATTATCCGTGAGTTAATCGAAGTATATCCAAATACCATTCCCCTTCTTCAAAGCATTGGTATGGGATGCCTTGGTTGTCCGTCCTCTACTAGCGAACCTATTTGGCAAGCTGCTGAAATCCACGGTATCGATGTTGATGACTTAGTAAATCAATTAAACGTAGTACGCAAAGGAGCATAAATATGTCTGCATTTTTAGGCAAAATTCATTTCTGGTTATATAAAAAAATTCGCTTAGTTATCGCTCGTGAGCAATTAGTATTAGAAAATGCAACAGCTACACTCGATGATTTAGCAGAAGAATTACACGAAACAGCTATATCTACCTATGGAGCCCCTCTTGATGAAAATATCGCACTAGAAGATGTGATTGATCATGGCAATATTCATGGTTGGCTAAATAATCAAATTGAGGTCTCCACCGTGCGCGAAGCGTCTTTCATTAAAGACCTTGTGGATTGTGGTGGCGACGAAGGCATTAAAGCAGTTCTTAACGCCTTTGCAGAACAGGGTTTTGCTTGTGGCATGGTAGCACGTGATGAATTACCAGAACTTTCTCCAGAAATGATCTATAACGTAATGCAAAACTACTACCTCAATGGCATGCCTTGTGATGGTGGTGACACAATTGTTAAATCGGATGAAAACACTCATGCGTGGGAAGGTACACATGCGAACCAAAAAGTAAATTGGACAAAAGCGGGTGTCGATCAGAAATTAATGACAAAAGCGTACCAAGAATGGTTCCGCGGTTTTGTAACAGCGATTAGCGAATCGGCGTATGAATTTACAGTGTCTAATGATACAACACCAATCTACACTATTATAAAAAAGTGAAAGATGTTCATATAAAGACTTAATTGGCAAATCCCTCAATAAATCAAAGTGAAGGTAGAAAATTATGAATGGTATAGTAAAAAATGAATACGGTCTTTTATTTAAAGGCGAAAATTATGTAATCGTAAAAAAAGGTGGCGCTGTTGGTGAGAAAGTAGAAAAACATAATCACCCCGAGGCCAATGTTATTTTCACTGTCGTAAAAGGCAAAGTACAAGTATTTTTAAATGAAACTGAAGAATATATCTTGATACCAGGTCAGGTATTGAGTTTCAATGGTGACAATTATATTAGTGCAACCTTATTAGAAGATAGTGAATTTATAGTAAATTTAGTAACAAAGCCAAATGCATAAGAAAAAAGGACTGCAACGAAATGAGCATTGAACTGCCCCCTTAAATTTAGACTTAAAAATCTAACTTTAAGGGGGCGTTTCACATTTTAGTTCATTTCGTTACGGTCCCTTTTATACGTCTAAAATTTGTCTATTTATATTATACAATTGACCTTATTTAAATAAATGCAGTACAATCATTCTATAGAATAATTAGAGTATATAGAGGAGGGGTTATCGTGCACGATCTAGAGAATACAAGAAAGAAATCTCTGATGGAGCGATTTTTAAATGGAGTTGAATTTGTTGGTAATAAGTTGCCAGATCCAGTAAGCTTATTTATTTTACTCGCCCTTTTAACAATTGCACTTTCAGCTATTTTTGGGGCTATGGGGGTAGAAGCTGTACATCCAGGCACACACAAAACCATTAAAGTTATTAATTTATTCACCCTTGATGGGTTCCGCATGATTTGGTCAAAAGCCGTTAGTAATTTCTCTACATTTGCCCCCCTTGCTATGGTTTTTGTAGCTGTAATTGGTGCTGGCGCTGCAGAAAAAAGTGGCTTCCTTACCGCCTTTATGCAAAAAATGTTGGGAAATGCCTCTCGTGCTATGGTAACCTTTGTAATCATTTTTGTTGGTATTAATGGCAATGTAGCTGGAGATGCTGCGTTTGTTGTATTACCTCCTGTAGCTGGCGCTATTTTCCTCGGCATGGGCAGAAATCCTCTCATAGGCGTTTTTTGTGGTTTTGCCAGTGTCGCTGCCGGATTTTGTGCAAACATGCTAATTGGGATGTCCGATTCATTAGCTTATGGATTTACTGAAGCTGCTGCGCGCATTATTAATCCTAATTATACCGGTTCTCCTGCCATTAACTATTATTTTTTACTTGTTTCCTGTATTATCTTGTCCATTGTCGGCACTTTCGTGACAGAAAAAATTATGGCACCACGTTTCTCTAACGAAAACCTAGACCAATTTGAAAGTGACAAAAATGCAACTATGTTAACTCCAGAAAAAAGTAAAGCTGTAACAAAAGCATTATTAGCAACACTAGCGACACTCGCTATTATTTTTTTACTTTGCATTGGAGATAATCCTGTACTCGGAGACCCTCAAACAGGTTCCATTATGAGCGGTAAATCTCCTTTCATGGAAGGTATCATTATTTTTGTCACCATCATTCTTTTTGTTCCTGGTTGTGTATATGGCTTTGCTTCTGGAAAATATAAAAATGACAAAGATTTATTTGCCGATATTTCCCTTGCTTTTAAAGACATTTCTGCCTATATTTTACTTTGTTTCTTCTGTTCCCAATTTACTAACTATTTCGCTTGGTCAAATTTAGGTGCCATATTAGCAATAAAAGGGGCTAGTACATTACAAGCTTGGAATTTTACAGGAATCCCTCTTGTTATAGGGCTTATTTTTGTTTCTTGTATCGTTAATATTTTTATCGGCTCTGCTTCTGCAAAATGGGCAATCCTAGCGCCTATTATGGTGCCTATGATGATGTTACTTGGCTACGATCCAGCACTAACACAAGTCGCTTATCGCATTGGAGATTCTATTACAAATCCACTTTCTCCACTTTTCTACTATTTCCCTCTTGTATTAGGTTTTGTAAGAAAATATGAAAAAGATGCTGGTATGGGAACTATCATAGCTAATATGTTGCCTTATTCATTGGCATTTACAGTTGCCTGGATCATACTTATTATTATATGGATGGTATTTGATTTGCCATTAGGTCCTGGTGGTAATATTTACCTATAATATATAAACTTTAATAATAACGCAAATATAAAAAAGAGACTTAGACAAAAGGCTAAGTCTCTTTTTAGTTTGCAAATTATTTTTTCAACGTTGCTGCTACATCAGCAGTAATATCTACAGGTTTTGGAGTATTTTTATCAGCAGAAACTACAGAAGCTGGAGTATCAACAATGATATCTAAACCTTTCTGTACACGCACCGCATCAATCTTCTGCCCAATAGTATCAAGCATAGGATTCATGATTTTGCTAATAGCAGCATTCATTTTCTGTCCAATTGGAACGACATTTTTTTCATATGCTTCTTTCTGTTTTGTACGGTCAGTCATTTTATTAATGGCTTCCATTTCTTTCTGAATTTGTGGACCATACTGAGATTCTACCTGACGAGCTTGCATTTCTAATGCACCATAACCAGGATATGCATTTACTAGTTGATTAATATTTACATAACCAATATTAGTTGCACCAGCAATTGCACTTACGCTAGTAACTCCTAATACAGCAAGCATTACTATTTTTTTCTTTAAATTCATATTATTTTCTCCTCCTTAAAACGAGGGGATATAATCATCCCTCACTTACGTTGTATTATATCAGCAATATTTAGACTGTGCAACTCGATGTTAGCTGATTCTATATGGTTTTTCTTATAAAAAACTACTTGACAAGAAGGAGTTTTATTAAAATTGAATTAGAAAACGAGATTATTTCTACCCTTATGTAGATTTCATAAATTTATTTGTTAGCTCCAGTTTCCTCTTCGTTTAAATAAATATATTTATCTTTTTTCATTTTTGTAATAATATCTGGCACCATGCCAATCAATTTATCAAAACCAGAGGTTTTTGCTGTTCCCTTAATGCTAAATAATTCTACACGTTCACCTTTAATAACTAAAATAGCAGTCGGCTCTAATCTAGCGCCACCACCGCCACCACCACTTTTATTTTGAGTATCCGCAGATTTATCACCAGTGAACCCCCCTGTACCAAAACCAAAAGATACATCAACGAATGGTACAAGTGTAGCATCACCAATAGTTACCGCTTCACCTACTACAGTTTCTACACGAATCATATTCTTGAAGTTTTCAAAAATTGAATCTAAATTGTCTTTTATATAATTCCCTTCCATAAGAAATTCCTCCTGCATATAAATCATACAACTTGTACGTTTGAATCTATTGTTTGTTTTCTGCGTCTCGCATCTTTTGCTCTTTTTTCTTTAATAACTTTTATCACAGTTATTAAAAAACCTCTAATAGGCTGCGTCATTACTAAGCATAGGCCAAACCAAATAAGATAGGCCGGTACTATTCTACCCTTAAGATATCCACTACTACCATATGAAAAATCTAAAAAATCAAATTCTATATGCCCCATATGTTTAGGACACATAGTATATAATAGCCCAGCTAATATTCCCGTTTTTGCTGGATCTCCGAGGCCAAATCGCCCTTCTATACAAAACGTTCGTATAGTGGAATGATTATATACACGACGCAAGAATAAAAAAATAACTTCATAAAAACGAGTATCTGTTATATAAGGCATAAACCAGAACTTTCCTAACTCTGATTTCTCCTTTTCCTTTTCAAAAGACTGCTTTGAATCAAATTTGTTTCCATCCTTTAAGATTTTTCCTTCTTGTTCTAGCGGTTCAGAATTAATTCTATGCCCTTTTGCATCAAGTTCTATCGAATTTATGCGATTAGGTGTATCTTCTACTACGTCTATTTCGCCCTCTAGATCTGTATAAATCACTTCATCTTGTGCATTTTTTAATTCTTCTTCAACACGATGGGCTAACCATTCTTCATAATTGTTTCGTGTACCAGCTTTTACTTTCCCTACCACAAGATATTCTTTTACAAGCGGCTTATTTTGCTCATACCGTATGTGAAAATAAAAAATTTTTCGAATCCACCATCGAAATTGAAAGTCTAACATATATGGCTCTCGTGTCGAAAATTGCATTTTATATCTAAAAGGCGCAAATAAAATCCCCACCACTAGTATGACAATAACTAATAAGCATATTGCCACATAAACCACCATATACCACCATCCTTTCCATTCTATTTATAATTCGACAAAAAAGATTTGGATTCCTTTATTGAGTATAAATTAATGTTCAATGCCAAGACGCGCATTAACACCTTGCGTATAATAATGTTTGACTTCTTTCATTTCCGTTACAAGATCTGCTTCTGCAAGTAAAGCCTCCGGTGCACCACGCCCAGTAAAAATAAGTTCAACTTCAGGATTGCGTGCTTCTAGAAGCGCTTTTGTCTTTTCCCAACTAATCAAATCAAAAAATAATGCCATATTATATTCATCTAAAATAACTATATCATATTCTCCCGATGATACGGCAGATAAGGCCTCCCGATAGCCTTGTTCAATGAGCTCTACATAATCTGCTGGTGGATGGCCGGCTTCAAAAACAACTACTTCATCTCCCCAACGCTCTAATTCTTCTTTTGTTTTCATTCCTTCCTTTATAATAAAGAAAGGTTTCCCTACTGTTTGCAAAGTAATACCTTTAATATCTGGTAATACATTATGCTCGCTATACACTTTAGACTTCATAAATTGCAGCAACAATACTTTTTTACCTGCTCCAACGGCACGAATAGCTTGTCCAATAGCCGCTGTTGTTTTTCCTTTACCATCTCCGGTATATACTTGAACGTAAGCTTTCATAAACGATTTCATTTCTCCTTTTACCTATGAAGTTATAATTAATCTATATTAATATATCTTCCCTTTATATTGATATATTTGCCGACATATAAATCTATGTTTAATTCATTATAGCAAAAAGGTACCCACCGGCATAGCCGGTGGTTCTTCTTTTAGCCTATAAGGCTAAATCATACCAGCAGCGCATGGGAGCGCATATTGGTCCGTCACCTGCATTATATTACCTACTTCCCGTCAA
>Ga0129306_1003563_pt1 | contig 11391 bp, 13 predicted proteins | sample P827metagenome_FD_94438 | JGI IMG/M metagenome (GOLD analysis project Ga0129306, IMG submission 94438) | Capybara group fecal microbial communities from Wisconsin, USA - P827 metagenome | ecosystem: Host-associated > Mammals > Digestive system > Large intestine > Fecal | place: USA: Wisconsin...
GGGACGCCGCCCCCTACGCACGGTTTACAATATGGCTTCGTAGGGGGCGGCCTCTGGACGCCCCGCCCGTAGGGCGGCCCCTTGGGGCCGCCGCCAAAATGGCAGCCGTCGGACGGCGGGGGATGATTCCCCCCGTCGGGGGGAAATGGCCGAAGGACAAAAGGGGGAGGGATAAGCCCTCACCCTACATGAAACGATAAACTAAAATTTACCGTTACACCTTCATACCCCCGCCGCGGCGGATTGGGGGCACCACCTTTCGCCGCGTTATAAAACTTCAATGCGTTTCAAAGAAAGAAAGGAGAATTCACATGAAAACAGCATTGACGATCGCTGGAAGCGACTCCAGCGGAGGCGCCGGGATCCAGGCCGACATCAAGACCATGAGCGCCAACGGCGTATACGCCATGAGCGCCGTCACGGCCCTGACGGCCCAGAACACCACCGGCGTCTACGGAATTTTAGAGGTCACCCCGGACTTTCTGGCCAATCAGCTGGACTGCATCTTCACCGACATCTATCCCGACGCGGTGAAGACGGGCATGGTCTCCTCCACCGCCCTGATCCAGGTCATTGCGGACAAGCTGATCCAATATCAGGCCAAAAACATCGTGGTAGACCCGGTCATGGTGGCCACCAGCGGCTCCCGGCTCATCTCTGAGGAGGCGGTAGACGCCTTGAAGGAGCGGCTGCTCCCCCTGGCCACCGTGCTGACTCCCAACATCCCCGAGGCAGAAGTGCTGTCCGGACTGACCATCTCCGACGCCGCCGGCATGGAGGCAGCCGCCCGGGCCATCAGCCAGCGGTATGGCTGCGCCGTTCTGTGCAAGGGAGGCCACCAGATCAACGACGCCGACGACCTGCTGTGGCAGGACGGGACCGCCAAGTGGTTCCGGGGCCGCCGGATCCACAATCCCAACACCCACGGCACCGGCTGCACCCTGTCCTCCGCCATCGCCTCCAACCTGGCCAAAGGCTATGGCCTGGACGCCGCCGTGGAGAGGGCCAAGGCCTACATCTCCGGGGCCCTGGGGGCCATGCTGGACCTGGGCAAGGGCAGCGGCCCCATGGACCATCTCTTTGATCTGAAGGGAGAATTCGTCCTATGATCTCTCCCATCATCACCGCCGTTTTCACCATGGACTATCTGCTCATTACCATGTGGCTGTGCCGGGGGCTGCGGCTGAACGCCAAGGCCCTGGCTCTGGGCGGCGTGACCTGCGCCATCACCCTGGTGCTGGCCTCCATTTACATCCCCCTGCCCACCGGGGCCGCCATCACCGCCGGCTCCTGGATCCCCCTGATGCTGCTGGCCCTGACCTATGACCGCCGTCTGGCTTTCGTAACCGGCTGGGTAACGGGCGTGCTGGCCCTGTTCCTTCTCCCCTTCTGGGCTCCTGTCCACTGGGCCCAGATCTTTGTGGAGCATTTGGTAGCTTTCTCTTGCCTGGGCTACGCCGGTATCTTCGGCAAAGATAAAAAGTGGCAGGTCCTCGCCGGCGTCTTGCTGGCCATCCTGCTCCGGTTCATCGGCCAGGTGCTGTCCGGCGTCATCTTCTTCTCCGACAACGCCTGGGACGGCTGGGGCGCCTGGGCCTACAGCATCACCTATCACCTGTCCTCCAAAATCCCCGAGGGCATTGTCACCACACTGATCATCCTGGCCCTCCCCCTGAACACCATTCAAAAGGCGATTGGAGGAAAAAACGCATGACCTTTCTGGAGGAATGTATCCGGGACAGCATGCCCATCTGGGAGACCTGTCTGGAAACGGAATTTTTAAAGGGGATCGCCGACGGTTCCCTGCCCGAGGACTGCTTCAAGGGCTACATCGTGGACGACAGCCTGTATCTGCGGGAGTACTCCAAGGTCTTTGCCTGGGGCATGATCAACTCCCACGACATGGAGGAGATCCGCAACTATTACTCCCTGCTCTCCTTCGTTAACGAGAGCGAGGACGCCACCCGCCGTTACTACCTGAAGCGCTACCACATCACCGACCGGGAGATCCAGCCGCTTCCCCTGCGGCCGGAGAACCGGGCCTATGTGGACACGATGCTCACCGCCGCCCGGGAGGGACAGGGGGCCGCCGAGTGCATGATGGCCTGTCTGCCCTGTATGCTCAGCTACGGCTGGATCTTCGGGGAGCTGATCCGCCGCTCCCCCGGCGTGGAAAACACCCCCTATTGGCCCTTTGTCAGCGACTACGCCGGCAACCGCTACGACACCATCTGCAGGGCCTGGGCTGCCTTTACCGAAGAGGCCTGCCGGGACCTGTCCCCGGAGCGCCGCCGGAAGTGCCGGGAGATCTTTCGGAGCTGCTCGGAGCACGAGTATCATTTCTGGGAGATGAGCGCCAGACCAAGAGACGACATCTGAGCGCTTCGCGCCTTTCCATTCAAAAAACGGGCCGCCCGCGGGCGGCCCGTTTTGTTACAGGTCTATGGCGTCGGCCAGATTCTCCACGGCCTCGTTGACCCGTTTGGCGGCCATGTGGGCCGCCCGCTTGATCTGCCGGTGAGAGGGCGCCATGGTCATACCCAGGGCCGTCCCCGCCGCCATGCCCGCGGCCATGCCCATAACAAATTTTCCGCAGCCCCCGCAGGTGTTCCCGTTCATGCTCGTCACTCCTTCCGGCGAAAGCGCGGCTTATCCGCTCTTTCGCGCGCTATTATTCTTTCCGGAAATCCGGAAAAATCCGTTGCTAAATCCTGTCTGTTCCGCTATAATTTATCATGCCATAGGTATGGGCAGTTTTCAGGTGCTTCGGAACGGAGCGGCACTGAAACCAGCCGCGTACCAGTACATTTTTTGCTGATTTTTCAGCTGACACCTTTACATTCACGGCTTTATGCCCAAAATATCCGGAGGAATTTGACAGCATGAAACTTCTCATCAAAAACGGACGGGTGGTCCACCCGGTCACCAACGCGGTCCTGATCCAGGACCTGTTGGCGGAGGACGGAAAGATATCTCTGCTGGAGCGTGGCCTGGAGGTAGAGGCCGACCAGGTCATTGACGCCGCCGGACTGGTGGTGTGCCCCGGTCTGGTGGATATGCATGTCCACCTGCGCGACCCCGGTCTGACCTATAAGGAGGATATCATCACCGGCTCCGCCGCCGCCGCCCGGGGCGGCGTCACCTCCATGGCCTGCATGGCCAACACGGACCCCACCGTGGACTGTCCGGAACAGGTAGCCTATGTGCTGGAAAAGGCCAAGCAGGGCTCCGGCGTCCAGGTCTACCCCATCGCCGCTTTGTCCAAGGGGCTGCGCGGGGAAGAGCCCACCGACGCCGACGCGCTGAAAAAGGCGGGGGCCATCGCCCTGTCCGACGACGGCAACAACGTGGACAACGCCAACCTGATGCGAGACGTGCTGATCCGGGCACGCCGGCTGGACCTGCCCGTTCTGTGCCACTGTGAAGATACCTCCATGGTGGCCGGCCGGGCGGTGAACGAGGGCAGCGTGTCCCGCCAGCTGTGGCTGGAGGGCCGGCCCGCCATCGCCGAGGAGATCATGGTCATGCGGGACGCCATGCTGGCCGAGGAGACCGGCGCCCACGTCCACATCTGCCATGTCTCCACCGCCCGCAGCGTGGAGATCATCCGAAAAATGAAAAAGAAGGGCGTCCCCATTACCTGCGAGACCTGCCCCCAGTACTTCACCCTCACCGAGGACGAGGTGCTGACCCAGGGCTCCATGGCCCGGGTCAATCCCCCCCTGCGCACCGCCCAGGACGTCAAGGGCATCATCGCCGGGCTGAAGGACGGCACCATCGACGTCATCGCCACCGACCACGCCCCCCACTCCGCCGAGGAGAAGGCCCGTCCCCTCACCCGGGCCCCCAGCGGCATGATCGGACTGGAGACCTCCCTGGCCATTACCCTCACCGAGCTGTACCACACCAAAAAGATGGAGCTGCCCGCCATCATCCGCCGGATGACCACCACCCCCTCCGACATCCTCCACCTGCCCAAGGGCCGCATGTCCCTGGGTGTGGACGCGGACCTGACCATCTTCGACCCCGACGAGGAGTGGGTCATCGACCCGGAGCAGTTCGCCTCCAAGGCCCGGAACACCCCCTTCGCCGGGCGGACCGTCAAGGGCAAGGTAAAATACACCATTGTCCAGGGTGAAATCATTTATCAGGACGCGTAAAAGTTCCCTGAGCCGGTTCTACTCAAATTAGAAAGGATTTGAATGCTATGTCTTTTGACGCTCTTCAGGATAAGATCCGCGCCATGAAAAACCCCACCGTCGCCGGGCTGGACGCCCGCATCGAGTATGTCCCCGAATACATCCGCCAGGCCGCTTTCGAGGAGTACGGCGTGGGGCTGAAGGGGGCCGCCGAGGCCATTTACCAGTTCAATGTGGGCCTCATTGACGCGCTGTGCGACATCGTCCCCGCCGTCAAGCCCCAGTCCGCCTACTACGAGAATCTGGGCTGGCAGGGTATGGAGATGCTGGAGCGCACCATCCGGTACGCCAAGTCCAAGGGGATGTTCGTCATCGCCGACATCAAGCGGGGCGATATCGGCTCCACCGCCACCGCCTATGCCGAGGGCTGGCTGTCCGGGGCCAAGATTGAGGGGCAGACCTTCAAGTCCTTCGACGTGGACTGCGTGACCCTCAACGGCTACATGGGCTCCGACTCCATCAAGCCCTTCCTGGAGGCCGCCAAGGAGGAGGACAAGTGCGCCTTCGTCCTGGTCAAGACCTCCAATCCCGGCTCCGGGGAACTCCAGGACATCATCGCCGGGGACCGTCTGGTCTACCAGGTCATGGGCGATCTGAACGAGCGCATTGCCAAGGGCACCGAGGGCAAGTACGGCTACACCATGGCCGGGGCCGTCACCGGGGCCACCTACCCCTCCGACATCCGGGCCCTGCGTAAGCGCCTGGAGCACACCTTCTTCCTGGTCCCCGGCTACGGCGCCCAGGGCGGCACCGCCGACGACGTGCAGTACGCCTTTGACAAGTACGGCCACGGCGCCATCGTCAACTCCTCCCGTGGCATCATGTGCGCCTGGAAGAAGACCGGCGGGGACGGCCACGACTTCAAGGAGGCCGCCCGGAACGCGGCGATTGCAATGCGGGACGATATCAAGCAGTTTGTAACAATCGTGTAAACTAAGTTTCCTGCTCCACATGTAAGCCATCTCGCGTATAGTGGGAAAAAGTCAAGCAGTTCGTGACCATCGTGTAAATTCCAGTCTGAACGACCGAAAGGAGGCCGTCATGGCAAAGGAAAAGCCCCGCTGCGTCCTGTGCGGACAGGAGACCGGCCTGTTCGACCGCTGCTCCATCCACTTTTACCGCACCACCCAGATCATCTGCTCCAAATGCCAGGACCGCTATGAAAAGTCGGAGGAGCCGGAGCGGGACGCTCTGGACCAGCGCATTCTGTCCTCCCGCGTCCTGGAAAACCGGGATGTGGTCCGCCGCAATTATGAGGCGGACCAGGAGCAGAAGCGTGCGGAGGAGGAAGCCCGGCTGGAGCAGGAGCGGCAGCTTCAGGAGCGCCGGGAACGGCAGAAGTCCTTCCTGCGCTGCTGTGACCGGGAGATGAAGCCTCTGGGGACCTTCACCTTCCAGTTGGGCGAGCACACATTTTTCCTGGGCGACCTGGACAACCTGCTCTCCGGCTCTCTGGAGCTGGCCCTGTTCCGCTGTGAGTGCTGCGGACAGGTCAAGTTCTTCGATCCGTCCTTTGTGAAAGAAGCCTCTCTTTGAAAATTCTCCGATCCAAAGGCCCCTTTTGAATGGGACCAATCATCCCCGCTGCCCTTGGGATAAAACTTCTTCCCCACAGGGCGGGTGAAAGTGGTGTTATGATGAAAGTAGAACGCAAGTGCAAGATCGTCTCCAAAGAGAAGATGGGAGACGCTATCTATATGGTCCTGGAGGTGGGCGACATGGTCCGCACCTCCTGCAAGGGCCCCGGCCAGTTCGTCCACATCAAGTGCGGCGACGGCCTGCTGCTGCGGCGGCCCATCTCCGTCTGCTCCTGCCAGGAGGACGACCCCAGCGACCTGCTGGCCATCGTCTTTGAGGTCCGGGGCGAGGGTACCCAGTGGCTGGCCAACCGCCCCGTGGGCCACAGCGTGGACGTGATGGGCATGCTGGGCAACGGCTTCCAGGTGAAGCCCGAGGGCCGCTACCTGCTGGTGGGCGGCGGCATCGGCATCCCCCCCATGCGGGGCTGCGCCCAGTACACCATGGGAAAATCCACCGCCATTCTGGGCGGCCGGTCCGCTGATAAGATCATCCTCCGGGACCGCTTCGCGGAGGAGTGCGCCAAGGTGCTCATTGCCACTGACGACGGCTCTCTGGGCCACCACGGCTTTGTGGACGCCCTGGTACGCCAGGAGCTGGAGCAGGACAAGAACTATGACGCCGTTCTGGCCTGCGGCCCCAAGCCCATGCTCCGAAACGTGGCCAAGGTGGCCGAGGAATTCGGCGTGCCCTGCCAGGTGTCCATGGAGGAGCGCATGGGCTGCGGCATCGGGGCCTGCCTGGTGTGCGCCTGCGACATGAAGGACGGCAGCCGGAAGCACGTGTGCAAGGACGGCCCCGTCTTTGATTCCAAGGAGGTGGACTGGAATGCCTAATGTGGATCTGTCTGTGAATCTGGCGGGGATGACTATGAAAAACCCCGTGGTGGTGGCCTCGGGCACCTTCGGCTTTGGCCGGGAGTACAACCAGTTCTTCGACCTGTCCGAGCTGGGCGGCATCTGCGCCAAGGGTCTGACTCTCCACCGCCGGGAGGGCAATCCCGCCCCCCGTATTGCTGAGACTCCCATGGGCATCCTAAACTCCGTGGGCCTGCAAAACCCCGGAGTGGACGCCTTTATCGAAGAGGAATTGCCCTTCCTGCGGCAGTTCGACGTGAAGGTCATCGCCAATATCTCGGGCAACACCCCCGAGGAATACGGCATCATGTGTGAAAAGCTGGCCCAGGCCGGGGTGGACATGATCGAGGTCAACATCTCCTGCCCCAATGTGAAGGCGGGCGGTCTGGCCTACGGCACCCGGCCCGAGCTGGCCGCCGAGGTCACCCAGGTGGCCAAGGCCCACGCGGGCAGCGTCCCCGTCATGGTGAAGCTGTCCCCCAACGTCACCGACATCACCGAGATTGCCCGCGCGGTGGAGGGGGCCGGAGCCGACGCGGTGTCCCTCATCAACACCATCCGCGGAATGCGCATCGATGTGAACACCCGGCGGCCTGTGCTGAAGATGAACACCGGCGGTCTGTCCGGTCCCGCCGTCCTGCCCGTGGCGGTTCGGATGGTGTGGGAGGTGGCCCAGGCCGTGAACATCCCCATTCTTGGCATGGGCGGCGTGTCCAAGGGCGAGGACGCGGCCCAGCTGATGCTGGCCGGGGCCTCCGCCGTGGCGGTGGGCACCGCCCTCTTCGCCGATCCCTTCACCCCCATCAAGGTCCGGGAGGGGCTGGCCGCCATCGCGGCAAAGCAGGGCCTGTCCAACCTCCGGGAGCTGACCGGCGGCGTGCGCAGTTGGTAATTGCCTGAAAAGCGTGCGCGACAATTCCATCCAGAAAAGAGGCCTCTCCCATGCTGGAACATCTCATCGAGCTAATCCTGCCCACCATCATTTCCGCCTGCGAGCTGATGGGCATTTTCGTGGTGGCTGTCTCTGCCCTGAGGGCCTTTTGGCTGTATTGCAGGGGACTGGTCACCCACCGTCCCAGCAATATCAAATTCGACCTGGCCAACGGCCTGGCCACCAGTTTGGAATTCAAAATGGCGGCAGAGATCTTGAAGACCGTTTTGGTCCGGGATCTGAACGAGCTTCTGGTTCTGGGTGCGGTCATTCTGCTGCGCGCTCTGCTGTCTCTGCTGATTCACTTTGAAATGAAGGGCGGGGATCCCCCCCCGGCCCCTGCCCAATCTCCCCACAAAGGACTGTAACGTAATGACTACCATTTATCTTATCCGCCACGCTGAGGCGGAGGGCAACCTGTACCGCCGGATCCACGGCTGGTACGACGCGCTCATCACGGAAAATGGCTTCCGTCAGGTCGCCGCTCTGGAAGAGCGCTTCCGGAACATCCATGTGGATGCGGTGTACTCCAGCGACCTGTGCCGCACCATGACCACCGCCCGGGCCGTCTATGTGCCCAAGGGGCTGGAGCTGCACACCGACCCCCAGCTGCGGGAGATCCACATGGGCGACTGGGAGGACCAGACCTGGGGCGGCGTCCGCCGCGACGATCCGGAACAGATGGCGCTGTTCAACCACAGCGACCCTCAGTGGGCCGCTCCCCACGGCGAAAGTCTGGGCCAGGTGGGCCATCGGGTGGCCTGTGCCCTCCGCCGCATCGCCCAGGCCCACCCGGACCAGACGGTGGCCGTCTTCTGCCACGGCACCGCCATCCGTCAGGCCCTGGCTGAACTCAAGGAGCTGTCCCCGGAGGAGTGGCTGGGCATGGGACACAGCGACAACACCGCTGTCAGCTGCCTGGTCTTTGAGGGAGACCGCGTCCAGGTCCGGTATGAGATGGACGCCTCCCATCTGGACCCCTCCATTTCCACCCTGGGACGGCAGTCCTGGTGGAGGAAGGACCAGAAGGCGGAGGATGTGAACCTCTGGTTCCGCCCCATCTGCTGGGAAACGGAGGAGGCCCTCTACCTGGAGGCCCGGCGGGAGGCATGGCGCTCCACCCACGGTGCGGACGTTCCTTTTGACGGTGAGGGCTTCCTGGCCGCCGCCCGGGAGCATCTGTCCCGCTCCCCCTGGGGCGTCACGGCCGCCATGGCCGGGGACTGTGTCGCCGGATTCCTCCAGCTGGACACGGAGCGCTACCGCGAGGATGGGGCCGGCTATATCCCCTTCTGCTACATCGCCCCGGACCGCCGGGGCCAGGAGCTCGGCGTCCAGCTCATCGGTCAGGCGGTATCCTTCTTCCGGCCCCTGGGCCGGGATAAGCTGCGGCTGCGCTGCGCCCCCTATAACGACCGGGCCCTGCACTTTTACAAAAAGTACGGCTTTGTCAAGATCGGCGAGGAGCAAGGCAGCCGGGTCCCCCTGGACATTTTGGAAAAGTACATCGGGTACGAGCGCTGAGCGCCGTACCCGTTTCCCTGACTTCATAAGAAACGAGGCACACCATGAGTTTTGACCGCGATCTGTTTCTCCCGGTATCCCAAGAGGACATGGCCCGCCGGGGCTGGGACTTTTATGACTTCCTGCTCATCACCGGCGACGCCTATGTGGACCACCCCTCCTTCGGGCCCACCATTATCGGCCGGGTGCTGGAGGCCAAGGGCTACCGGGTGGCCATTCTGTCCCAGCCCGACTGGAAGGACCCGGAGGCCTTTGCCGCCCTGGGCCGTCCCCGGCTGGGGGTGCTGATCTCGGCGGGCAACATCGACTCCATGGTGGCCCATTACACCGCCGCCAGAAAGCGCCGCCACGACGACGCCTACTCCCCCGGCCGGAAGGCGGGGCTGCGTCCCGACCACGCCACCGTGGTCTACTCCAACCGGGTTCGGGAGGTCTTTGGCGACATTCCCATCATCATCGGCGGGCTGGAGGCCAGTCTGCGCCGGTTCGCCCATTACGACTACTGGGAGGACAAGGTACGCCGCTCCATCCTCTTTGACGCCCAGGCCGACATCCTCACCTACGGCATGGGAGAGAAAGCCTCCATCGAGATCGCCGCCCGGCTGGCCTCGGGCACCCCGGTGGGCGAGATCACCGACGTCCGGGGCACCTGCGTGGCAGCCAAATTCCCGGGCGTCTGTTCCTATCCCAAGGTGGAGGTGCCCTCCTTCGAGGAGGTGTCCGCCTCCAAGGAGGCCTACGCCCGGGCCAACATGGTGGAGTATCAGGAGCACGACCCTGTGGTGGGCAAGGCCATCATTCAAAAGCACGGCAGGGACTTTCTCATCGTCAATCCCCCCGCGCCCCCTCTGACCACGCCGGAGATGGACTGGGTGGCCGAGCTGCCCTACGTCCGGGAGCCCCACCCCATGTACGACGAGATGGGCGGCGTCCCCGCCATTGAGGAGGTCCGCTTCTCCGTCACCCACAACCGGGGCTGCTTCGGGGCCTGCAATTTCTGCTCCCTGGCCTTCCACCAGGGACGCACCATCTCCTGCCGCAGCCACGAGAGCGTCATTCGGGAAGTGACCGCTTTGACCAAGCATCCCGGCTTCAAGGGCTATATCCACGACGTGGGCGGACCCTCCGCCACCTTCCGCCGTCCCTCCTGCCAGAAGCAGCTGAAATGCGGCATGTGCAAGAACCGGGCCTGTCTGGCCCCGGAGCCCTGCCCCAATCTGGACGCCGACCACACCGACTATATGATGCTGCTGCGCAAGCTCCGGGCCATCCCCGGAGTGAAGAAGGTGTTTATCCGCTCGGGCATCCGCTTTGACTATCTGATGAAGGACCCCAGCGGGGAGTTCTTCACCGACCTGGTCCAGCACCACATCTCCGGCCAGCTGAAGGTGGCCCCGGAGCACTGCGTCGATCACACTCTGGACTATATGGGCAAGCCCCACATCGAGGTGTACGAAAAATTCCGGGAGAAGTATTTCAAGCTCAACCGCCGCTACGGCAAGGACCAGTATCTGGTGCCCTACCTCATCTCCTCCCACCCGGGCTGCACCCTGGAGGACGCGGTGAAGCTGGCCGAGTGGCTGAACAAGGAAGGCCACATGCCTGAGCAGGTCCAGGACTTCTACCCCACCCCCGGCACTCTGGCCACCTGCATGTGGTACACCGGCATCGACCCCAGGACCATGAAGCCGGTGTTTGTCCCCAAGACCCCCCACGACAAGGCCCTCCAACGGGCCCTGATGCAGTGGAGAAAGCCCCAGAACCGGAAGCTGGTGCTGGAGGCCCTCCACAAGACGGGCCGTGAGGACCTGATCGGCTACGGCAAGCGCTGCCTGGTCCGGCCGGACAAGGGACAGGCCCGCCCCGAAGAGGCGGAGGACCGCGGCCATCCCCGCTCCCCGGGGAAGGGCAAGGCCCCGTCCCGCTCCAAGCAGGACAACGGCCGTTTCGACGGCCGACGGCGGGTGGAGAAAAAGGAAGCCGCCCCTCAGGGCGGCAAGCCTGTCCGGAAGACAGGCTGGGCCAAGGCCAAAGCTCCGGCAAAAAAGGGCGTCAAGAAAAAGGGATAAATCCCCCTTTTCCATGAGCGACTTATGGTTCTGTTCGGTAGGGCGGCCCCTTGGGACCGCCGCAGCGGGGGCTTGCCCCCGCCCTACCATGGCGTACCGTCAAATTCCAGTTTATCGATTAGATTCTCTGAAAACCCTTGATTTTCCTGCATTTCCCGCAGGTCTGCTACCATAAAAAGCTCCGTTTTCCCTTGTTTTTGCCCTTGTGGGGCAAAACAAGGGAAACTTTTTTA
>Ga0129306_1003564_pt1 | contig 11389 bp, 10 predicted proteins | sample P827metagenome_FD_94438 | JGI IMG/M metagenome (GOLD analysis project Ga0129306, IMG submission 94438) | Capybara group fecal microbial communities from Wisconsin, USA - P827 metagenome | ecosystem: Host-associated > Mammals > Digestive system > Large intestine > Fecal | place: USA: Wisconsin...
CTATGAGCACCGTGGCCGAGTACAACAAGATGTACGAGGGCCAGGATCACATCACCATGCCTTATGTGGCTGATGATGCGGTCGTGGAAGCGGCCGTCAAGGGCATGAAGGGCTGATCCCTCCTACCTGATACCATTGACGTAAACTCATAAAAAGGGGGCGTGTTTTTCACGCCCCCTTTTTTAAACTTAATTCCCATTCCATGGGAAAGTCAGCTTTCCCCACGCAGGCTTATCCATTATGCTGAGAGGCGGCCGACGGCCCCTCTCCCGGAAAGGATGAATTCAAATGAGCAAATTACTGCTGAAGAATATCGGCATGCTGGCCACTCCTCTGGGTTCCGGCGCCAAGCGGGGCGAGGAGCAGGGCAAGATCCAGATTCTGAAGGACGCTTGGGTACTGGTTGAGGACGGCATCATCGCCCAGGTGGGCACCGGGGCCGCTCCCGCTGTCGAGGGCGCCGAAGTTGTGGACGCCGGCGGCAATCTGGTGACTCCCGGTCTGGTGGACGCTCACACCCACCTGATTTTCGGCGGCTGGCGTCAGAACGAGCTGGGTCTGAAGCTCCACGGCGCTACCTACCTGGAGATCCAGAACCAGGGCGGCGGCATCCAGTCCACCACCAACGCCACCCGTGAGGCCACTGAAGAGGAACTGACCCAGAAGGCCGCCAAGGCTCTGGATGAGATGATGAGCCTGGGTACCACCACCTGCGAGGCCAAGAGCGGCTATGGTCTGGCTACCGACCAGGAGCTGAAGCTCCTGCAGGTCATTAAGAATCTCAATGACCGCCATGTTATGGATATCGTCCCCACCTTCATGGGCGCTCACCTGGTTCCCGCCGAGTACAAGAATGACCGCGAGGCTTACATCCGCCTCGTCTGCGATGAGATGATCCCCGAGGTTGCCAAGCAGGGAATCGCCCAGTTCAACGACGTCTTCTGCGAGGCAGACACCTACACTGCCGAAGAGTCTCAGCGTATCCTGGAGGCCGGCAAGAAGTACGGTCTGATCCCCAAGATCCACGCTGATGAGATCGAGGCCATCGGCGGCTCCGTGCTGGCCGGCGAGATCGGCGCCATCTCTGCCGAGCATCTGATCGTCTGCCCGCCCGAGGGTATTGCCAGCATGGCGAAGGGCGGCACGATTGCCTGCCTGCTGCCCGCCACCAGCTTCAACCTGGGTTCCGTCTTCGCTCCCGCCCGGGATATGGTCAACGCCGGCGTGGCCGTGGCCATGGCCTCCGACTTCAATCCCGGCTCCTGCCCCTGCCTGAACCTCCAGTTCGTCATTAACCTGGGCTGCCTGAAGTACAAGCTGACCCCCGAGGAGGTCCTCACCGCCGTCACTCTGAACGCCGCTGCCGCCATTAAGCTGGCCGACAAGGTCGGCTCCGTGGAGTCCGGCAAGCAGGGCGACCTGGTGATCTGGGACGCTCCCGATCTGGACTATATCTGCTACCGTGTGGGCAGCAACCTGGTCAAGACTGTGATCAAGAAGGGCGCCGTGGTCTGATTCGCGGCGCTCCTGGAAAGGGGTGACACCGGGATGGACCGGACAGATTATCAGATCCTAAATATCCTTCAGGCAGATTCCCGTACCACTCTGCGGCAAATCGGAGACCAAGTGGGCCTCACCGCCCCCGCCGTCTCCGAGCGGATCCACCGCATGGAGGAGAAAGGGATCATCCGGGATTACCGCATTGATGTGGATCGGGAGCAGTTGGATTGCAGCATGACGGGCTTTATTCTTGTGGCTCCGGAGCCGGAGAAGTACAACAGCTTCTGCGAGTTCTGCCAGAAGAACCCCGCCATCATCAGCCACTACCATGTGATCGGCGTTTTTAACGCTCTGCTTCGTTTCGCGGTACGGGGCACCCGGGAGCTGGATGAGCTGTTGTCCGCCATCAAGCGCTTCGGTGACTCCCAGACCTCCGTGCAGCTGAAGACCTATTTTGAAACAAAAGAGATCCTCCTTCCTCGATGACCAAAAGACCTGCCGCAGGATGCCGAACGGCTCCTAGCGGCAGGTCTTTTTTTGTCTCTGGGCACCATATACAATCAAACGGCCCCGCAGGTTTGACCTGCGGGGCCGTAAAACGATTCAAATGGAGTTGTTTCGATTAGAACAGGCCGGTGATCTTGCCGTTCTCGTCGATGTCGATGCGGTCGGCAGCGGGAACCTTGGGCAGACCAGGCATGGTCATGATGTTGCCGGTCTTGGCAACCAGGAAGCCGGCGCCGGCGTTGACCTTGACCTCGCGGACGGTGATCTTGAAGCCGCGGGGAGCACCCAGCTTGGTCTGATCGTCGGAGAAGGAGAACTGGGTCTTGGCCATGCAGATGGGCATCTTGTCGAAGCCCAGCTCGGTCAGCTGCTTGACCTGCTTCTTGGCATCAGCAGTCAGCACCACGCCGTCGGCACGGTAGACCTTGGTGGCGATGGCGTTCAGCTTGGCCTCAATGGTCTCCTCCAGGTCGTAGACGAACTTGAAGTGATCGTTGGTGGGATCCTCAGCCAGACGGACGACTTCCTCGGCCAGAGCCTTGCCGCCCTCGCCGCCCTTGGCCCAGACCTCGGACAGACGGACGTTAACGCCCAGCTCCTTGCACTTCTCCTCGACCATCTTCAGCTCGGCCTCGGTGTCGGTGGGGAAGGCGTTGATGGCGACCACGCAGGGCAGACCGTACACGTTGGTCACGTTGTCCACGTGCTGCAGCAGGTTGGGCAGACCCTTCTCCAGAGCCTCCAGGTTCTCGTTGTTCAGGTCGGCCTTGGGCACACCGCCGTGATACTTCAGAGCGCGGACGGTAGCCACGATGACAACGGCGTCGGGATGGAAACCGCCGGCACGGCACTTGATGTCCAGGAACTTCTCAGCGCCCAGGTCAGCAGCGAAGCCGGCCTCGGTGACGGTGTACTCAGCCAGCTTCATGGCAGTCTCGGTAGCCTGGATGGAGTTACAGCCGTGAGCGATGTTGGCGAAGGGACCGCCGTGGATGAAAGCGGGAGTGTGCTCCAGAGTCTGCACCAGGTTGGGCTTGATGGCGTCCTTCAGGACGGCAGCCATAGCACCCTCGGCGTGCAGGTCGTGAGCGGTGATAGGCTCACCAGCGCGGTTATAAGCAACAACCATCTTGGCCAGACGCTGCTTCATATCGGCCAGGCCGCTGGACAGGCACAGAACAGCCATGATCTCGGAAGCCACGACGATATCGAAGCCGTCCTCACGGGGCACGCCGGAGGCCTTGCCGCCCAGACCGCAGACGATGTGGCGCAGCTGACGGTCGTTCATGTCCACAACGCGCTTCCAGGGGATGTTGCGCACGTCGATGTCCAGAGCATTGCCCTGCTGAATGTGGTTGTCGATCAGAGCAGCCATCAGGTTGTTGGCGATGCCGATGGCGTTAAAGTCACCGGTGAAGTGCAGGTTGATGTCCTCCATGGGGACGACCTGAGCGTAGCCGCCGCCGGCAGCGCCGCCCTTGACGCCGAACACGGGGCCCAGAGAAGGCTCACGCAGGCAGACAACGGTCTTCTTGCCGATCTTGTTCAGAGCGTCAGCCAGACCAACGGAAGTGGTGGTCTTACCCTCGCCGGCGGGGGTGGGGCTGATGGCAGTGACCAGAACCAGCTTAGACTTGCGGGGCAGATCCTTCAGGGAGTGGATGTCGACCTTGGCCTTGTACTTGCCGTAGTTCTCCAGAGCGTCCTCACTGATGCCCAGGTTCTTGGCAACCTCTACGATAGGCAGCATAGTAGACTGCTGGGCGATTTCGATGTCAGTCATGATTGTTGGCCTCCTTAAAAATATGTATGGTTTTTACGCGTTCCGCGTTTTGCGACTGTTATTATTGTACCGCATTTTTTCCGTTTGGTAAAGATTTTTTGTTGCTTTTTTCAGAAACAATTGACTTTGTGCACTGCTGTTTTTGATGGTTTTATTTTAGCGCAAAACGCTCGATTTCGTAAAGTTTTTCCTTTTTCCTTTTTCTCGCTCCAACTTTCCTTTGTTAAGCAAGATTCTCTTTTTTCAGAATAAAAAAAGGGGTTCTTTTTTTCTCTTCGTCCATCCCCCCTTCCGCGTCAAGGGTTCGGCCCATTTTTTGGTTATTTTCTACAGAAAACCCTATCTTTCTTTTTTGTATTTGCATTCTTCTGTTCTCTATGCTATGCTGTAACAAACGTTTCCAAAGGACGGCTCCCCCACGAAAACGGCTCCGGCTGTCCCCGTACGCGACCTCAAAACAATGATTTGGAAAGGATAGATCTTCTATGGAATCGTCTCTCACCCCCGCTGAAATTGCCGCAAAATACGCCGCCGTCGGTGCAGGAAAAGCAAAGCGCTCGACCCCGCTCCTCATCGTGCTGGGCATCCTGGCCGGCGCGCTGATCGCTCTGGGCAGCGCCGCCACCAACACCGCTGTCTACGGCATCCAGGACACCTGGACCGCCCGCACCATCTGCGGACTGCTGTTCCCCTTCGGACTGGGCATGGTAGTCATCATGGGCGCGGAGCTGTTTACCGGCAACTGCCTCATCACCGTCTCCCTGCTGGACAAGCGCTGCACCTTGGCTGAGATGCTCCGCAGCTGGGTCATCGTCTACCTGGCCAACTTCGTGGGCGCCCTGGCCGTGGCCGCCGGATGCGCCTTCTTTGGACAGCTGAACTACTCCGGCGGCGCTCTGGCCTTCTACACCATGAAGGTGGCCGCCGGTAAATGCGCCATTCCCTTCGCCAACGGCGTGGTACTGGGCATCCTGTGCAACCTGCTGGTCTGCCTGGGCGTCCTCATGGCCATGTCCGCCAAGGACACCACCGGCAAGATCATCGGCGCTTTCCTGCCGGTGGCTTACTTCGTCCTGTGCGGTTTTGAGCACTGCGTGGCCAACATGTATTACATCTCCGCCGGCCTCATGGCCAAGTCGGTCCCCGCTTACGCCCAGCTGGCCGCCGAGGCGGGTGTGGACCTGTCCGCCCTCACCCTGTCCAATTTCCTGTTGGGCAATCTGGTCCCTGTCACTCTGGGCAATATTCTGGGCGGCGCGGCCCTGGGCTGGCTCATGTGGTTCTGCCACCTGAAAAAGCGTTAAATACAAGCAGCAGAAAAAAAAACTTCCCATCCGGTCGGATGGGAAGTTTTTTGCTTTTAGCCCGGAGGCCAAGTCATATCACGGCCGCTCAGAACATGGAAATGCAGATGGTGGACGGACTGCCCAGCCTGCTCCTCCCAATGGGGCAGCGCCCCATTGGGGTCCCCTTTTTTATCGTCCTCGGGCGAAATGAATTCGCCCTGCGGAAATTCTCGCCGACCAGCGGCTTCGAATTTACGGCGCAAAAGCGCCGCCCCATCTGCGATGGGCCCCCGGCGAGCAGGCTTGCTTAGCCCGGAGGCCAGGTCATATCACGGCCGCTCAGAACATGGAAATGCAGATGGTGGACGGACTGCCCAGCCTGCTCGCCGATGTTAGACACCACCCGGTAGCTGTCCAGTCCAAGTTCCTTGGTCACTTTGGAGATGACGGCGAAGATGTGGGCCACCACAGCGGCGTTGTCCTCATTGACCTCGGCCACGGAGCCGATGTGGGCCTTGGGGATCACCAGAAAATGGGTGGGCGCCTGAGGATCAATGTCGTAAAAGGCATAGCACACCTCGTCCTCATAAACCTTGTTGGACGGGATCTGCCCCCCTGCGATCTTGCAAAACAGACAATCGGACATGGAAAAACCTCCTTTGTTGCTTGGTAATTCCATTTTACCTCATTCTGCGGGGATTGCAACAAAAATCTGCGGGAATCCCGAAGGATTCCCGCAGATCATCAGGTTTCCCGCTCCAGACCCAGCACGTCATAGTACTCGTCGGAGAACCGCAGAATACCGGGGTCAAAATCCGCCTGAAGCGCCCGGACCGGACCGTAAGGATCGGCGGGAGTCAGGCCAAAAGCCTCTCCAATGGCAACCAGGGCGGACTTCTTCTGCGCCAGGAAGGACTCACAGCCCGGCCACCGGGCCTGGGCGTCCTCCTCCAGCAGCTGACGGAAACGTTCTTCCTCCAGCCACCAAATCTGGGCAATCGGGCCGGCATCACGGCAATAAAGGACGAAGGACAGGAACTGACGCATATCCTCCGCTACCGGCAGCACATAGGTCCCCGGCTCCCCCATGGCGGGGTCTACACAGAACACCCGCTCATCCCAGGGGAGCAGGACGAAATGGACGCCGTCACAGCCCAGCCGCCCCACATATTCCGCGCCCACGGGCGTGCAGAAATAGGGAGGCTGGTCCACGCCGGGCTCCAGCAGCCCGATGGACGCAAAGTCGATCTCCAGCGCGCAGAAGCGGCTCAGGTCGTCTCGGGTCATCTTACAGGCCCAGCTTCATGGACACCACGTTGTCCACCATGGCCAGAGCGTTATCCACCATCAGCGGGTCTTTACCGCCGCCCATGGCGGAATCGGGCTTGCCGCCGCCGGAACCGCCGGCAATGGCGGAAACCTGCTTGATGATGTCCCCGGCCTTGACGCCCTTGGCCACGGCCTCTTTGCCGCAGACGCACAGGAAGGTGATCTTCTCCCCGTTGACGGAGGCCAGGACGGCCACGATATTGGAGGCCTTATCCCGGAGCATATCGCCCATTTGGCGCAGACGGTTGGCATCGGCGTCGGGGATGTTGGCGGTAAGGACCCGCAGCTCGCCCACGCTGTGGGTGCTGAACAGCAGCCGCTCGGTCTCGCCGGCGGCCTCCCGGGCCTTGAACTTCTCCACCATCTGGTGCAGTTGCTTGATCTCGGCCATGGCGGCCTCGGCCTTTTCCCGCAGCTCGCCGGGCTTGGCCTTCAGAGAGACGGCGGCCTGGAACAGCATCTCCTGATTCCGGTTCATGATCTCCAGAGAAGCCTTGCCGGTGGTAGCCTCAATGCGGCGGACGCCGGAGGCCACGGAGAACTCGCTGCTGATGTGGAACACGCCCACCTTGGCGGTGTTGTCCAGGTGAGTACCGCCACAGAACTCCACGGAGTAGCCCTGGCCCATGTCCACCACCCGGACGGTGTTGCCGTACTTTTCGCCGAAGAGGGCGATGGCCCCCTTCTTCTTGGCCTCCTCGATGGGCATCTCCTCGGTGACGATGTCATAGCCCTCCAGCACGGCCTCGTTGACCATGGCGCTGACACAGGCCAGCTCCTCGGAGGTCATGGCGGAGAAATGGGTGAAGTCGAAGCGCAGGCGGTCGGGCTCCACCAGAGAGCCGGCCTGATGGACGTGGTCGCCCAGTACGGAGCGCAGAGCCTTGTCCAGCAGGTGGGTGGCGGAGTGGGCGCGCATGATGGCCTTCCGGCGGTCCAGGTCGATGGCGGCGGAGACCGTGTCGCCCAGCTTCAGAACGCCCTGGGTCACCTTGCCGTAGTGCATATACTTGCCGCCCTTGTTCTTCTGGACGTCGGTAACCTGGAAGGTGACGCCGTCGGCGGTGATGACGCCGTGGTCGGCCACCTGGCCGCCCATCTCGGCGTAGAAGGGGGTCTTGTCCAGGACCACGATGGCCTCCACGCCGGGCATGACCTCCTCGGCCTGCTCGTTCTCCACCACCAGAGCCACCACCTTGGCGTCGGCGATGGAAGCGTTCTCGTAGCCCACGAACTGGGTCTCGGGCACGTCCTTGCCGAACTCCACGCCGGCCCAGCCCAGGTCGCCCAAGGCCTCGCGGGCCTTCCGGGCCCGCTGACGCTGCTCGTCCATCTGCTTGTGGAACTCGGCCTCGTCCAGCTTCATGCCCTGCTCCTCCACCATCTCCAGAGTCAGGTCGATGGGGAAGCCGTAGGTGTCGTACAGCTTGAATGCGTCGGCGCCGGAGAAGGTCTTCTCCCCCTTCTCCTTGTGGTCCGCCAGCATGTCGTTAAAGATCTTCAGGCCGCCGTCGATGGTCTTGGCAAAATTCTCCTCCTCGGTGCGGATGACCTTGGTGATATAGTCCTGGCGCTCCCGCAGCTCGGGGTAGTGGCCCTCGTTCTCATGCACGACGGTGTCGCAGACCTTGTACAGGAAGGGCTCGTTCACGCCCAGCAGCTTGCCGTGGCGGGCGGCCCGGCGGAGCAGACGGCGCAGGACATAACCCCGGCCCTCGTTGGAAGGCAGCACGCCGTCGCAGATCATGAAGGTGGCGGAGCGGATGTGGTCGGTGATGACCCGGAGGGACACGTCCTTGTCGTGGCTCTGGCCGTAAGAGGCGCCGGTGATCTCGGTGACCTTGGCGGTGATATTCATCACGGTATCCACATCAAAGAGAGAGTCCACATTCTGGCAGACCGCGGCCAGACGCTCCAGACCCATGCCGGTGTCAATGTTTTTCTGCTTCAGCTCCGTGTAGTGATCTTCCCCGTCGTTGTCGAACTGGGAGAACACCACGTTCCAGACCTCCATGTAGCGGTCACAGTCGCAGCCCACGGTGCAGCCTGGCTTTCCACAGCCATACTTCTCGCCGCGGTCATAGTAGATCTCGGAGCAGGGGCCGCAGGGGCCGGAGCCGTGCTCCCAGAAGTTGTCCGCCTTGCCGAATTTGAAGATGCGGTCGGCAGGGATCCCAATCTCCTCATTCCAGATGCGGAAGGCCTCTTCGTCGGCGGGAGTGGTCTCGTTCCCGGCGAAGACGGAGGGATAGAGGCGATTGGGGTCCAGACCCACCCACTCGGGGGAGGTGAGGAATTCCCAGGCCCAATGGATGGCGTCCCGCTTGAAGTAGTCGCCGAAGGAGAAGTTGCCCAGCATCTCGAAATAGGTGCCGTGGCGGGCGGTCTTGCCGATATTCTCAATGTCACCGGTACGGATGCACTTCTGGCAGGTGCAGACCCGGTGGCGGGGCGGCTCCTGCTCCCCGGTGAAGTAGGGCTTCATGGGGGCCATGCCGGAATTGATCAGCAGCAGGGACGCGTCATTCTGGGGGATCAGGGAAAAGCTGGGCAGGCGCAGGTGTCCCTTGGTCTCGAAGAAGGACAGGAACATCTCACGCAGTTCGTTTAAGCCAAAGGGCTTGGGATCGCTCATGGGTATTACCTCCGTTTTTTATCTTAAATTTTGGTTTCTCACTTTTGTTTTACCTGAAGGCCGATCACCTTCAGGTCGGCATCGAAGGAGATCTCATAGATTACATCCTTCGACTGGTGCTCGCAGTAGACGGCGGTGGCGGCATAGGGCTCGGTGAATTTCTTGCTGTCGCCCCCCACCACCAGGGTACGGGTGGTCTTCACATAGCCGCCAGCCTCAGCCACCGTGTCCATCATGGCCTTGACGGTGTCGGCGGTGACGGAATACTCCTCCTTCACCTCAGGGCGGAAGGAATCGGCCACCTCCTGGTAGTTTCCGTCCACCAGCAGGGCTACGATCTCCCGGGCGGCCTCGCCCACCGCCTCCTCCTCCATGCCCTCGGGCAGGGGACGTGCGCCTCTGCACCCGGTCAGCGTCAGAAGGGCCAGCAGAAGCACGGCCATCAGAACAGATATTTTTCGCTTCATTCCACATCCTCCAGCATCAGTTCACATTCGGCATACAGCACCGCGCGGCCCGCCAGAACCACCCGGTCTCCCTCCAGGCGGCAGTACAGGGTGCCGCCCCGGGGCGAGGCCTGCCGGGCCGTAAACTCGTTTTTTCCCATTTTGGCAGCCCAGTAGGGGATAATGTGACAGTGGCCGGAGCCGCACACCGGGTCCTCCGGAATCCCGCATTTGGGGCCGAAGGTCCGGGACACGCAGTCATACCGGCTGCCTCTGGCCGTCACCTGGCACAGCGCCCCCCGCAGCTTTTTCATCGCCTCCAGGTCGGGCTTCAGGTCCGTCACATCCTCCTCGCGCTCCAGCACGCAGACCAGGTCCCTGGCCCGCCAGGCCTCCACAGGGCGTACGCCCAAGGCCGCCTCCATGTCGTCGGTGACTTCCACCTGCTTCAGAGAATAGGCCGGAAAATCCATCTCCAGCAGGTCCTCCCGCCGCCTTACGGTCAGCGTCCCGCTTTTGGTCTGAAAAGCCACCTGCTCCGTCTCAGGCCGGACCCGGTTCAAGATCACATAGGCGGCGGCCAGGGTGGCGTGTCCGCACAGGTCTACCTCCTCCCCGGGGGCGAACCACCGCAGGCGGTAGCCCTCTCCCTCCGGGACGGCAAAGGCCGTTTCCGGGAGGGCGTTCTCTCCGGCGATCTTAAGCATCAGCTCCTCGCCGGGCCACCGGTCCATGACGCACACCGCCGCCGCGTTGCCTTCAAACATACGGTCGGCAAAGGCGTCCACGATATACTGCTTCATGATCTCTCCTTTCCTTCGGAACAAAAAACCGCCCCTGACAAAAGCCAGGGGCGGAAAGTTCCACGGTACCACCCTGATTATCCCGATAAAAGGCGTCTCAGTCATCCAATAACGGGGATGGGCCGTCCCACTCGTCGCGGGCCGTTCCGGAGTGGCGCGCGCCGCCGTGTGGCCGAGGGCTCCCACCGTCCCCTCTCGCTCGTGACCGCGTACCGCGCTTGGTTCCGTCAACACATTTACCGGGAGTATTTTATCACATTTTCCCTTCTTGTCAAGGTATCCCGTCCACTTTTCTTCCAAATGCGGGCGGGCAATCCCGGCAAGAGACTCACAGGCGTATATCGGTCAGCGGGTAAAAAGCCCGGCGCGGCAAAGCACCGAGCTTTCTGTCTATTCTCCTAGAATTTGATTCGCCAGAGCATCCATAGCCTTTTCCATAAACTCGTTCAGGCTATACCCAGCAGCCGTCGCCGCCGCTCTGTATCTTTCCTTTTTCCCCTTCTTGACAAACGGGGAAAGCCTGTCGTAATTTGCGGCGTTATATTTGTTTTTCGCTCTTGTCGCCGCCGTACCGGTTTTCTTTTCCATGGGATCGCCTCCTTTTGCTATATTATAACAGCGTTCTTATAACTGTGACCGGACACACATCGCGCAGCCTCACGCAAGTACTTTTACTCAATATTTCGCCCTTCATATACACTCACACCAAGATGCAATGATGATCAGAACGGAAGTCATTGAGCCGGTCAGGTGAAAGAAAAAACGCCGCAGGCGGAAGCCCACGGCGCGGCCCGACAGATTGGAACAGATTCTCGCTGACATTCTGGCGGGCACGGTGTCCGGCCTGATAGTTCTGGCAATTCAAGAATTGCTGAACTGGTAAAGGCCGGGGGTGCGGGGGAGTCAGCCCCGCACCCCAAATATAAAACAAATCTCACGGTTTTGTCAATAGGAGGGCATGATTGCGCATCTTTTTTATTGTAGGTGTTACGATGATGTGTGACAAAAGGAAAAAAGAATAGCGAATAGGGTTGGCCTGTGGTACGGTTGAGTTGTCCAGCAAAACCGAAAGGCAGGTGCCACCCTATTCGCTATGAATA
>Ga0129306_1003566_pt1 | contig 11380 bp, 7 predicted proteins | sample P827metagenome_FD_94438 | JGI IMG/M metagenome (GOLD analysis project Ga0129306, IMG submission 94438) | Capybara group fecal microbial communities from Wisconsin, USA - P827 metagenome | ecosystem: Host-associated > Mammals > Digestive system > Large intestine > Fecal | place: USA: Wisconsin...
ACCTTTTTTATTTCCTGCGAATAAGAAAAATACAGCAAATCTACGTTGCTTTCAAAATGATAATAAAAAGTGTTGCGGTTAATATTGCAGGCAGCCACAATATCCTGGACCGTAATTTTTGAGAAAGGACGGTCCTTAATTAATTCCTTAAGGGCATTAGCCATCATAATTTTTGTTTCTGAAGGATTATCATTCATATTATTAATTATTAGACATTCGTCAAAATTTGTCTATTGTCGATGCAATCATTTTCTATTAAATTCCAGATATCAGTTTAGGATGGCTAACAATATCTTTTAGGAATTTGATTGATGAAGAAGATTACACTAACAGCATTAAAAGAAAGCAGATTTTTACGATACTCAGTTTTTGGCGTAGTTGCGCTGTTTTTTATTTTATTAACAATTTTAGTAACACGTAAAAAGCCTGTAGCCGAAAAGCCGGATACCGTTCCGGCAGTTATAATTGAAAAACCTGTTATTGGCACTTTGCTTGAATCAGTTACAATTTCTGGCTATGTAGAAGCAAGCGCTATGATTCCTGTAGTGCCGTTTGTTTCCGGAACAATTAAGGAATATCCTGCAAGAGCCGGCGATTTTGTAGAAAAAGATACACTTCTTGCAAAAATTGATGATGCGCCGTTTCGCCAGCAGATGCTTCAGGCACAGGCAGCGTATTTTGCGGCTCAGAGCACCTTTGACAGAATCAATAATCTTTATAAATCTGGGGCAACAACACAGCAGAATTATGATTCAGCTAAGGCCCAGGCAGATGCTTCTAAAGCTCAGTATGATCTTGCAAAACTGCAGGTAGATTATACAGAGGTTCGTGCTCCTGTAGACGGTACAATTTTGATTGCAGACCAGGCCGTTGGAAGTATTGGAAATCAGAGCCAGCCGGTTGCAGTACTTGCAGATTTAACAAATCAGGTTGTGCGACTTAAGGTACCTGAAAAATATTTTGACCTTTTCACCCTTGAACGTGACAAACTTACTGTAAAAGTAACCCGTCCCGCAGAAAAGAATATGTATGATGATGCGGTAACTTCTGCAACAATTGAAAATATTGCGCCATATGTTTCGCCGGAAAGTAAAAACTTTATAGTTGTGTGCCATCTTGATGAACCGGGCGACCGTTTTCGTCCCGGAATGTTTGTAAAAGTTCAGGTGGCTTATAAAACTTACGAAAATGTTCCGCTTATCAGCCTGCAGGCACGCAAAATGGACGGCTCTTTTTATGTTTATGATGAAGAAACTTCAACAGTAAAATATGTAGAGCCTCAGACACTGCCAATTGACGAAAAGTACTTTATTGTTCCCGAAGAATACCGCGATTCTTATATCGTAATGGATGGCCAGAACTTTGTTTTTGACGGCCAGAAAGTTCGTATTTTTGAAGATGTACTTAAGGAAGCAAAGGGAGAATAGCAGAGATGAAAGTTTCGGAATTTTCAGTAAAACATCCCGTAGTCATCACCATGCTTCTGATTGTGCTCATTGCCTTTGGATTTTTCTCTCTGGGCGGAATGCGAACAGAATTTATGGAAGATATTTCCATGCCGCAGGCAATTGTGTACACAGTTTACCCAGGTGCCAGCGCAGAAGATGTTGAAAACGATATTACAAAGGTGCTGGAAGATTCTTTTGTTACTTTGCCGCACTTTAAGGCAATAGACAGTACCTCTTCAAATTCCCTCAGCTGGATTTTGATTACTTATGCTGATGGTTATGATCCGTACGACCAGCTTACCGAACTGCGTAACCGTATTTCAGAACTCGTGGAACAGCTTCCGGACGGAATCTCTGGAGAACCTCGTGCCCTTGTAGGCGGTATGGCCATGATGCCGATTATCAGTTTTTCGGTAAGTTCAGGACAGGACACAGCCCGTCTTACACAATATCTTCAGGACGAGCTTACACCGCTTCTTACACAGATAGATGGCGTTTCGCAGGTTTCAATTGATGGTGGAAAAGAGCTTGCTGTAAATATCAAAATAGATGTTGATTCACTTACTTCAAAAGGAATTGCAGTTTCTACAGTGTACCAGGTTTTGAATTACGGAAACGTAAACCTGCCGCTTGGAAATGCAAGTTACCAGAACAGGGCAATTCAGGTGCGCTATGCCGGTGGATTTAATTCGCTCGAAGATATTAAAAACCTTCCGGTTGGAGTAGGAGACGGTTCTACAATTATCCGCCTTAGCGATGTAGCAGAAGTCAGCCTTTCGTATCCGGAAGAAAATGTTTCAGTTTCTGATGGAAACGTTCCTCTTACAATTGTAAACGTTACAAAGCGAATTGACGGTGATACAACAACAATCATCAAAAAGGTTAAGAAAGCAATTGCTGAGTGTGAGAAAAATACAAACGGCGCTGTGCAGTTTCACATCATCAGTGATGATAGCCGCCAGGTAAATGCTTCTCTTAAGGCCGTAATTCAAAGTGGTATTCTTGGTGTTATTTTTGCCGTACTTGTAATTCTACTTTTTATGGCAGACTGGCGCGCAACACTTACAATCAGCCTTTCAATTCCGCTTTGTATTTTGTTCAGTTTGATTGGCTTACGCATTCTGGATGTTTCGCTGAACCTGATGACACTTTCCGGACTTGTAATTTCGCTTGGTATGGTTGTAGACGGTTCCACGGTTATGCTCGATCAGATTTACCGTTATTACAAACGGCGCGACCCGGAAACCGGCGAAATGGAATACACCGTAACACAGAGCATTTACAAAGGATGGGATGAAGTTTCTGCTTCAATTCTTGCCAGTGCAGCTACTACAATAGTAGTTTTTGTTCCAATTGCACTGCTTGGCGGTTTGATTGGAAGCGTTCTTCATGCAGTTGCCGTAACAATCATTCTGGCAATTTTCTCTTCATTCCTTGTTGCAGTTATTATTGTACCTTATCTGCTTAAACTTTTCCTTTCTGAAAACGGTCCAAAGGTTCGCGGAAAGCCTAGAAAGTTTGATCAGGTGATGTCAAAGATTGAAAGAGGCTACAGAAAGACTCTTGAGCTTTCTTTAAAAAATCGCGGTTTAGTCGTGCTTATAGCCGTGTTTTTGCTCGTTTTTTCGGGATTTATAGCCCTTAGACTGGGAATTTCCTTCATTCCCTCAACAGACTCAGGCGATTTTTATATTACTGTAGAATTCCCGATGGGAACAGAAAAAGAGCAGACACACGAGAAAATGCAGGTTGCTCAGGAGCTTTTGTACAAATATGTGCCGGAAATTGACAACATAGTTATGTACGAAGGTCAAGGTGATTCTTCAAACTTTGCTGGAGTATCAACTCCTCATTATTCTTCTACTCATGTTGTGCTTGTGCCGGTTTCTGAACGCAAACGTAATGTTCATGAAATTATGCTTCAGATTCAGGAGATATGGGCCGCAGTTCTGCCGGACTCAAAGGTTTCTGTTCAGAACGGTGGATTTGATAAACTTGTAGGTTACGTTGCTGATGGTGGTGGATACGGAATTACTTTGATTTCGGAAGACATTAATACGCTTTACGAAACTGCCAGCAGAATTAAAGACTTTTTGGAAACAGACCCGGAAGTTGTAACTGCAAAACTCGACACTGATTTTGATACAACTACGATGGTTATTGATATGAGCCAGGAATATCTGAGCTCGCTTGGAATTACAAGTTACGAGGCAGGTCTTACATCAGCAATTCTCTTCCAGGGAGTGGACTGTGGACGCTACAAGGATATTGAAAGCGGTCGCCGTTACGACCTTCGTATTACTTCAGATATTACAGACCAGAACATTACATCAGATGCAATTTCTAATCTGCATATTGTTACACAGAACGGCCAGGACGTTTCTTTTGCAAACCTTTCCGACATCCGTGTTGAAAAGTCGATTTCGCAGATTAACCATTCCGACCGCGCAAAAAAGATTACGGTAACGGCTTCTCTGGTTGGCGAAGATACCACAGGTGTCTCACAGCGCGTAAATCAGTTTATTTCAGAAAATCCTTTGCCAAATGGAGTTCACTCAAAGGCCGGCGGTATTATGGCCCTCATCGGCGACATGATAACTCCAATGATTTCTGCCCTTTTGATTGCCGTGTTCCTTGTTTACACCGTAATGGTAATTCAGTTTGAAAAGTTCCGGCAGCCGCTTTTGATTATGGCAACAATTCCGTTTTGTTTTATTGGTGTTGTCGGTGGACTTTTAATGTTCGGTTCAACCTTGAACCTTTTATCGCTGCTGGGACTTATTTCGCTGGCCGGTGTAGTTGTAAATAACGGAATTATTCTTGTTGATTATATAAATCAGCTGAGGGCTCAGCGCCGTATGGTTTTGGCACGAACACAGGGAACTCAGGATAAGGACGGTGAATGGCATATCACGCTCAATGCAGAAGAGGAAGACAAGCTTCTTAAAACTTCTGTACTGGATGGTGCTGCCAGCCGAATTAAACCAATCTTCATTACAACCCTTACTACCTTGCTTGGCGATATTCCAATGGCCGTTGCAAAGGGTGAAGGTTCGGAGCTTTATGCTTCAATGGGTCAGGCAATTACGGGCGGACTTATTACTTCCACCCTCATCACCCTGATTTTAATTCCGGTAATTTATTATATAAGTGAAAGTAGAGTGCTTCGCCGCACTAATCGTAAGTGCGAACAAAAGGCGAAGAAATCCAAATAACTGAGAGGAAGGAATATATGAAAAGAATTTTTACATTGTCGATTTTTATTATCTCAATTTTGTTTTCCAGCTGTTATTCAGTTTTTAATGGCGGAACAGGCGGCCAGATTGTAGATGCAGAAAGTACTTCTGTTCCAAAAGCGGGAATTGCATCTGTAGATATTTATGCTTACACAGACTGCGAAATCCGTGATTCAGATTTTAATGCCTGGCAGGAAGGAACTGTTTTTTCACCTTCGAACTCTTATTACGGCCATACAACAACTGACAACAACGGAAACTTTGCAATTTCGAATATTGTATGGAAGGAAACAAATCCGGATTTTGGAAAAGATGCTGATTTTACAACAATTTACCTTTTGTACTATCACGAAAATTACGGGCTTACAAAGGACCAGACTGTAATTACATCTGACAGCACAAGCGACACAGTTTACGCAGAGCTTGTTTCAATCAGAAAAACTACAGTTTTGAATATCAATATTTATGATGTGGCAACTTCAAATCCAACATCAAATAATATTCTTGTAAAGGTTACTGTTCCTCAGAGTACAGACACAATTTCTGCTCCGGCTAAGGTTTATGAACAGGTAATCGCCGGAAACGGAATTTTGAACATCAGCTATCCTCGCTGGAAAAATGGTTCAGACAGAGCTTCCGGAATTGAAAACACTCCTGAGGTTACTATTAAATATTCTCAGAGTTCAGATGAAATCACCTGGAAGGCCTGCGCAAATGCAGATAACGAAGACCAAAATTACGCCTTCCTTGCTGATAATTTTACAATCAGAAAAACTGTAAGAAACTCTTCCTATAATATTTCGCTTTACGGTAAGGCAACCAGAATTAATTTCCCGGTTGTAAGCGGAACCTGCGGAACAGCTAACGGCGTTGTTGTAAGTATGATGGCAGCAGATGACAACGGCAGTTATACAATTGACTGCGGACAGACAACAACTTATGCACGGGCTGTTGGAACTAACGGAAACCAGACAGATGGTTATTTTGATGGTCTTGGAAGCGGTCGCTATTGGACTGATACAACATACACAGATAAGTATTCGACAAAGAATGTGCAGATTTCTGGCGGCGCTACTACAGTAACAAAAACTTTGCGAAGTGATATGTCATCATATACTGTTGCTTTCTAAAAAGGGTTTGCGAATGAAAGTAAAAAGACTTCTTTTTATATTTTTGATTTTTTTGCTTTTAGTGGCAGAGAGTTCGGCACAGGAAACAAATGAATACAGTCTGGACCTTCTGCTTGCCGCCACAGAAATGAATCATCCTGAACTTTTGAAACTGAAAGAAGAATACCATCGTAGCAATCTTGATGTTCTTGATGCGTGGTGGAGTCTTGGACCAACCTTAGATCTACAGGCGAGCGGAACTTATATGCAGAATCCGCCTGTTGGGCCAATGTCCATAAATGTAGATAATATTGTTGATTCAATTAACTGGAACGGTGTAAAACCTGCAAAAACCGGGCAGTACGTTAAAGTTTACGATGGGATGGAAAATACCCTTTATAATTTTGAACTCACTTTAACTCAGCCAATTTTTACGTGGGGAAAAATCACAAATGCCATAAAGCTGTACCAGCAGATTTCAGAAATTAAACTGACTCAGATTTCTCAGCAGACTGCCCAGCTTGAAACAGAACTTAAAACCAGAGTTTTGAGTCTTTATTATCTGAACAGAATTCTTGAGATTCTTGATGAAGAGCAGGCCTATGCCGACCGAATGGTGGAAGTAAGCGAAAACGCAGAGCTCTCGGGAATGCTTCTTCATCAGGATGTTGTGGATGCAAAAATTCAGGCCAAGGAGCTTGAGATTGCAAAACAGGATTTACTTGAACAGATTAATGATCAGCTTCTGGAACTTTGCCGCATAACAGGCATTCAGAATCTTAAGGCAGAAGAAATTAATTATGATTTTGTGCCAGGCCTTGTTGCGGAATTTGATGCACTTTTACAGTCTGATATTGCCCAGCTTGAACAGGAAATCCTTTCAGAAAATCAGTCTTCAATCAAAATGCTGGACCAGCTCCAGACAGTAAGCAAGACTGCAGAAAAGATTGCCCGCGGGTACGAAAACTGGAAGCCGGACATTGCCCTTCAGATGAGCAGCGGATATTCAGGTTCGCGCTTTCCGTTATTTGAGCCGAACTGGCGCCGTAAAGACGATTATTCTTTGAATATTTCAATTGGAATTAAAACTACAATCTGGGATGGTGGAAAAAAGGTTCGCGATGTTTCCCGCAAAATGAGTGAAGTAAAAACAGCCGGCATCAACAAGCTGGACGCAACATCAACAATCAGCAAAACCTTTAATTCCCAGTGGACAGCCGCTCAGGTTTGCACAATGAAAATTGAATATCAGGATTTGAAGATTGAATCTGCTGCAGCAAAAATTGCTCAGAAACAGCAGATTTATGAATCAGGTTACGGTTCTGAAACAGATTTACTTTCTGCAAAAATTGACCGCTGTAACGCTCAGATTGAAAAAGAAAAACAGGCTCTTTCCCGCGCAATCGCTTGCTTAACAATTGAATACTGGAGAAAATAAGTCATTATTTATGAAGAAGACTTATGTAACAAAAATGCCAGATAAGGTTGGTGCCTTTCTTGTGGCGAGCCAGATTATAGCCCGCCACGGAGGCAATATTGTCCGTGTAAATTACAACAAGGCCGTAGACCTTCACACACTTTTTATTGAGGTTGCAGCCGGCGACGAAGAGCACAAGCTGATTAAGGCCGAACTTTCCGAATGCGGCTACCTTACAGAAGGAACAAACGAAAGTCAGATTCTGATGATTGTACTGACTCTGCCTGATGTAAGCGGTGCGGTGCTTCCGGTACTGGAAATTCTTAATTCACATAAGGTAAATATTTCCTATATAAGTTCGCAGGAAAACGGAACTGGCGTTCAGTATTTTAAGATGGGCCTTCTTATTGAAAATACTTCAGAAATCCGTGCCTTAATCGACGAAATCTCCAAAATCTGCGAAATCAAAATTCTGGACTACGAAGTAACCGACCGCCTTCTAGACGGAACCGTTTTCTACGTTACTTTTGCCAACGAAATGCGTTCAATTTTGAATCTGGATCAAAAGCAGACAAACAAGGTTTTAATTTATGCCAACCGCATGATGCAGATTCTGGATGAGCAGAAAAAATCACCTTTAAAAACTTTTGACTATATCCGCCGTTTTGCAAGTTTTGTCCGCGAGCGCAAGGGTGAAAACTTTAATCCCCTTGTTTCGTTTTATACACTCAACGACAAGCTTACTCTTTTTATGATTGAGCCTTCGTGCGGAAGTAATACTTACGTTATTCAAAGTGATGACGAACTGCTTTTTATAGACAGCGGATTCGCCTGCTACCGTGCAGAAATGGTTGCGCTGTTTAAAGAGCTCTTCCATAATTATTCCACACTAAAAAAATCAGCCTTTATTACACATGGAGATTTGGACCACGTAGGCCTGCATTCCGAGTTTGATGCAATTTATATGAGCGGCAGCTGTTATGATAATTTTGCTCTTGAGGTAGAAGGAAAGCCGAACTTCCGCGAGCAGAATCCTTTACACGAGCCGTATTGTAAACTTAGCCGAATAATTTCGGGGTATGAGCCGCCGGTGCTGGAAAAATGTATTGTCGTAGGACGCCGAACGGGAGATGAAGTTCTTGCACCAATCGGAAGTCATTATTTTGCTGGCAAACGCTTTGATTTTTACGAAGGAAAAGGCGGCCATGTCCGCGGCGATACTGTAATTGTCTGTGATGAACTTAAAATTGTTTTCAGTGGTGATATCTACGTAAATATTAAAGGCTTCTCCGACGATCAGAAAGAGTTCAACGCGCTCGCACCATTTTTGATGACAGGCGTTGATTCAGATTCTGTCCTTGCAAAAGAAGCCCGCGAATATCTTGTAAGTAAATATTCAGATTATGTGATTTATCCGGGGCACGGAGCATTAAAAAAGTTCTAGAAACTGTATTTCATCATTCTGAGTGCTGAATCATCAATTTCTGAAACTGTCTTAAAGCCTGTAGAGCTCATAATAAATCTCAGTTCATCATTTACATTCTTAAGGAATTTTGAAACTCCGTCCACTCCTTCCTTTTCGAGGGCTGGCAGCATTGATCGTCCAACAGCGGCGCCATCAGCTCCAAGGGCCAGTGCTTTATAGACATCTGCGCCGCTCGCAATTCCACAGTCCACAAAAATCTGAACACGGCGGCCGGACAATGCTTTTTTGATTTCGGGAAGTATCATCATAGGCGGAACGGCGTAAGGAACTCGGCCATGGTGATGGCTTATGATAATTGCACGGGCTCCTACATCTGCAGCCTTTAAGGCATCACTAACGCTAAGAACGCCCTTTATTACAAACGGCAGGGGAGAGTCTGCAATATAAGAGTTCAGCATTTCAAAGGTCTGGGCAGCCATGTCTTCGCCAACAACCACATCATAACCGGTTGTGCCAAAAATATGGTCTATATCCATTCCAATAGCAAAGGCTCCGTTGTCTTCTGCAAACTTAAACTGGTCGCGAATTTTTTGATTGTCTGCATAAGGTTTTACAATTCGTACGGTCTTAGCCCCGGTGTCCAGGATTTTCTTAAACTGATCGTTTTCCATCATGCCGACAAAGTTCAGTATGTTGCTTTCCTTTGCGGAAACTGAATATTCTTCAAGGCCGGTAAGTTTTCGTCCATCATAATTTCCAAGGTGAGAAAAAGCCGGAGTCATAACCGGGCAAGAAAACTTTTCTCCCAGAAGAGAAGTTGTAGTATCTGCTACCACAGAATCAATAAGGCGCTCTTCAATCAGAATAGAATCCATATAACGCGCTGTAATTTCATTTGCATCAGAAACTCTTGTATAAGACATTTTTCCTCCATGTTATCGGGTAAGGCCCGACAATGTCATTTTCAGATAGTTCAAATATTTAATGTATTCTTCGTCCGTATTCAGATGTTCCAGAATGACAGGCATGTCTGGGTCAATTGCGTTCATCTTTTCTACATAATGCCGCAGCGGGAATTCACCGTCTCCAGGGCCGCATTCTTCGAGTCTTAATGTATAACGCTCGTCCAGGTGAACATCTTTTATGTGGCAGCTTCTTATATAAGGGCCAAGGCTTTCTACGCACTCATCAATAAAATCTTCTGCATGAAAATATCTGTCTGCAGAATTAATCATATTGATGATGTCCATGTGAACGGCAAAACGGTCGCGGTCTACGGCATCCATAAGGCGAAGATATTCTTTAGGTCCGGTTGGAATCATCCAGGGCATTGGTTCAAGTGTAAAATAAGTATTTTTGATGTTGGCACGGTCTATGATTTCCTGAACCATTGCAACGGTTTTCTTCAAGGCTTCCTCGGTAAAGTTTTCCTTGTAGCCTCCATCCCAGCGCGGGCCAAAAGCACCGGCAACATTTACGGCACAGCGGGCTCCAAGAAAATCGGCAAGTCTAAGCTGGTTCACACAGTAGTCCAGGTTTTTCTGGCGTTCATCGCTTGGGCCAGACACTGCGTTTCGCCAGATGCCGACTTCGGCGATTGTGAGACCGGCTTTTTCTGCAGCATCCTTGTAAGCAATAATTTTCTTTTCATCGTCATTGCAGTTTAGAGGAAAATTTACTGTGCCGCAGCCAAGCTTAATTTGATTTTCTGCCCATTCCTGAGGTGAATCATGTTTGAGCGGAGAAGAAGTTCCAAGCCTCATAAAAAACTCCTGAAATTATCTATATATTAATTCTAAGGCGTACTGGGGCATTTGGTAGTATAAATATGGGGGTTTGTTGTATTTTATTCTGTTTTGGGGTATTCTTTCAGTATCATTTGATTTAAAAATGGGCTTAAAAGCCCACTCAGGAGATTTAAATGGAATTCACAAAACCAAATGGAAAACGCCGCGTTGTTGTAACTGGTGGCGGTATGGTATCGGCACTTGGCCGCGATTGGGAAACTGCTTTCGCAAATCTTAAAACCTGTAAAAATAAAATCCGCTATATGCCGGAATGGGAACGCTATACAAAGATGAATACACGTCTTGCATGTCCTTTTGATGAGGAGCTTCCAAGCTTCCCACGTAAAAAGGTTCGTGGTATGGGACGCGTTGCATTGCTTGGTCTTCTTTCTACACACGATGCACTTGCTATGGCTGGCTTGCTTGCAGAAGACGGTGATGATGTAATTGAAGAGCTTAAGAACGGACGCACAGGTATTGCATACGGAACTTGTATGGGAAGTATGGACGCTATCGGCGACCTTGCAAAAATGGTTGAAACAGGGGACTCAAGCCACCTCAACAGCCAGACATACATTAAGGCTATGCCACAGACAAACGCTTGTAACATGAGCGTTTACTGGCAGATTCGCGGTCGTGTAATCATTACTGATACAGCTTGTACTTCTGGTTCACAGTCAATTGGTTACGGTTACGAAGCAATTGAAGACGGACGTCAGGAAATTATGATTTGTGGTGGTGCTGAAGAGCTTTCTGCTCCAGACGCTGCAATTTTCGATACACTTGGAGCTACTTCTTGTTTGAACAAAACTCCGGATCAGACACCAAAGTGCTTCGACAAAGATCGCGATGGTCTTGTAATTGGTGAAGGTGCAGGTACTTTGATTTTGGAAGACCTTGAGCACGCTGTAAAACGTGGTGCAAAGATCTACTGTGAAATCGCTGGTTTTGCAACAA
>Ga0129306_1003567_pt1 | contig 11377 bp, 9 predicted proteins | sample P827metagenome_FD_94438 | JGI IMG/M metagenome (GOLD analysis project Ga0129306, IMG submission 94438) | Capybara group fecal microbial communities from Wisconsin, USA - P827 metagenome | ecosystem: Host-associated > Mammals > Digestive system > Large intestine > Fecal | place: USA: Wisconsin...
GAATGCCGACATGATCATCGACCACCACGAGGCTCCGCCTGAGAAGCCCCTGGTCAACGCCATCTGTGCGCATCAGAAGGGCATCGACCTCACCTCCGAGATGGGCATGGAGCTGGAGATGGACTACGGCATCAGCGAGCGCGTCGAGATCTCGCCGATCCCGCTGCACGGCTTCTCGCACCGCGAGCTGGGCGACTTCACGCCCGCCATCGCATTCCTGTCGGAAGTTCCCAACCCCAGCCAGGGTTCCGCCCGCGGCGTGACCTATGAAGAGCTGATCATGGACGGCAACATCGACAAGGTGTACGCCAACCTACAGAAGTACAATCTGCTCAAGGTCAACCTCGTCGGCCTGAAGATGGAAGAGCGCGCCGGCCGCAACGTCGCCGTCGATATGTCGCTGGCCCTCAACTACACCAAGCGTACCGGCGAAGGCGTGAAGAACTGGTACAAGCCCGCTCAGTTCGACGGCAGCAAGGCCGCCGGCAATATTGCCGAGATGTACCAGGGCGTGCTTGACAAGGTTGCCCCCAACGGCGTGATGGACGAGGCTGCCGCTCACGCTCAGGAAGACCTGATCGGCAAGGACCGTCCGCTGTGGATCATGAACATGCCCACCTACGACGAGATCGTCAAGAACGGCATCGGTCACTATCTGCGCGACGCCGACGCTACGCCTGAGGAGATCGCCGCCGCCAAGGCCAAAGCCGCGAAGGACTACGAAGCCGCCAAGAAGGCTCTTGAAGAGGACGACGGTTTAACTGTCAAAGACCTTGAGGAAGCCAAGAAGGGCGCCTAAGGACTGTTTGTTTCAGCAAAATCAGCAATAAAAGACACCGCCGGTCCTCTACGAGGGGAGCCGGCGGGTCTTTTTGATGAAAACGTTGATCGAGCCGTGCGTTTTCTGTCGGTTCTTTCGATGACTGAGAATATGCGAAACTTACCGACAAAGACAGTTTCGCTTCTTTGCTTCTTTGCGCTGCTTGACGAAATCCCCTGACGGGCATGGGGGATTTGCTCTGCATTTCCTTGACCTGTCTGTTTCCTTGGTATCTGTCACGATTGCAGCACTACGGTGCGTCAGCCTGCCAGAACCAGGTGCAGATGGAGCGCTGCTTAGTGCCCGGCACACAAAAACTCCCCGCATTCGCCTGAAAACGGGGAGTTTTTGTGTGCCGAAAGGGCATAAACAGTCATACTGATCAGAGGGAAAGATCGCGGCAAAGTCGCCTTAGGCTGAGAGGCCGAGCTGATCAATCGGCCATGGCACAAAGCTCATCCCAGGTCTTGTCGAGAAGACGGAATGTTCCATGTGATTCGGCAGCTTTACGATTTTCGATCTCGCCGGGGATGAACACTTCCGAAAAGCCCGGACGAAGTTTTGATTTTTTGATGCGGTCAAACCATTTTTCAACGCGCTCTTTGAATGTTGCTGGGGGTAGGAATCGGCTGATGTCGACGACGCTCATATAACAGCCTGTATTGGCGGGAGTGTTGGCGTCAAACATGCTCTCGGATTCGCAGCTGAGATTGGCGCCGGCCAGGAGTCCGCTGAGCGCGTCCACCGTCATGGCCAGACCGTAGCCCTTATGAGCTGCCATCGGCAGCAACGAGCCTTTGAGCGCTTCCATCGGATCTGTTGTGTCGTTGCCGTTGGGATCGATCGCCCAGCCGAGCGGCAGCGTCTTGCCTTCCTTCTGATACATGCGGATCTTGCCGCGCGCTACGGCTGAAGTGGCGACGTCGAGCGTGAAGTTGTCGTAGCGTCCGGCGTTGAATGATACGGAGAAGGGGTTGGTGCCAAGCAGACAGTCGAGACCTCCAAATGGGGCCATCGTCGGCGAGGCGTTGGTGCAGGCAAATGCCAGGAGTCCCTGAGCGGCTGCTTTCTTTGTGTAGTAACTGACCATACCGATATGGTTCATGTGGTTGACCACGGCGATCGCGCTGCCGGTCTTGCGTGCCTGTCCGGCGCAAAGATCGAGCGCCCGCATGGCGGCTACCTGACCGAGAGCGCCGTCGGCGTTGATTTTGAACATGTGCTCAGCCGCTTTTTCGACGACGATGTGCGGTGTCGGGTTCGTCAGACCTTTAGTGATGCGCTCAACGTACGGTTTGACGCGCATCAAACCGTGTGAGGCAACACCGAGGATGTCGGCGGTGATCAGATTATCGGTGACAAGAGCCGCATCGGCGGCAGGCACGCCGGCGCGTTCAAAGATCTTCTCACACAGGGTGCGGGCGTCTGCGATGCTGAGTTCTAACTGAGCCATAGCGCTTCTCCTTAAGCAATCACGAGGTCGTTTTGACGCGCGGCCATGCTGCGGCCATAAACCCGCTCGGCGAGGAAAGCGCTTTCGCCGGTGTATGCAGCCGGATCGAGGAGCTTGTCGATTTGCTCTTTGGTGAAATGCGTAGCGATGGTCTCGTTTGCCATCAGCAATTCGCCAAAATCGCGTTTCTGTTCAAAGCTCTTCATCGAGATCTGGTAGACGATCTCGTGCGCCGTCTGCTTGCCGACGATCTTGCCCAGTGCGAGCATGACCTTCTCCGACATCATCAGACCACGAAGCTTGTACAGGTTTTCTTTCATAGCCTCGGGGAATACGTCGAGGTTTTTGAGCACTTTCTTGCCTTTGGCAATGCATGCGCCGGCCATGATGATCGTGTCGGCAACGGCTTTCCATTCCAGTTTCCAGAATGCCCCGTCGCGTTCATGCTCGCAGAACATCGATTCCATTGAAAAATCCATTGAGGATTTGACAGCACGTGCCAGCATCTGCATGGCTTCCGGGCCGTTGGGGTTGCGTTTGTGCGGCATCGTTGACGAACCGACAGCGCCGGGCGTGAATCCTTCGGCCAGTTCGCCGATCTCGGTCTTTTGCAGCGAGGCGATCTCTTTACCGATGCGCCCCATCGTGCAGCAGAGGAGGCCGAGTGTGGTGACGATCTCACCGATACGATCGCGGCTCACGTGCCAGGCGATGTCGGGAACGTCGAGTCCGACGCGGCGGATGGATTCTTCGGCGATATGCAGGCCGTTTTCGCCAAAGCTGGCAAGGGTGCCGACAGCACCGTACAACTCACCGACGAAGCAGCGTTTCCAGCATTCCTGAAGGCGTTCGATGTCACGGCGCAGTTCACTTGCCCAGACGGCGGCCTTGAAGCCGAATGTGATAGGAATAGCCTGCTGAGTGTGTGATCTTCCGGCCATAACTGTGTCTTTGTACTTTTTCACCAGCGCCAGGCAGTGCTCCTCGGCTTCACAGGCATCATTGTAGATCACCGCGAAGGCTTTTTTGTAGCAGAGCATAAAGGCCGTATCGATGATATCCTGCGTGGTCGCTCCCAGATGGATGTACTCGCCGGCACCTCCTGTGCAGATCTTCTGCCAGTAACGGATGAGCGGCACCAGCGAATGGCCGATACGGTTGATCTCGCTTTCGATGGCTGCGAAATCCATGTTCTCGACTTTGCCTTTAGAGACGATCTCCTTGACCGCATCGGCGGGGATCAAGCCAAGTTCGCCCTGAACTTCTGTCATCGCGATCTCGATCGCGAGCATGTTGGCCATCATCGAGCGGTCATCGAAGATCTCGCGCATCTCAGGCGTGCCGAATGAGTTGCGGTACAGCGCAGAATCAATCATGGAGCTTGCCATTATCGATCATTCCTTTCAGTTTTTGGGTCAGTATTCTGACTGATCCTGTAAAATCAAATTCCAAAATCAGATCTTTCATGCTTTGCACTGTCTCGGGGCGCATCGTCATGCCCGCGAGGGTAGCGAACTTGTCTTCGACAAAGCTGTAAGGCGGTCTGCCCAGAGGCAGTTCAACCGTCTTCGACAACGTTTCACCGCTTTTCAGCGTTACGGCAACTGTCTCGATCCTCTTTTGGGGATAAAATTTGTCATACTCAGGTTCGGTCGTTACGAAGACTTTCCGGGCGAATTTGCGCAGATCGTCGGCGCCAATGCGTTCGGGAAGAAACTGCCGCACCGACACAGCGCCGTCGATCATTGCGGCAGACACGCAGTAAGGCAGCGAGAATTTTGCCCGCGAAGGGGACTCGTTCTTGAATTCGCCGATCAGCTCGCCTGCTTTGGTGTAAACGCGCACTTCGATATGCTCAACTTCTTCGGCGCGGAACGACCGTTCTTTGAGCAGGCTGAACAGTGCGTCGAGAGCTGAGTGAGTGTGTCCGCATGAAGCGTACATCTTATAACAGGCCGTATCGATCATCGGAACGTCGGTTTCTTCCGCCAGGGCGGCGTAATTGTCCAGCCGAGAGACAGCGCAGGCATACCCGCCTGTACGGCCGATGACGTTTTCGACGCTCGTAACGCCGGCTTGTGCCATCAGAGCAGCCTGGATGCCGTTGCGAATAGCGTTTCCGATGGTGACGAGCTTGGCGTCGGTGCCAAAAACACACGTCAAACCGGAGGCCATCGTAGCGGCAATGCCGAAAGCTCGCTCCAATGTTTTGGCGTCGAGATCGAACACTTTTGCGGCTGCGGCTGTCGCCGCAAATGTCCCGCAGGTACCGGCAGTGTGCCAGTGGTCGTAATGGGATGGGTTCAGAGCGTTGCCCAGACGGATCATCACTTCATAGCCGGCAACAGAGCCAAGCGCAAAGTCCCTGAAACTTGCTCCCGTGTGTTCGGAAGCCATCAGTGCAGCAGTTACGGCAACGATGCCGGGATGCGTGATCGCGCTTTTATGCACATCGTCGCATTCCAGAATATGGCTTTGCGCTCCGTTTAAAAAGGCAGCGGTCAGGAGCGGGTAGTTTTTTTCGCAGCAGAAGACAGTGCTGTTTCCACAACCGGCCTCGCTGTCGAAGGCAACGCTCAGACGCCGCGTCAACTCTGTGCCGACGACGCCGACAGCGCAGCCGAACCAGTCAAGCAATTTGTAGCGGATATCAAGCAGACGTTCTGCGGTCAATATCGCGTCGGTTATTTCGCAGACGCGCTTGGCAAGCCCAAGTGTTTCATTCATCGCCCGGTCACCTCACGCCGCTTTTCTTTTTCTGCTGCGGATCATGGGGACGACGCAGAACACAAGCGCCATCACCAGGAAAAATACCGAGATGGGGGACTGCACGAATGGCAGCAGGCTGCCGCCTTTACTGATGAGACTGCGGCGAAGATATTTCTCGAACGAGCCGCCCAGGATAAAACCGATGATGCAGGGCGACAGAGGCATCCCGATCTTGCGGAAAAGCAAACCGACGATGCCAAAAAACCACATGCACATCACGTCGAAAACGACATGATTCGTGGTGTAGCATCCCAAAGCGCACATCACGACGACGCAGGGCAGTAAAAAGTGCTTGGGGATCGACAGCAGCTTGGTGAACACAGGCAGGGCTGCGCGCTCCATGATCAGCATGGCTACATTGGCGACGAGCATGGCTGTGAAGATGCCGAACATCAGACTGCCGTTGGTGCGGAAAATAAGCGGTCCGGGCGTGACTCCGTGGATGATCAGTCCGCTCATCAGCATAGCAGCTGTGGAGCTGCCGGGAATGCCCAGCGTCAGCATGGGCACCATCGATCCGCCGGTCGTGGCGTTATTGGCTGTTTCGGATGCGATCAACCCTTCGTTGCAGCCGGTGCCGAATTTTTCCGGCTCCTTGGAGACAGTTTGCGCTGCCGAGTATGAAACCATGCAGGCCGTGCCCCCGCCGATGCCTGGCAGAATCCCGATGCCAAGGCCGATCAGCGTCGACTGGATCATGACAGGCACACTTTTGATGAATTCTTTGATCGTGACGCCGTAACCCTTGATACGCGCAGTCTTCACCTGAGGTTTTTTCATCTCTTCGTGATAGTTCTGCGCAAAGCGGAAAACGTCACTGACGGCGTAGAAACCGATCATCAACGGTACGTTGCTGAACCCCGGATCGAGCAGATGACTGCCGAAGTTGAAGCGCGTGATGCCGTCGACCGGCGCGTCGCCGGCACATGACAGCAGAACGCCGATCAGCCCGCTGATGATGCCCAGTATCGGACGTTTTCCCGAGAGGCTGGCGATGACTGTCAGCGAGAACAAGGTGACGGCGGCATATTCGACCGAAGTAAACTTGAGTGCGAATTTGGCCAGTTTGGGCGAAAGATAGATAAGTGCGATAAGACTAAGGACGCCTCCGATGAACGAGTAGAGGATGCCCATACCGATCGCTTTGCCGGCATCGCCGCGTTCAGCCATGGGACCACCGTCGAAAACGGTAGCTACCGATGCGGGCGTGCCGGGGATCTTCAGCAGGATAGCCGAGATGAGACCGCCGGAGATGCCTCCGATATAGAGTCCCAGCAGCAGGGAAACGCCGTTGATCGTGCTCATCCCGAACGAAAGCGGCAGGAACAGGCACACAGCCATCACGGCCGAAAGGCCGGGGATCGATCCAAAAATGATGCCGATAAACACGCCGGCGCAAATCAAAGACAGGCACACGGGCGAGGAAATAACTGATAAAATTCCCTGAGTTACCATCAAAGGACCTCCCTGTTATCCTAAAATGCCGGCCGGCAGCATATAGTTGAGAACGTGCACGAACAGCAGATAGCAGCACACAGGCAACCCCACCGAGACGATGATGATGGGCAGCCAGCGGCGATTTTCTCTGGTAGTGAAGATCGTGATCTGGACGAACAGATATACGATCGATGAGATCAGAAAGCCCACGGGGCGGAAGCAGGCTACATAAAGCAGCAGCAGGACGATCGAAGCGGCGCAGCGCATAAAATCGACCTTCGATGCCGTTTCGACTTTTACGTTGCGGTTGTAAGCTTCATCTTTGTTGCGCAACGCCGAAACGAGGATCACCAGCGCTAAAAGCGCGATAGACAACGAGCAGACCATGGGCACAAAGTTGCTCCCCACGTCAGTTTCGAACGTGGAAGAATTGCGGTACTCCAGTGAGTAGAGCGCCATTCCGCCGCCAAAGATCATCAGGACGACGGCTGTGATAATGTCTTTCATCTTTCGGCTCATACTTTGATTCTCCTTATAAAAGACGGAACGTAAAAAAATCGCAGGACTGACGCAGGCAGCGCGACAGTCCTGCGAAGGCCGTCCGTTGATTCGATTTACTTGCCCAGAGCGCTCCAGTACTTCACCTGGTCGTTGACAGCCCACTCTTCGTATTTCTGCTGCTCTTCAGGAGTCTGGAAGTTGGCAATAGCGATGTAGGCGTCGGTTGCCTTTTTAAACTCGGCGCTGGCAGATGCTTTTTTCAGTGCTGCGGAGAACTTGGCGACGATCTCGGGATCGGTGCCGTTGAGGAAACGGTATGAGTAGTACTTCATGTAATTGACATCAAATCCCTGTTCTTTTAGCGTCGGCACATCGGGGATCGCCGGATTGCGGCTGGGAGCCATGATGCCGAGGCAGACGAGCTGACCGTCAGCGATATAATCCTTAAAGTTGGCATAATTGCCGAGGATCACGTCAACTTCGCCGCTCAACAGCGAGAGCGTACGCGTAGCGTTGTCGCTGCCTGCATCGATGCCATTAAACTGGACGCCGGCGGCATCCTGGAGCGAGAGCATCAGGTAATGCGTAGCCGCCTTGTTGGAGATAGCGAAGCTGACGCTCTTCGGCTTGTCTTTAAGTCGTGCGATCAGGTCGGCCATCGTCTTCAGGCCGCTTTCGGCGCGCACCACTACGGCGTAAGTGGCGTCGTAGGCGGTCGAACCCGCGGGAACAAAGTCGCCCGTCAGCGACATGTCTTTCATCGCGCCGCTGGCCTGCTTGGCAAGCAGAGTCGAGTTGTAGTACAGGACCTTGTAGCCGTCGGCGGCGTGGGCTTTCACATCGCGCATGGCCGACAGGGTGCCGGAGCCGGTGATGTTCGATACGATCACATTCACGCCCAGGTCTTTCGTCAGCAACGCCGCGATACTGCGCAGAAACACGTCCGAGTCACCGCCGGCGCGATAAGGACAGACGAGCTCTACCGTCTTTTTGGGCCAGTCGGTTTCGGCGCGCGAAGGCGCGCAAAACGCAAGAGCTGCTGCGAAGGTGAGACAAAATACTGCTGCACATGTTTTTTTCATTTTCCTCAATTCCTTTCATATTAAATGTATCAAAACCGAGCGTTTCGGTTTAGATCACGGGACCGAGACAGTGGATGTCGATGGCGCTGTAATAACGGAGCGTTTCGTTTTTCGTTTCCTCGCCCGACATGACGCGGCACAAGTGGGCGAAGGCTTCTTCGCCGGCTTTCTCGAGCGAGACTTCACCTGTGACGACGCGGCCGGCGTTGAAATCCATGTCGTCTGACATGCGGGCGAAGGTTTGCGGATTACCGCAGATTTTCAGCACGGGCATGATAGGGAATCCCTGAGGCGCGCCGCGCCCGGTGGAGAACATCATGCACTGCGCGCCGGAAAGTGCCATGCCGGTAAGGATCTCCATCTCACGGCCAGGAGTGTCCTTGATCCACAGCCCTTTATGCGTTGTCACGCGATCTGTGTATTCCATTACCCCCTCGATGGGGCGCGTGCCCGATTTTACGATAGCGCCCAGCGATTTTTCCTCGATGGAGCTGAGTCCGCCGGCAATGTTGCCGGGGGTCGGCTGCCCTTTGCGCATGTCACAGCCGACAGCTTTAGCGCGTGCTTCCATTTCATTGACGATCTGGTAGATCTTTGCGGCAACTTCCGGAGTGCGGGCACGGCGGGCAAGGATATGCTCGGCGCCGATGAACTCCGTCGTTTCACCAAAGATCACAGTGGCGCCCAGATCGACGAGCTTGTCGGCGACGTAGCCGATCACGCAGTTGGAAGCCAGGCCGGAAGTAGCGTCACTGCCTCCGCATTTGATCGAGACGATGGCTCGCGCCATGTCGACGGGTTCGCGCTGGCACCCGGCGATCTGAGCTGCCAGTTTTTGCGCCTTTTTCACGCCGTCGGCGACAGCTTTATTGGTGCCCCCGATCTCTTGAATGTTGACGCGTTCGCAGGGCGTACCGTTTGCGGCAATAGCTTGGCAGAGGCGATCGACGTCGGTCCCTTCGCAGCCCAAACTGACGACGAGCACTGCGCCGGCATTGGGGTTGCAGGCGAGTCCTATCAGCGCTTCCGTTACGCGGTCGAGGTCGGGCGGCATTTGGCAGCATCCCTGATGATGGAGCAGCGGCCGCGTGTTGGGGACCTGCGCGGAAATGGCGATGGCTACGTCGTTAGCGCAGACGACGCTGGGAATGATGGCGACGTGATTGCGTGTGGCGACTTTGCCGTTTGCTCTGATATATCCCTGAAAGTTCATGATGATGCCCCCTTTAGGCGTCCTGCCCGAGATCGCCGCGGCCGCGCAGACTGTCCATATTATGGATATGAACATGCTCGCCGGGAAGGATCGCATGTGAACATGCGCCGATCACTTCGCCGTACTTGATGATCTCCTCGCCGGGCGCGACGGCGGCAACGGCGATCTTGTGTCCGTAAGGAATGTCATTGCGGGCCTTCAGATCCTGTGACGCTCCGTCGTGACTGCGTACCGAGACGATGGTATCAGCGCGCAGTCCCTCGGAGAGCACAACGGCGACATTGTCCTTCTCATTTATTTTTAGTGCAAACCCCTTTTCCATTTTTTCCCCTCCATTGCGCATCTTTTCCGCCGCGATGCCACGATGAAAAAGAGCGTGTATCATGCCTTCTAACCTCATGATACACGCTCTTTCGATCTTCAAAAATGGTTTTTTGTTATTTACTTATGTGTTTTTGTATTGTTCTTTCGGAATGAAGCTGGATTCATGCTCATGAATTTTTTAAAGCTCTTGCTGAAATGGGCAGCGTCGGCATAGCCTACAGCCTCGGCGATCTCCTGCACAGACAGTGTTGTGTTGGCGAGAAAGTGCGCCGCTTTTTCCATGCGGTAGCTGATCAGGTAACTTTTGAACGACATCCCCAGTTCTCGCGACAACAATGCGCTCAAATAGGGGCGCGAGATGTGGAGCTGCTCTGCCAGGCTGTTAATGGTGAGCGTTTCTCGGTAATGCTGCTCGACGTACTCTTTGACATACTCGGCGTAGTCGATGTGTGCGGTCCGTTCCTGGGGGGCAGCATTACCAAGAAAAACCTGCTTGAGGACGTCACGTCCGATGGTGTTTTCGATGAAGAGGCGTTCGATGCTGTAGCCGCCGACAAAACCGTCGGCATGGGCGTTTTCTTTGATGTAGCGCACTGAAGCCGGGGTCTTGGCGGGGCCGCCGTAAAACAACTTGAAGATGGTGCGGCGGCTTTGAGCGCAGACATCGTACACCTGGCGTGCCATTTCAACAGCATATTTGAGCGAAACTTCTTCTTTTGCGCCTAAAAGTCCGCCTTTGGCCGCTCCGAAATGCACGCATACGGCATCGGCGCCTGCTTCGATCATCATCTGTGCCTGGCTGGTGTTTTTTACCATGGCGACGGTGAACATATCCAGGCTGTGCGCCGTGGCGACAGCCTCGACTTCTTTGCGGTATGAGAGGCCGGAGGCCTCCATTGCCTCGCCGAGCTGACCGTCGATGATGATCATACTGGGCAGATTGCAGATACCCGAGACGCCCAGCTCTTTCAACATGCGGATGCAGGCGGCCTGGTCGATTGTGGGGTCGGTGGCGCACAGCCCGAAGATCACGGGGATCTTGGGGCCGTAAGGCAAAATTTCGCGGCGCGTCACGTCGAACATCAGACGATTGGAGTTTTCAAAGGGCATCGTCGCCGCCAGGCTGTTCATTCCCATCTGTCGAAATCGACCGGCGCTGAAAACGAATATCAAATCGACGTCGTTCATCTCGGCATATTTGAAATACAGCCCTGAACCGACGGCCATGCCGAGCAGACCGTTTTTTCTGTCTTTCAGGTTCTGCCTGATCATTTCTCTGTTCATGATTGTGCCTCCTGTCCCGTGTCTTTGGCGCTGCGGGTGATATAAAGACCATCGGCAGCAAGCTGCGATATCATGGGGGCCAGCGCTTTGCGCAAACGGCCGTCACGAACGTGGAGCAGCACTTTGACGTTGGGCAGCTCACGGCGTATGCGACAGGTTGCCGCCCGTATCTGCCTCTGGTAAACGGCGGTGTCTGCTTTTGCGCCTGCGGCGAGGGCGGCAAAACCCAGATCGTAGATAACAGTCTGCGGTTTGGCGCGGACAAGGGCGATGATGTCAGAAAGGTGGAATGCGAACGGCATGATTTCCAGCCCTTCTTCCTGAGCTGCCATCAGCATGGCAACTTCCCGGCGGTAGGCCAGGTTGACAGCTTCGAGATTACAGCGGAATATCTGGTCGGCTATCCCCACTGAAGGAAAGTTCTGAACCCCTCTTACGCCAGATTTTTTCAGTTCGCGCAGAAATGGGCGCATCAGCGTCGTGGAGTCGGCGCC
>Ga0129306_1003569_pt1 | contig 11372 bp, 4 predicted proteins | sample P827metagenome_FD_94438 | JGI IMG/M metagenome (GOLD analysis project Ga0129306, IMG submission 94438) | Capybara group fecal microbial communities from Wisconsin, USA - P827 metagenome | ecosystem: Host-associated > Mammals > Digestive system > Large intestine > Fecal | place: USA: Wisconsin...
AACGCTTTGCTCTTCTGATTTTAATCGTGTTAAAATCGGTACTTGCTTGTACTTGTTCTTCCTATTCTTTCAATGAACTGCCGTTCTTTCCGAAACGGGCTGCAAAGGTATGCGAATTTTTTTAATCCGCAAAATTATTTTCAAAAATATTTTTCTTTTTAGTGAAATAGTTTAGCGGAGCTATAAGGGCTGGGGAACGTAGCCGCCCGTGGCTCATGAACGGGAGGGGCCCAAGCTTGCTTGGGAGGGACGAGCCGGCGCTGCCGGCGAAGGTGATCCCAGCCCTTATAGCTCCGCTAAACTATTTCACCGTACACCATCCGCCGGGGACGGAGGCACCGACAGTATTGTCGTACATGGCCTCGCAGATCGTGGCAGGACGGTAGAAGCGGCCCTTGTAGGTGGCCGTCACCCGGGTCTTGACCACCGACGTGGCGTTCCGGCCCAGATAGAGGTAGGAGTACACGCGGTCGTCGCGGAAGTCCTGGTAGAAGCCGTCGATGCGGTCGACGTGAATCTCCCAGCCGGACGGGAAGATCTGGGTCAGGGCCAGATTGGTGTAGTCGGTCGTCGCACTGGTGTTGGTCACATAGGTGTTGACCACGAAGTCGGTCCCCTGCTCGACGTTCGACGGATCGACCGGCGTACCGTCGGGCAGCGTGTAGGTTACCACGAGGCGCAGGCCGTCGGCACGGGCCACTTCCTCACCCTTCTCCGGAATGCCGGTGGAACTGACCACCAGGTAGACCGGGGCTTTGGAGTTGTTCGTCACCTCCAGGTTGAGCGAAGTGCCGTTGCCCGGATCGAGCGAGCCCTGGGCGATGGCCTTCTTGCCATGAAGTTTGGAACTGTTGCCGCCCGCTTTCACCGTCACGTCCAGACCGTCCACCACATTGACCTTCATGTAGTCGGCCACGGCGTTGAGGGCCCAGGCCGTGCTCTGCGTACTCATGTAATGGTCACGCTTGTTGAGCCAGTTCGACAGGCGTTCCACGCACTGGAAGGCCGCCGTCTTGTCGCCCACCACATTGTAGATCATTGCGGCGATGGCCTGCAGGCGCTCTTCGCTGTCGTAGTTGTCGGAGAAGCGGTTGTAGCGCTCCGAGCCGGTCGTGCTGCTCTGCAGGATGGAACGGGCCACGTCTTTCTTGCCGTCGATGGCATAGGCGCCCGCCAGCAGCAGCTTGGCCGATTCAGGCAGCTTCACGACATCTTCGCGCAGGCGATTCATGTCGCTGCGGTCGGGCGAGCCCGCCAGCGACAGCACATAGAGCGCATAGGCGCGGCTGTCGGCATCGTAGCTCTTGCCCGAAGCCACGGTCTTCATATAGGAAAGGTTCGATTTCTTCAGCGAAGCCGGCACCGAGTAGCCCGCCTTCTGGGCCTCCAGCAGGAAGTGGGTGGCATAGATCGTCGCCCACACATTGGCGCCCAGGTAGGACGAAGTGCCCGGCCAGGTCGTCATGCCGCCCGAAGGGATGGCGAAGGAGCTCAGGCGGTTGATGGCCGCCTTCACATTCTCGCCCGTACGGGTCTGCTGGTCGCGGTCGAGCTCGATGAGGTCGCCCAGATAGAGCTGCGGGAACGCGGCGGAGGTCGTCTGTTCGAGGCAGCCGTGCGGATAGCCGGTCAGATAGCCGAGGCGGTAGTCCAGGTCGATCGGCGGAATGGTGGATGCCTCCACGTCGACCTCATTGGTGCCGGGACGGCCCGCCAGGGCGAAGGGCAGCGAGACGGACTTGCCGCCTTCCACCAGCTTCACGACGGAATTGGTGCTGCGCGGGTTCGGGTCACGCACATCGATCTCCAGTTCTTCGGTCGAACTGTCGCCCGAAGCCTTGGCCACGGTGCGGATCTTGCCGATACCCGTGGCATCGGAGGCCTTCAGCGTAAAGTAAACCAGCTTCTCGCCGGCGCTGGGCAGGCTGACCGTCGCGGTGTTGCTGCCGGCCACGGAAAGCGCGCCTTCGGCTTTCACCTCCACCGTCACCTGGCCTACGCCGTCCTTGTTGGCAAACACCGTCACCGGCAGGCCCACCTGCTCTTCCGTGCCGAGCACGCGCGGTAGCGTGGCCTTGACCATCACCGGCTTGGTGACCATCACACTCTTCTCCGAAGCGCCCATGTTCGCGCCGTCCGTGGCGATGACCATGGCCCGGAGCTGGCCGATGTACTGCGGAAGTTTCACCGTATGCTTGTCGGAACCCTTGGCCTTCAAGGTGAAGGGGCCGAGGAACATCGAAACGGGCTTGAAGCGGTCGGCCTTGTTGTTGGGCGTCACGGCCACGTCGCCTTCGGCGTCACCACCGATGGCGAAGAGCTGCTCCATGCGGGCGCCGTAGGCACCGATCACCAGGTCGAAGAGATCCCAGGTGCGGACACCCAGGGCTTCGGTGGCATAGAACGACTTCCACGGGTCGGGCGTCTTGTAGCGCGTCAGGCTCAGCAGGCCTTCGTCGACCAGGGCCACCACATAGCTCATCGGACGGCCGTCCTGCTCTTTCACCGTGAAGGAAACTTCCTTCTCGGGCTGCACCTCTGCTGCGATGTCGATCACCGGGTGCAGGTGCGTGGATGCTTCTTCTACGAGGATGCGCTGCACGCCGAAGAGACGGATCGGCGCATCGTTTTCTGCATTGTTGTAAGGCTGGATGAGGGTCACGCTCGCATAGACGTTCGGAGCCATGCCGGCTTCGATCGGAATCTCGATTTCGGTCTTGTCGCCCTTGCATTCCACCCAGAACGACCGGAGCACGCGTTCGCCCTTTTCGATGGAAACCAGGGCCTGGGCGCCGCTGGTCGAAGGAATGACCAGCCGGGCCGTCTCACCTACGTTGAATTTGTCTTTGTTGAGGCTCATCGGCAGGCGGATGGCAGCATCGGAGCTGCCCTCGCCGGCCTGTTCATAGGAATCGCGGACCATGACCACGGAAGAGGTGGCGTGTCCACCCTTCGGATCGACCACGCGGAAGAACCAGAAGCCGCTCTCCTCTTTCGAGAAGTCCATCTTGAACTCGCCGGCACCGCCCGCCAGGGTCACGCTCAGCTCCTTGAACGGAGCATTGTACGAATCCTTCGCATAGGAAGCCAGGCCGTCGGAGGAACTCCACCACCAGCTCCAGCCCATCTTGTAAACCTCGACATTCACCTTCACGTTCTGCTTCACCGGGTTGCCCTGGTAGTCCACGGCGGCCAGCTTGAAGCTGTGGCTGCGGGCCTTGTCGAGATAATCCTCGCCCCATTCGCTCTCCTGCGTCGGAACCAGGAGGCCGATGTAGGTGTCGTAGGGCGAGAGGGTCGTGGTATAGCGGTCCACGCTGAAATCACCGCTCTTCTCGAAGACACGGGTCGTGAAAAGGGCCGTCAGCATGCCGGGCACGTCGTTGCCCGTAGCGGAGACATTGTTGCGGAACGAAACTTTGCCGTTGGCGTCGGTCCGTCCCTTGAACAGATCCATTTCCTGGGCGGTGAAGCTGCGCGAGCGGTCTTCAAACACGTAGTTCTTGTAATTGTTGAAACTGGTCTTGCCGCGGGTGAAGCTCACGTCGACACGGGTCTCCAGGTCTTTGGCCGGGTTGCCCACCAGCCAGCGGGCGGTGATCTCGCCGCGGATGTCGTTGCCCGGAACCACGGGCTTGTCGTTAAGATTCAGGTCGATGACGATATTGTTGGGTTTGACCGTCTCGATCTTCACCGTCTTGTACCAGGTCTGGCCGCCGGCCGTCACGGCCGCCTCCCAGTTGCCGGTCGGGGCGTCGGGAGAAGTGGTGAAGGTGAAGCTGTACATGCCGTCGAAACCGCTGTTGTTGACCTGCGTGGCGATGACCTGGCCCTGGGGGTTGCTCAGGGTGGCCGTCACCGGGTGCCCAGCGGGCAGGACGCCCTCGTCGAGCATGGAGATGAAGGTCAGGTGGATATCGTCGCCCGGACGCCAGACGCCGCGCTCGCCGAAGATGAAGCCTTTCTGGCCCTGGCGCGAAGCGTTGCCGTCCACCTCGAAACTGCTCATCGAGATGGCCGCGCCGCTGCCCATGGAGAGGTAGCTCTTGTCTTCGCCCTTGCTGATGACGGCCGTACGGGCTTCGTCGTCTTTCACCGTGCAGGAGAAACGGCCGCCGAAACCGGTGCTGCCTTCGGCGATCACCTGGTTGACGGAGTTGTAGAGCGTCACCTTGGCGCCGCTGACGGGCTGTGCCGAGAGGATGTCGGTCACGAACACCGTGTACTCGCCTTTTTCGGAGCCCTTGGCGATGACCGCCAGGTCGGAGACCAGCAGGTTGCGCACGCGGTTCTCATAGTCGTTGTAACTGCCGAAGTAGTAGTCGCTCTCATAGTAGTCTTCCTGGAACTCGGCCAGCGGCTCGACGCCCCGGATCTCGAGGCGGTAGATGGCGCCGCGCTGCACGTTCACCAGGTCGGCCACGTTCAGGCCGTAGGTATTGAGGTTGCGCAGTTTCGCGGAGTTGGTCTCGCCGAGGGTGAGGGTGGTGTCGAGCACCACGCGCGCCACATTGCCGGTGTAGCAATAGGTCTCGCCGAGGCGGTTCTCCTGCAGGAACTGCAGCACATTGTTTTCATAGATGCGTTTCACGCGCACGCGCACCTTCGCGTAGTTGATGGCCTGGAAGGGCAGGTTCATGCCGCCCGAGGAAGGCAGCACGGCGCCGCGCGACAGGAACTTGACCATCGGCTCGCCGGAAGGTACTGCGAACCAGCGGTCGAAGTCCTCTTCGAGCTTCTGGCCCTTGGTGCTGCGGATGGCCTTGCTGACGGAGACGAACTGCTTGTCTTCCGCCTTGACGGCCGGGGAGATCTTCAGCACGTTCTCATTGACGATGAAGGAGAGGCGTCCGGCACCCGGCATCGACACCAGGCTCTTGAAATCCTGCTTGGGGTCGAGGGCGGAGGAGAAGGCGATCTCGAAGCCGTAGGGATCGGACTTGACCTCGCTGTCCACCACGCTGAACTGTCCCTTGACCGGCACTTCGAAGCGGCGGGAGCCTTCGGCGGCATAGCGGGGCCAGTTGTGGACCAGTTCCAGCATGACCTTCTTGTCGGTGGCCGCGATGTTGCCCACCGTCACGCTGTGGGCACGGCCGTCCTCGCCATGGACCCAGGCCACCTGGGCGTCGGCACCCTTCACGGAGAAGCCGCTCTCCAGGTATTTGTCGTCGAGCACTTCGGGCGAGGTGATCTCCACGTCGATATGATAGCGGTCGTCGACACCGGGATAACCGGTCAGCTTGCTGTACTCGAACAGCAGCACCGGAGCGAGGGTCCTGACCGTGTAGGTCTTCTTGCCGCCCGACTTGCCGGCCAGGGCGCCGAAGTCAGCCGTCACCTTGTAGTCGGTGTTGTATTCGAGGGGCTGTTTCGGAACGATGCAGAGGGTCTGCGGATCGACGACCTGGACATCGAAATCGATTTTCGGAGACACGCTGATGGCCTTCAGGGCCGCAGCCACCGTCTGGTCATCCTCTTTCAGGTTGAAAGTGTCGAAGAGACGCACAGTCAGCGGGTCGTCCACCCGGATCTCCCGGGAGAAGTCGGCTACACTTTCAGGGGCATCGCTTCCGCCGCCGCAGGCGCAGAGGCCGAAGAATGCGAGCGCCATGATCATGGCAAAGGTGATTTTTTTCATATCGTTCAAGTTAATTTTTGCCTAATTTTGCTATATATTGCAAAGATAGGGAATAATTGCTTGGATTGGCTTCGGAATAACAAAAAGAATCTGCTGCTTTTCGCCGCACTGGTGACTTTGCTCTCGGGCATCGCCATTGCACTGCGTCCGGGACGGCTTTTCGACGATCCGGTCTGTGCGGTGCTCGAGAGCAGCGACGGGCACCTGCTGGGCGCCCGCATCGCCGCCGACGGGCAGTGGCGCTTCCCCGCCGCCGGCAGCGTGCCGGAGAAATTCGCCAAGGCGATCGTCGCGTTCGAGGACAAGCGCTTCTGGCGGCATCCCGGCATCGACCCGCTGGCCGTGGCCCGCGCCCTGCGCCTCAACGCCCGCAGCGGGGAAATCCGCAGCGGTGCCAGCACCCTCACCATGCAGACCATCCGCCTGAGCCGGGGCGACAAGCCCCGCACCGTGGGCGAGAAAGTGCTGGAAGCCCTGCTGGCGCTGCGGCTCGAAATCTATCTGGACAAAGACGAGATCCTCGCCCTCTACGCCGCCAACGCTCCGTTCGGCGGCAACGTGGTCGGCATCGAAGCCGCCGCCTGGCGCTATTTCGGCCGGCCGGCCGACGAGCTCTCCTGGGCCGAAAGCGCCACCCTGGCCGTACTGCCCAACGCACCGGCTCTCATCCACCCGGGCAGCCGCCGCGACGCCCTGCTGGCCAAGCGCAACTTCCTGCTCGACAAGCTCCGCCAGGCCGGTGAAATCGATGAACTCGCCTGCGAACTGGCCAAAGACGAGCCTCTTCCCGACAAGCCGCATCCCCTGCCCGAGATCGCCTTCCACTATCTCGAGACCCTGCGCAGGCAGCAGGGCGACCGCCTGTACCGGAGCCGGCTCGACTTCAGCCTGCAGCAGCGCGCCGAAGCCATCGTCCAGCGCCACCACGAGGTCTTCGCCACCAACGAAGTGCACAACCTGGCCGCCGTGATCTTCGACGTCCACACGGGAGAGCCCGTCGTATACATCGGCAACGCCGGGCACGGTTCCCGCGCCCACGGCGACCATGTCGATGTGGTGCAGGCGCCCCGCAGCAGCGGCAGCACGCTCAAGCCCCTGCTCTACGGCGCGATGCTCGACGAGGGCCAGCTCCTGCCCGGGATGCTAGTCTCCGACATCCCTTTCCATTACAAGGATTTCACACCCAACAACTTCAACCACAGTTTCGACGGCGCCGTGCCCGCACGCGACGTCATCCGGCGCTCCCTCAACGTGCCGTCGGTGCGCATGCTTTACGACTACGGCGTGGAGAAGTTCATCGACCTGCTGCAGAAAGCGGGCTTCACGACCATCACCCGCGGAGCCGACACCTACGGCCTCTCGCTCATCCTGGGCGGCGCCGAGATCAAGCTCGGCGACCTGGCCGCGGCCTATGCGCGCATGGCGCAGCGGCTCAACGGCGAAGACGGACGGACGCCGCTCTCGCGGGGCGCCGTCTGGTGCACCTTCGACGTGCTCACGGAACTGAGCCGGCCGGAAGAAGAAGGCGACTGGCATACTTTCCACTCAAGCCGCACCGTGGCCTGGAAGACGGGCACGAGCTACGGCAACCGCGATGCCTGGGCGGTGGGCGCCACGCCCGACTATGTGGTGGCGGTCTGGGTCGGCAACTGCAACGGCGAAGGGAGGCCGCTGCTCACCGGCGTGGGCTATGCCGCACCGGTCATGTTCGACCTGTTCAGCCTGCTGCCACCCACCCGCTGGTTCGAACGGCCCGGCGACGAGCTGGAGGAGGTGGTCTGCTGCCGTCTGAGCGGGCATCCCGCCACCGGACTCTGCGAAGCCGACGGAGTCGTGTCGGAATGGGCGCCCCGCGCACCGCAGCGTCCCGATCCCTGTCCCTACCACCGGCTGGTCCACCTGAGTCCCGACGAACGCTGGCAGGTCAACAGCGACTGCTGGCCGGTGGCCGACATCCGACATGTGTCGCGTTTCGTCCTGCCGCCCGCCCAGGAGTGGTATTACATGCGCTCGCACAGCGATTACCGCCCGCTGCCGCCCTTTCATCCCGACTACGCGGGTTTCCGCGCTTCGGGTGCGGTCGAGATCATTTATCCGCAGAACGGCATGACGGTCGCAGCGCCCGTGGCGCTGGACGCACGAAGCCAGGGGGTCGTGTTCTCCGCCGCCCACAGCGATCCGCAAGCGACGCTCTACTGGCATCTCGACGGCGACTACCTGGGTGAAACGGCCCACGGCGAGCACAAGATCAAGGTCGTCCCCACCCCGGGTCCCCACGTCCTGACCGTCGTCGACGCCAACGGGCACTCCGCCGCCGTCAGCTTCAGCGCCATGTGATCCCCGCGTACGGGATGTGCAATTCGTCACTTTTTTCTTATCTTTGTAGGATATGAGATTCCTTCGCCTGTATCTCGTCTTGCTGTTGATGCTGCTGGCCGCACCCGTCCTGCGGGCGCAATGGTCGGGCTCGGTCAATGCAACAGGCGGTTTCGGGGCCGTGAAGAGCCTGCGGGGAGAACTCTTCGAGGACGATGATCAGGTTCCGAAGGTGATTTTTCACGAACTGGGGCAGACTACCCTGAAACTCAATTACAACAGCCCCCGCCTGCAATGGTCCCAGCTGCTGGAGGGAAAGATCGAGAATAAATCGACCGACAATTTCCACCTTGCTTTCAAGACCGACAAGAAGGACGATTGGGAAAGCCTCGACATGAACGCCATTGTCAAGATGGGCGAAGAAATCCCCGTCAACGCACATTATCGCTCGGACATCACCTGGCGGCCGGCGCAAGGGCAGCGCTTCGCTTTCTGGGCCCGTTACAAACTGGACTACAAAGCGAGCAGCAACCTGACCTACCGGGCCGGCTGGAAATCGAAGAAAGAGAGCATGTCGCAGGAGGCTCCCTTCACCTGGGAGCATACGGCGAGCGTCGGCATGCGCACTTCCCACGAACTGAACGGTCTTTCGCGTCGCGTCCTGTCCAGTGAACTTTCGTTCGACTTGAATGACAAGCAGCAGCAGACGGTATATACCACGATCGGCGTCCAGCCTGGAGATGAACCGGGAGAAGATGATGCCTGGCTCACTTGCTACAAGCTCACGCCACACTCCAACAACTCCACTTTCAAGGCCATCCTCCATTACCGCGATTCCCTGCTCAACGGCCGTCCGGTACGGCTGATGGTCAATCCCGGCCTCCGCTTCACCGCCACCAGATCCCTGCATGACAACAGCGGGTATACGCTCGACCCGGAATCGTCGATAGTGCATCCCGTCTGGCGGGACTCCACCCAGATCCGGGAGTGGTTCCACTTCGCATCCCTGGATTTCCAGCCCTATCTGGTGACGGACCTCGACTGGAAGAAGATCCGGGTTCACCTGGACTACGCACTGTCGCTCTACGGACGCAGACTGACCGATTCGATCCATAACCAGAATGTCAAATGGCAGCATCCCAATCTGGTGGGAAACGGAAACATCGACTGGCGGATCCATCCGCGCCATAAACTGACGCTGTCCAACAAGCTGACGCTCAAGCATCCGACCTATCTGCAGGTCTGCTGGTTCGATCGCAGCGGCGGCTACATCGAGCAGCTGTACCGCGGCTCCGAGTCGCTCCGCTCCATCCGGACGGATGAGTACAAACTGGCCTACGATTTCAACTACAAGCGTTTCATCGCGACCAGTTCCGTCGCCTTTTCCTGGCGCTTCGACGAGATCGAGCAGACCTGGTTCAGGGAGGAGATCGACAACCGCAGCTATAAGGTCTTCACCTGGCTGAACGGCGCGGACAGCCGCATCCTGAACGTCTCGCCGAAGCTGGGCTGGCGCGGAAAGCTGATAACCGCCAATTTGAGCTTGGAATACAACTACACCGTCCGTACCTGGCGCGACATGGACAAGGTCAAGAAATCGACCGACTGGTGCCTGAAGGCCGACATCGCCGCCCACCTTTCCAAAGGCTGGACCCTGTCGGCCGACATGAAATACCAGAGCGCCGTCGCCACCTTCTTCGCCCTGTTCAAGCAGTACTGCGTGCTGAACACCCGGGCCCAGAAGGAGTTCAAGCACTTCATCGTGTCGCTGGAGGCGCGCGACCTTCTCGACATGCCGGTCGAGGCTGTATTTGATTCCGAGGACCAGACGGAGTCCTGGGTCGAAAAGACCCTCCACAACCGCCGCCTCATCCTCCTCGGTTTCAGCTGGAAATTCTGACAGTAAGATACAAGACCATGCGATACATCTCCCTCCTTCTGCTGACACTGGCCGCCGCTGCCTGCATGCCGGCCGACAAGAATCTCCCGTCCGGACTGGACGATTCGTTCGCGCCCGTCGCCATCCAGGGCAAGGTCAATGCCGTGCAGCCTTCCACCGGCCTCGTGCTCTGGAGTGAAAACGCCAGCAACCGTCATGCCGCCTACGGCAAGACCATTTCGCTGGAATACGCGTACTGCCTTCCCTGCAAGGTCGTCACCGGGAAAGACAAGGATGTGCTCCGCTATGACTGGAGCAGTTTCAACAGCTGGCTCAAGGAGGTGGCTTCGCGCGGTCACCAGGCAGTGGTCCGTTTCCGCTATGAGTATCCGGGCGAACGGAGCGTGGACGGAAACCCCGGCACCACGGCTGTACCGGCCTACATCAAGGCGCTGCCGGGATACCAGGAGACTTTCTACGAGAATGAAGACGGTCCCACCTGGTATGCCGACTGGACGAATGCCGAGCTGCAGTGGTTCACCAAGCAGTTCTACGCCGATTTCAACGCCATGTACAAGAACGACCCGCGCATCGCTTTCGTCGAGGTCGGTTTCGGGCACTGGAGCGAGTATCATATCTACGGCACGCCGCTCCGGCCGGGTGTCAATTTCCCCTCCGCGGCCTACCAGAAAGAGTTTCTGAGCTACCTGGCAGGCGTGCTGGAGATTCCCTGGCTCATTTCGATCGACGCGGCCGACAGTTCGCCGGTGGTCGGCGACGCTTCCCTGATGGCGCTGACCTTCGGCCTGTTCGACGACAGTTTCATGCACAAGGAGCACGAGGGCGACTACAATGAAAACTGCTGGAAGGCGATCGGGAAAGGGAACCGCTGGCAGACGGGGGCCTGCGGCGGCGAGATCAGCTACTATACGTCCGCCGACCAGAAGAACTTCCTGAACCCGGCGGGCATGTATGGCGTGACCTGGGAGCAGGCTTCGGCCAAGTATCACATCTCCTTCATGATCGCCAACGACGCGCCGGGCGGTCAATACGGCTCGGCTGAGCGATTCAAGGAAGCCAGCATGGCTTGCGGCTACCATTTCGCCCTGACCGGCTTGTATGCCAACGGCAGCCAAACCGCCGCCTGCGTCACCAACGCGGGCATCGCGCCCATCTACCGCGACGCCTTCCTGGCGGTCGACGGTGTCCGCAGCGACACCTCCCTCAAAGGGCTCCTCCCCGGCGACACGCTGCTGGTCTACGTCAACAAAGTCACCAACGGCCACGACGTCACCATCGAATCCGACTACATCCTCCCCACCCAGACCATCCAGTTCGACGCCGACTTCCGGTAGAAGTGGAGAAGGAACGACCTTGATCCTGTCTCCCGGCGCTCCCTGCGCAGGGTCTGACAGCGTTTCTCCTCATGGTTCGCGGCAGGCGCGGAATTGCTTACGGGGCGCTGCCCCGAACCCCGCCGCTCCGGCGTTGTTCGCTATCGCTCACGCTGCTTCGCGGTGCTATCACGCGGGCTAA
>Ga0129306_1003570_pt1 | contig 11369 bp, 27 predicted proteins | sample P827metagenome_FD_94438 | JGI IMG/M metagenome (GOLD analysis project Ga0129306, IMG submission 94438) | Capybara group fecal microbial communities from Wisconsin, USA - P827 metagenome | ecosystem: Host-associated > Mammals > Digestive system > Large intestine > Fecal | place: USA: Wisconsin...
ATCTAAAAACAATTTTGATACCATTTCTCTAAACTCTGGAGTAAATGGGGATTTTGACATAAAAAAACTCCTTAAGTAGATTTGGTTATTTACCTTGTCTACTTAAGGAGGATCATATCACTTCTTCGATAGCATCCAATTTTTTCCTGATCGTATAAATAATGTTATTCATACAATAGAAAGTACATGAAGGTGCATTCGACTCAACGTACATGATTTCGGCCAACGGTATTTTCACAAATCTGTTCCTAATCTTCAAAGTGTAAGTACGAAATAAAGAATATCGACAAACCTTCTCCAATACTTCAAATACTTCCGGGGCCTTGTATGGCTTAAGAATATAAGCTCTCGCATCAATTTTGATAGCATCAAGAGCGTGGTCTTTCGTTTCTGCCGTAATCAGGATGTCTCCCACATAACCCATAGACCGCATCTTTTTACATATCTCAAGACCGTTGGAGTGAGGTAGAAATATGTCCATAAAGATGGTAGTGGGACTGATATAGCCTTCCTCAAAGTCTGCAAAGAATGCTTTTCCTGTGTCATATAATTTAATGGTGTATTCAAAGTGATGCTTAATAAGGTAGTCCTCAAGAATGACCTTTAAAACTTTAGCATCAATTTTTTCATCTTCTACAATACAGATATCCAATTTCATATATTTATCCTCATAAAGTATTCAAAAAAAACATTTTAGTGGTAAAATTTGACGGATTTTTCCAAAGGCGGAAGTTTAAAAGTAAAATTCCTACATAAAGACAAACGAGGAGAAGCTTATGGAGTTAAAAAAATACTTACTTAAAATGATTAAAAAGGTCAAAGACCCGGAAACCATCATCAAGATATATCTTAAGGTAAAGGAAATAGTGGGAGGCCAGGATGAAAAGTACAATTAAGGAAAGCATCATCAGGTTGCTTGACCAAATGGACGAAGACCTCCTTGCAACCATATACAACATACTTATACGATTAATAGGGAAAGGTTAGCCTTCCCTTCTTTTTTTGAGATAAATGGCATAATTTAGGAGTTCCTTTTTCTCTTCCGCATTAAGGGTATTAATCACGGCAATCAGTTCCTGTGCGTCCGGGTCGAGCATTATATCGGCCACGGCAGCAGTATTTACATATGATAATTTACCCTGATCTTTTAATTCTACGCCTATCAGCCAATCAACCGAAACATTAAAGAAGTCAGCGACCGGGACTATACTTTGAAACGATGGTTCTGTTGCACCATGTTCCCATTTTGAAAAGGTACTTTTGGTAAAATTAGTTCCCTTGGATTGGTTTATTGCCTTTGCAAGAGAGTCCAATGTATATCCGTTAGAAACTCTTAATTCGTACAGATTTGTCGAGAAAGTTGACATTTGAAAACCTCCTTTCAATTTGAGTATATCGCAAAAAGTTTCTAATTGGAATACAAAAATGTAAAAAATAACAAAAAAAGTATTGACTTGGAAACAAGGCTATGATAATCTGTAGATGTTTCCAAGAGGAAACTTCATAAAATGGAAAGGAGAACACCGTGAAAGACACAGGATACACTAAATTTAAGGCGTGGCTTCGTGAAAACCACGTTAAGGTTACCGATTTAGCAGAATTATTAAACCTTCAGATATCCACAGTTTCCAAGAAACTTAACGGATATAGCGATTTTACCGTAGAAGAGATTCGCACGATTTGTTTAAAGTACAATATCAGTGCAGACGAATTTTTTATTACCTATAAAGTTTCCTGATGGAAACACGGAGGGATGAAATGAATACCACAATCACACTTACACAGGAACAGAAGGAAAGGCTTTCGGAAATCAGCGTCAGCGCAGCGGAGAGCCTGTGCGAGATTCTCGGAATCAGATTTGTAATCGAGGACGGAAAGGTAGAGGCATTGGAATTATGAGCAGAAGAAAACCGATTCAGGCAAGAGGACTTGAGGTAGGGGACATCATTCCCTGCGATTCATTCAAGGATCAGGAAATGATTTCAAGATGCCTCCGGGGAATGGGATTTTCACTCAAGTATCACACGCATCCTATTGACGGTAAATACAAGGTTGAAATCAGCGGAACGCCATACAAGAAGGAGACGGAAGATGGCAAAGACAATCATGAATACTCGGAAAAATGAATGTTACCTTTGCAGGAAGCTTTACGGCAACGATGGATGGGTAGAGACCGAAGAGCATCACGTATTCGGAGGCCCAAACAGAAAACTGTCAGAGCATTATGGCTTAAAGGTTTACCTCTGTGACGGACACCATCAGCACTCCGCTGAAGCAGTCCACGTAAATGCAGAAATGCTTCGCAAACTTCAGCAGGACGGACAGAGAGCATTTGAAGAGGCACATCCTGATCTCGATTTTATGGCTATCTTCGGAAGGAATTACTTATGACTCACGAATTAAAGATTCTTCCGCAATGGTTTGCGGATGTTGTTAGCGGAAAGAAGAATTTTGAAATCCGCAGAGCAGACCGGGACTTCAAGGTTGGAGACCTGCTTTGCCTCAAGGAATATGACAGAGGCAGATACACAGGCAGAGAAGCAATCCGAAAGATTGAATACATCTATAGAGGAGATGGAACTTACGGATTATCTGAAGACTTCTGCATTTTGGGGATGAAACAATGAATCAAATGACAATCTTTGACCTCATTCATGAGGAATTTCACATAGATAAACCGATTCGCCTCATAGAGCTATTCGGAGGCATCGGCTCACAGGCGATGGCACTTGAGAGCCTCGGAGTTGACTTTGAATCCTATAAGTTGGTCGAGTTCGACAAGTATGCCGTTGCGTCCTACAACGCAATCCACGGAACTAACTTCATACCAACAGACATCACCACTATCCACGGAAGTGATTTGGAAATCACAGACCCGGATAAGTATGTCTACTTACTCACGTATTCCTTTCCATGCCAAAGTTTGAGCGTTGCCGGATTGGGACACGGAATGGAGGAAGGATCAGGCACACGGTCTTCCCTTTTGTGGGAGGTAAAGAGGCTCTTAACAGAGACGGAGGTAAAGCCTCAAATCCTTCTTATGGAAAACGTCCCACAAGTCCACTCGGAAGGTAAGAACCTTAAGTCCTTTTCAAAGTGGCTTCAGTTTCTTGAGTCCCTTGGGTACTCATCCTTCTATGAAGACATCCAAGCCAATCAGTATGTGGCTCAATCAAGGAACAGATGCTTTTGCGTATCGCTTTTAGGGGACTACACATTCCACTTTCCTACCGGGCATACCTGCAACAAGGTCATGAAGGACTACCTTGAGGACGAAGTGGACGAGAAGTATTACATCATGTCCGACAAGGCACATCTTTTGATTGACAAGCTTGTGAAGGAAGGCAAGATTCCTACAGACAGACAGACAGACAGACAGACAGACAGACAGTTGATTTGTCCCTTAACGAGCCAAGAATCATCGACAGAGCCAACGCACTTACAACAAGAGACCGGGGAGTCTCAATCCACCAAGCAGAAGGATCAGGAGTTGTTGAGTATGGGGTTCTTAAGTGATAAACCCCATGAATCCACAGAAGTATTTTCAGAGGAAGGAGCATCAAGATGCCTTCAGGCAACGGAATACAAACATCCACAGAAGGTTCTGCAAGTGAAGCGCATCTGATTTATAGGGGGGGGTTAAACCTTATGGAAGATGGGACTGTCAGAACCATCAAAAACCAATATTTCAAGAACTCCACCGACAATTTTCTTTCTCACGGCACATTTGGAGCAACAGGAGTCATAGAGATTTATGAAATCCGAGAACCTTAAGTTGATTTTTAGGGGGGGTATCGAGCCGAGTACATCGCCTCCGAAAAGAACCCGGAAGAGCCAAATGCATTTCCGATAGATGAAGCCATCACACTTCTTTCAAGAGATTACAAAGGAATATGCAATTACAGAAACAACACGGTTATCGAAGTTTATGAGATTAAGTGAATGCATAGGTGGTCTCTCCGATTCCAAGTGGGGGGGCAGCCAATATCACCAACAAGACAGAGTTTATCTTATGGGCGATCAGGCACTTGCCATGACTGCCCAAATACCGAGAGGTTCGTACTTATATATGGAAGTTAAAAAATTAGGGAACATATACGGATTCACAGGCGGAAACTTTGCCGGAAGCGTGTGGGATAAGGAAGGCATAGCTCCTACCATCTCCACCATGCAAGGGGGGGGTCAAGAACCGCAGATTATCGATTGTTGCTGCGTAGCCATGAGAGGCAGAGGCGAACACGGACACGTAGAACAGAACTTGGAGATAAGAGGAGACATCTCAAACACGTTAACGAGTGTGGAAAAGGACAATTTGGTCATGGAAATTCAGAAATCAGAAGAGTTAAATAAGTGGATTTGGGAAATAAACGGCACGAAGTACCTGATCCGCATCAGAAAGTTAACACCGAGAGAGTGTTGGAGGCTCATGACGTTTTCAGACGAAGATTTTGATAAGGCAGCCGCAGTCAATTCCAACACGCAGTTGTATAAGCAAGCCGGGAACGCAATTGTCAAAGACGTCATTGCAGACATAATCAGGCAGTTACTGTAGGGGGTTATATGCCAAAGGTAAGTTTATCACCATTGCAAAGAAAACAATGGGAGATTCAAAGATACATCATCGGAGAAATGAAACTCCGTCACATAACGCAAAGAGAGATGGCTGAAGCCTTGGACATCAGCCAACCTGCCATGAGCTATCTCATCAAGAATGCACAGAGCATTTCTTATTCACAGTTATTAATCATATTCAAAGTCCTTGAGACATCGGAAGAGGACAGAAGGAGGCTTACTACATTATGAAACGGTACATTGAGGCGGTTATATTACTTGCGATTATTTTTCTCCTATTAAAGTATCCTCCACAACCCACAGACGAAGAACCGATGGTCAAGACATATCCCATTTCTTTATCGATTGAAGAAGAAGTAGAGCCACAGGCGGAAGAGCCGGAAGAACCTTCAGCACCATATTCCTTTATTCCATTGGAGGACGAGCTTCAGATTCATATGGAAGCCTTGTGTGAGGAAATGGAGATAGATTTCTTCCTGGCCGCTGCTCTCATGGAGTCGGAATCAACCTTCCGTAAGAACGTAGTTTCCAAGGACGGAAAAGACATCGGATTGTTTCAGATCAGGTCTACGGTGTGGGAAGCCTACTTTAATAAGAAGGAAATAGACATCTATGACCCCAAGGGAAACATTGAAGCCGGACTTCATATTATAAAGAAGCTTTTGGACAAGTATACGGAAGAGACTGCTTTACAGTGTTACAAATGCGGAGAAAAGAGAGGACTTGAACTTATGAACGAAGGAACGGTTTTGACAAGTATTTCAAAGATTTTAGAGAGGAGAGATGAGTGGAAAAGAAAAGAGCCGTAGGGGTCGGCTCAATTCAAGGGTAGGAATGAATGATTTGGTTGGTTTATTTAATTATACCATAAAACATTCTTACTTCAATTGAAAAAAGGGACTTTCGGAGTCCCTTGAGTTCTTGCTAAAAGTATTATCTATTCGACCAAGGAGACCCTATGCCATACATCGAAGAAGTATGCATCGCAGGTCAGACAGTCGAGGTTACGAAATATTATTCCTTTAGAGTTCATACCAAGGGTGAAAAGAGACAAGCATCCGGGGACGCCACATCGGAGGCACAGAAAAAGATAAACCAACGGAGAGCCGGGATTAAACTTCGGAGACTCATGAATAACAATTTCCGAGATGGGGACTACCTGATCCGATTGGACTTCCATGAAGTGCATCCCAACACTTCAGAGGAGATGCAAACACTCACAAGTAATTTCATCCGCAGACTGAAACGAGAATATCAAAAGACAGGAATTGACCTTAAGTACATTTACGTGAAGGAACTTGGAAGCAGAGGTGGGCGTCACATCCATCTCTTGGTTAATCAAAACTCCCCGGACTTGATCAGGCGATGTTGGGGTTACGGAGGAATTCACATAGACCCACTCATCTCCAACGGACAGTATCGGAAAATTGCAGAGTATTTTATCAAGTACGCTTCCAAGACGGAGGAGACGGAAGGAAAACTCATCGGAAAAAGATGGTATGCCTCCCGGAACTTAATTCCCCCAAAAGTCCGAAAGAAAGTCATAACATCGAACACGTTCAGAAACAAGGTCAAACTACTAAAGGGATACTACCTCGACACGGACACCGAGCGGTACGGAATATCAGAAACCACAGGATATGAATTTTTTTCATACACACTAATCAAAGACACAAGAGGCCCAACAAGGAGGAAAAGAGATGGCTAAAGAAAAAATCAAATCAACAGGGACGTGTAAGTATTGCGGTTCAATCCGCATGGTAAATGCGGCAGCAGAAATGACGCAGACAGAATTGGACGCTATTGCTTCCGAGGAATGCGATTGTGAGATGGCAAAGAAGGAAAGAAACAAAGAAGAGCAGAAGGAAATTGCAACCGCAAACATTAAGCTCCTGATCGGAGAAAAGCATCCAAAGGCAGCAGAAGGCTTAACCCAAATGATTCCCTTTATTCAGGAATTTGCCTTTACTGAACTGACAGTCAAGTTAAACGAAGTATCCAAGGTTCAAATGAAGATGAACGAAAGAGGTTCAATCATCATTTCAAAAACCGACACCATCAAAGACACAGTAGGAGAATGATTATGATTGTTTTAACTAACAAAGAAATCGCAGAACGCTTCAACGCAATGCAGGGAGATGACATTTCGAAGATAAATGTCCTGGCCAGGATGACGGAGATACCCAAGAAGACCTTAAGAGAAATTATCGAGAGTGAGAACGGTAAGCCTGTGGAAGAGCCTGATCCTATCATCGAATCGGCAGCAGTGCTGAACTTCGAACCCGGAACGGCAATCTATAAGTTGGTCGAAGAACGCCTCGATACCCTTGACCGCATCATCAAGAACTGTACCGAGGAATATAAAGAGCTTGCGAGGTACATCAAGGATGGACATTGAAGAAAGATTCGTAGAACTGTGGAATGCCAAAGTCAAACTCTCGGAGATAGCAAGAATCTTGGACATAGATTATAACCGCATTTATTATCTGCGAACAAAAACGAAAGTAGCTCCGAGACGAGATGTTGAAGCACAAAGAAAAACCCACGAAGAAGTGTGGCAGATGATTCAAAAAAGAATCCCTATCGAGGAAATCGTAGCAACAAAAGGCGTAACGGAGATATACGTTATTCAGGTTATCAACAAAAAAGGCTATAAAGTCCGGGAGTTCTATTCAAACCGTAAAAAGACCAAGCAGGAAAAGAAACAAAAAGAAAAACAGAAAATCGTTAAAACACGCAACGGAGTCAAATGTACTCCGAGCGTGATGGCTAAATGCAAATACGGAACGTACACGTGTGATTACTTACTCATCACAGGACACAGAAGACCGTGTACCCCGGATGACTGCACGTGCTTCAAAAAGCAAAAGAAGGAGAAAGAAAATGGGAAGACTGAAATGGTGGTGGATCAGGCACTTTAAGATTAAAGACTGCAAGCACTGTTGTCTGTGGTGCGAATATTACAAGTCCTGCTCAACGGATTGGGCAGAGCCTGTCAAGAAAGAAAAGAACAAAGCGGCAGCAGAAATGTTCAAAAACCTTCATGTCGAAACCATATCATTGAGCCAATGTGACCTTTTCTCTGACAAAGTGATAGAAAAACACACATTAAACGTAGGTGACGAAGTTTTGATAAATCGTTTTAAAGGCAGCAGTGTTTTAAACGGAGCGGTAATCGTAAATGTTGACGAGACAGAAGTTTTATCAAAACAGGGACTAAAGGACTATCATGTTATGTTCTCCAATGGAGACCTGTGTAGCATTATTGACGATGCCACTGTAAAAGAAGATTCGGTTTGCAAACCAACAGGCAAACATTATCCGCAAATCATGGAGATACGAAAAGAACTTAAAGCGGCAGCAGAACTGCGAGGTAAAAAATGACAAAATACATGATTTGGATACTCATCCTTTTAATCATCGATTTATGCATAGTTCTTGGAGGATGGCTTTACAAAAAAAAGAGGTATGAGGAACTGAAAGAAGAGAACAAGTACCAATACGCTGAACCATTTTGGAAAAGTTCCAAAAAAAATCGAGCCGTTCCCATAATAGTAACACACAGGACTCGTTACGATGGTCTTGAAACGGCAGCAGAAGTGAAAGCAAGGTTAGCCAAACTTTTGGGAGAGGTAGCCATAGAATACGCAGAGATTATTGCAGAGCAGGATTATCGCACGATGGGATACGCCTTTAAGGCCAGGATATATGTATCCGATTTATCCCAAAACAATTCAAAGGAGCTTTTCCCGGAGGAAAAACATGAATAAAGAAGATCAGGAATTGTTTGAAAAAGACGATGCAATCAAACGCAAGTTGATAAGGCAATCCTTCTCAAAATTGGATTTATCCCCCAAGACGGATGCAGAACTAAAAGAAGACCCAATATACCAAGCAATGTATAAGTACACCATGTGGGCGGATGAAAACAAGGATGATTTTATTTTTAAAGTTATCAGCAATTTTTGCTTTGAAGTTGCCAAGTACAGAATCTCCAAGGCAATTCTTGCCAAAGCAATCACGGAATATATACACAATCATCCTGACGAGATTGCCAAAGACAAAGAGAGACCGTTTGAGGAGGAAGAAGATGAAAGTGCTGATTGAGATACCTGACACACTTTATGAAAGATACAAAGAACTTGGAGCAACAGGACAAATCTTGACCGTTACCGAAAATGCAATTTGTAATGGCCAACCACTTCCCATAGGTCATGATGACTTAATTAGCCGGCAGGCGGTGCTTGATTTGTTTCCTATTCCTCCGAGAGAGAAATGGACAAAGAAAGATTGTAGGTTTGATTGGATTCGGATTAGCCGAGAAATGATAAGTGAGCTACCTCCTATTCTACCTAATTCCGAAAGTTCAAACGATTACGAAAGTGTCCCTATGCTCTTTAGGGATAGAATCCGGCTAATCCAAGCATATGAAGAGTGGAGACAATCAACCAAAGACGAACACGGATATATCGTAATGAATTGTGCATTAAGCTTTTGCAATTTTTTAGTATCCAACGGATACCTTGACGTAGACACGGTTATAAAAGGCTTAAACAAAGCCCAAAAGACGGAGGAGACAAAGCATGAAACGACAGATAGTGATTGAAATAGACGAAGAAGATTATAGAGCCATAAAAAATATAAAGGTTGTAGGCGATTTAACAATCCCATATGTTCTTGATGCAATCCGTGAAGGCACGCCACTTCCCAAAGGACACGGAGAACTGAAAGGTATTGGGAAGTGCGATAGAAAACTGTTTTATCAACGGTGTGGCGGTGCAAATTCTCTTATAACTGTAAAAACCGCTTTTGATATGCTTTTAGCGTTGCCAACAATCATCGAAGCAGATAAGGAAGGTGAGGAAGAGTGACAATATCTTTGACGAATCTCGAAATAGAAAGAGTTATCGATGCGTGTATCGGATATATAGAAATATTGGGTGAAGGAGAAGATACATACGAACACACAACCTACGAGATAGAAACTGGTTTAGGTTCTGCTTTACGGAAGATAAGCAAGGGAAGAAATGGACAGTATGTTTATGCAAATTACAAAACAGTACGTCAATGTCCAACATTTGATGAATGGAAAGCAGGTAGAGCAGAAAGAGAGGAAGAATGAATACTAAAAACATATATATCAGTTACGGCAAAATCGGAAGTGACGAAACCGCACGATATAATATAACACTTGCAAAGCCGATGACCGTGGGTGAATTCATAACCGAATGGTTAACCACAGGCGAATGGGGGTATTTCGGTATTCATAAACCCGGTGCTATTTTTGGAGACCCCCAATGCGAATATAAACAGGGCAAAATCATAGGCAAAGGTTTGCCGGAAGAGTATTTAAACAAGCCAATCAAAAATGTATACGGTAGCGGTGGTTGGAGTAACAGCGATTTTGAGTTTGAGGTGGAAGGTATGACAAGAGAAGAAGCCAAAAAAACAATCTCAAAGATGTTATCCGTAACGGACTTAACCGTTAGAGCCAACATGACAGAACAAATGATTGAAGCGTGTCACATGGCAATCAAGGCATTAGAGCAAGAGCCTTGTGAAGATATGGGTGAGATATCCGATGGGTATCATACTTTTAATCAGCTTTACCATCAACGAGCCATGTTATTTGCAACCATTGTCAATGAGCATCCCGACATTTCATGGAAGTCATTTAAACATTCTGACGGGCATTATTGCTTTGACGAAGATGGGGAAATGTTCATTGTTGGAATCGATACCCCCGAAGGCCCATACACATATCATTACCACAAGAAATATTGGGATTTGTTTAAGTGCAAAGAACTTGAATGTGGTAAAGAATGGGACGGACACACAGAGGAAGATGTCACAAGATTACTGTCATTACAACAAGAGCCTGTTTTTGACAAGATAAGAGCAGAGATTAAGTCCTCAATCGATGCCGAGGACACCGATGGATATTCGGATTATCGAGCAGGTTTGTGGCAAGCGATTAAGATTATCGACAAGTACAAGGCAGGTGAATGATATGGCAGATTTGAGAACAGAACTTCAAAAGTTAACACACATTGCAGAGGGAATATATGACATAGGCTACGAAACAGGAACTTCTGATAGGTCTTGCGAAATACAAAAATCCTATGAACGTGGTCTTAACGATGCTTGGGAATGTGCCCCAAAAATATATTCAATGTCAGCGCAGGGTGTTATTACGGTATTTGGTGGATGCTCTCATTGGGTTAACTATTCAGCATCCGAAGCAATCGCCAAAATGAAAGAGTATGAAAAGCAAGTCAATCCCATCTCAATAGACGAAGCAATAAACAATCTCAAACACGGTAGCAGCATACCGTACAAGCGTGAAACACTTACGCTTGCAATTAAAGCTTTAGAGCAGATGAAAGGAGCAAAAGAATGAAAAAATTATTTGTCAGCGTTCCCATGAAGGAAAGAAAAGAAGAAGAGATCAGGAAGAGCATCGTAAAGATGCACAAGATTGCGGAAGCAATAATGGGAGAGAAGTTAGAGCTTATCGATTCTTACATTGAGCATAAGCCTCCGCAGGATTGCAAGAGCCGGATATGGTACTTGTCAAAGAGCGTAGAGAAGTTGGCAACGGCGGACGTTCTTATATGTATCAAAGATAGATTTGAGTGGAACGGATGTTACATCGAATCAGAGATTGCTCACAGATACGGCATTCAAACCATTATTGTTGACGAAGAGTGGGTCATGGACGATATCGATGAAATCAGAAAGAAGATGTACGGAGAGATATCCTGTAGTTGCATGGAGTAGGATCAGGAGGACAGATG
>Ga0129306_1003571_pt1 | contig 11367 bp, 14 predicted proteins | sample P827metagenome_FD_94438 | JGI IMG/M metagenome (GOLD analysis project Ga0129306, IMG submission 94438) | Capybara group fecal microbial communities from Wisconsin, USA - P827 metagenome | ecosystem: Host-associated > Mammals > Digestive system > Large intestine > Fecal | place: USA: Wisconsin...
CCAGGAAAACTTAAAAATTGCATTGGAAAAGGAAACTCTCATTGTATCACTTGGAGCAAAACTCAAAATAGATAAACTGAAACTTATAAGGGATTGGTTTGTTCACAATGACTTTGCTGATTTTGGTAAGCCAATCGAAAACTATTTCTTATCTCAGTTAATTCCGGAAGGGTTTGAAGAGGACGAGAAGGTTCGTCAGAAGGTTGTTGACTACTTCTCGGCATTCGATTCCTCAATAATAGATTTTAAAGTTGAGGTTATAAAGTCAGAAGTCGATGATGCAGATAAGCAATTCAGAATTGATGCTGTGCATAAAATGATAGATTCTGAACAGACAACGTCTATTCCACTTCAGTATGAATCAGCAGGAACTCTTAAAATGTTTGCGTTGTATCCTATGTTGCAGGATGTATTGTCAACAGGAGGAGTTTTCTTTATTGACGAACTAAATGCCAGACTTCACCCTTTACTTGTAAGAGCTTTTGTTATTACATTCCTCGATCCTGAGATTAATATAAATCACGCGCAGCTGATTTTTACATCTCACGATTCTTGGCAGCTTAACGGTAATATTCTAAGAAGAGATGAAATCTGGTTCACAGAAAAAGATTCAAATGGAATCTCATACCTTTTTTCATTGGCTGATTTTGTAGATGAGGATGGGGTTAAGATTCGTAAGGATGAAAATTATGAAAAGAATTATTTGTTAGGAAAGTATGGGGCAATACCGACTTTGAAGCATTTTGACATGTTCAAGGGGGAATAAAGTATGGCTCATATAGAAAGAAACGGGAAACGGAAAACCCGAGATCAGCTTGCTAAAAGAAGAGTACCCGAATTGGGTTACTACTTCATAGTTACTGATACAGAAGAAACTGAACAGAACTATATGTATGGATTAAGAGATTCTATACCGAGAGAATTACAGGGCAAGTTGGTCATAAAGGTAATTAAGACTAAATCTAGCGACCTTGTTGATGAAGCCAGAAATCTAGCATCTGTCAATGTACAATATCGCGAGATATGGATTATTTTTGATCGCGATAAGGTCATGAATTTTGACGAGATAATTCGACAGGCCGAAGAAAAAAGCATCAGTGTCGGATGGACAAATCCATGTATCGAGGAATGGTTTAACGCTTATTTTGGCGCTATGCCTACATATCAGGATTCCGTCGCTTGTTGTAATGGATTTGCTCAGACATTCAGAAGAATTACTGGACAGAAGTATGTTAAATCGGATAAGGACATTTACGAGAAACTTAATCGTTATGGTGATGAGGAACAGGCAATAAAACTTGCTGACCGGAAATACAACGAGCACATATCGAATGGTAATGAAAGGCCAACAGAAATGTGCCCTTGTACGACGGTACACCGCTTGGTGAAAGAAATAAAGTCCAAGATTCCAACGGAGTAATTATTTTAGAATGGCATAGGGAGGAGCGTTGTAATTGTATTCAAAGTTCGAAGTTTCAGTCGGAAATTTTTGCTATGGACAAGAGATGAATAGCCATTTATCTTCTGGGCAAAGTATTTTCGCTGAATGTAGGAGTGATGTAAAATGTGTTTTGGAAAAATATATATTACCAACCGGCGCTCTGGATGGGGATATGATGAAAGAGGAGTGGTTTAAAACACAGAAGTATGATGTCTTTTTATCACATTCACATAAAGACATAGATAAGGTAAAAGCTTTTTCGGGATGGCTATATGATAAGTTTGGCTTAAAATGTTTTATTGATTCCTGTGTTTGGGGATATTGCGATGATTTATTAAGAAAAATTGATGATAAATATTGCTGGAACAAACCGGGAGAAACCTATAACTATGAGAGAAGAAATTATTCAACAGCGCATGTACATATGATGTTGTCAACAGCTTTGACAGAAGTAATGGATCTTTCGGAATGTGTAATGTTTTTTAATACACCGAATTCTGTTTCGTTAGTTGATGATCTTAATTGTATAAAAAACGGTAACAATAAACATGGTAAGGTAAAAGTTTCGATTTCTCCATGGATTTATCATGAATTAGCTATGTCCTCATACTTAAAACAAACAATTCCAGATAGGCTGAGAAAAATGTATTCGACATTTGCTGAACATAGTGAGATTAGAGCTCAAAAAGAATTGGAAATTCAATATAAGATTTCAAAATACTTGGAAGGAATGAATAAACTATCAGATGAAGGCTTGCTGATGTGGAACAACCAATATAAAAAAAGTAAGCTTGTACATCCACTAGATGTATTGTATGAGCAATATAAAAGTAACGTATATACGGGAGAAGTAATTAATGGCTAGAAGTGTTTTTTACAGTTTTCATTATCAAAACGACATCACGAGAGTGATGGTTGTCAGGAATAGATGGGTGACACAGGGAGGACAAGTAATTTCCGGTATAATTGATCACGCTGATTTTGAAAAAGTGCAACGACAAGGTGATGATGCAATTAAAAAGTGGATAAACTCTCAATTAACAGGAACTTCTGTTACGGTGGTTTTAATAGGTGAGGAAACCTTAAATAGAGAGTATGTCAAATACGAGATTTGTGAAAGCTTAAAACGAGGAAACGCAGTCATAGGTGTAGACATACACAGGATAAAGGACTTTAACGGTAGAACATCAATGGCAGGCAATTATCATTCTGTGATAGGATATTATAAAAATGGCACTCCAGCATATTTCGATAATATTGCAACTGCTATTTATGATTATGTATATGATGATGGATATACTAATCTTGGATATTGGGTAGAAAGGGCAGCTAAGTAGGAGAAAAACAATGGATAATAACGCATGTGAAAAAAAGATGAAACATCTAGAAATGGTTGAAGGAATTATTGAAAGAATGGGGAATAACAGTTTTCAGCTTAAAGGGTGGGCAGTGACATTGGTTTCAATTATAGGTGCACTTTCTGCCCAAGGTTCGGATAGGAGATTTTTCTTGTTATCTTTTTTACCTTTGGTTGCATTCTGGCTATTAGATTCTTTTTATCTTCAGAAAGAAAGGAAATATAGAATTTTATATAAAAACATTTCTATCAAAGAAGAAAGTAACATCGATTTCAATATGGATACACGCAATATTGTTATGAGTGGCAAAGAGGCATCAAGAATATGTTATTTTAAGTGTTTATTTTCTATAACCGAAGTACTATTTTATGGAGTGATTGCTGTGGCAGTTTTAGTTTTAGCATTTATATTGAAGGTGTTCTAATGATTGTGAAATTAGATAAGGATTATGCGTTCAGTGTATGCATATCGGATTTTATGGCGATGGGCTTGCTACGGTTGCTATGATGTATGAATTCATGGAACAGCATGGTTATGAGCAAGATATTACGGATAAGCGCCTTCATCATGAGACTTATCTGAGTGATGCTAGGAAGGTTGCTCCTAAAAAACTGAAGACTGTGATTAGGAATCCGATAAAGTCAAAAGATTGAAGAACGTGAGTTTAATATGGTTTGAGGAGGCCTGTGGTTATCTATCTTGATGGATGACCGCGGGCTTTTTTATTTTACTTACCGTTCACTGCGAAAAAACGACCATTCACCTCATTGGTAGCAGAAAACAGGGATTAATGTCCGATATAATAATAAAGTATGCGCAGATGGAGGGATATCATGAGAATTGCTATTTGTGATGATGAAAAAAGAATATGCGCCACCCTTGCCGAGAAAGTTGGAAAGATCTGTCCTGATGCAGAGATTATTACATACGCTTCTGGAAAAGAACTGCTTAATGCCGATGAACTACCGGATATTTTATTGCTTGATATCAGAATGCCGGAGATCAGCGGTATGGATGTTGCAAAAATTCTTCGGGATAGGGATTGGAGAAAAATCCTGATTTTTATTACTGGGGAAGAAGACCAGGTGTTTAATTCATTTGATCTTCAGGCGTTTCATTTCCTTGTGAAGCCGGTGGCGGATGAAAAGCTTAAGGAAGTGATGGATAATGCCCGGAAGGAGTTGGAACGATATGGGGATATATCCGGTAAACAAGATAAGTATATTGAAATCCAGTCTGGCACAGCCCATATACGTATCAATCTTTCACAGCTTTTATATGCCGAGGTGTATAATCGGAAAACGATTCTTCATATGAAGAAAGAGAATATAGAGTATTACGGACAGTTATCGGCTCTGGAAGAGCTTGTGGGGAAGAATTTCTATCGTATCCACAGGTCGTATCTTGTGAATATGAAATATGTTGAACGGTATGACAGGGCATCGGTAACAACGCTTGGAGGCGACAATATTCCAATTGCGAGAAGGGAATACGACGGTTTCCTCAAAGCATATATGGAATACAGCCGCAGGAGGATAGATTCATGAGTGTGGAAAGAATGTGGGATATGGCAAGTACCATATCTGCCATAGCAGGACTGTTTGTCAGTGCAATTTTTGTGGCAAGGTTTTATATCCCTTATGTAATAAAAAAGAAGGCGGCACTCCTTACGGGAATAGTGTTTTTTGCGGTAATGGCTACACTTTATCTGATTCCGTTTTCTATGTCCGGTGCGGTAGCCTATATCGTAGGAATAATTGCGGTGTTTGTAGCATCAATGATTTGTGACAGAAGGAATATTTCGCAGAAGGTCTTTCTGTCGATGACGATATATATGTTTCTATGGATAGCACAGGTGATTGCTGCCGTGCCGTGGAAGCTGATCAGCAATTTTACATACGCAAGAGAGATGATGAATGACCAGGGAAAGCAATTTGCTTGGTTTATAGTTGCCTTGGTTCTACTCGTTGTGATAGAGAACGTACTGCTGTTTTTGGAAATATTTATTTCGGGAAAGATATATATCAGAAAGAATGAACGGATGGAGTGGAGAGAGCTGACGCTGCTTGCGGCTCCCTATGTTGCGATCATTGCAGGATATTGGATCTGCTCGTTTTTATCAGATGTGTATGTAAACGAAACCGGAGTATATATATGGAATAACTATCCGATTTATGATGGGATCCGTGCTTTGTTTGGAATAATAGCATTTCTTGCAGCTATTACAGTCATGTACTCATATCAGCGGATGAAGCAATCTCAGGAGGATGCACTGCAGAATGCACTTGTATCTAAGCAGGTGGAGGAATTGTCAGGACATGTACATACGATAGAAGCTCTGTATTCTGATATACGTGGTATCCGGCATGATATTAACGACCACATCATGGTTTTGGGGAATCTGCTTGAAAAGGGCAATACAGATGAAGCTGTAACCTATCTTAGCGAGTGGCAGAACGGCTTTCCTATGCCGGAGATCAATGCAAAGACCGGTAATCCGGTTACGGATATTGTGATTTCTGAGAAGAGACGTGAGGCTGAGGAAGCAGGAATAGAGTTCGTCCAGAACTTCCACTATCCATCAAGCGGGAAGGTTGAATCCATAGATATCGGGGTTATCCTGAATAATGCGTTGTCAAATGCTATCAGGGCGGCATCGGAGAGCGATAATCCGAGGATAGAGGTAAAGGCATGGAAGAATAATAACGCATATCTGATACAAGTTAAGAACAGTTTTTTCGGAAAACTGATGCTGGATCCACAGACCGGGCTTCCTGAGACATCTAAGGATGATAAGGAGAGCCACGGGTATGGGCTTATGAATATGAAGCGGATCACGGAGAAATACTATGGTACCATTCAGTTGGAGCAGGAAGAGAATATGGTAATCTTTACGGCTTTGATGATGATCCCGGGGTGAGATTACCGTTCACATCAATAAACTTGCCGTTCGCTACATAGGGGTTTATATCTGTTTTGCGGCTTCCGAAAAAGAGATTAGATAAGTATATCTATTTCGTCAATCGAATGAAACGGATTTCATGTTTGATGGTCAAAGGAGGACGAGAATATGGCAATGGAAATCAATAGTGTATATGGTAACTACGCAAGTGCTTATACAAATTCAAAAGAAACGAAGCAGGTAAAGAATTCAAAATCTACGAGCGAGGTGGATAAGACAGAGGGACAGCAGGCATCCTCTGTTGAAAATACGAAGCAAAATGAGAGCATAAGGAAAACAGCGTCAGATGAACTGGCATATCTTTCGAAGAAATATAATGGTTATTCTTTTATCGCAGCGAAATTTCAACCTGGAATGCGATATGGTTCCAACAAAACGACCAATGTGGCAATTTCTCCAGAGTTCCTAAAGAAGATGGCCAATAATCCCGATTTGGAAGAAGAATATGAAAAAGAAATTGCAAACATGCAGGTGCTGGATGAACAACGTCGACAAAGAATTGCGGGTGACGGCGGCACTGTTGTCGCTATGGGATGGGCCATAGATAAGGACGGAGGCATTAGTTGTTGGTCTATAAGTAAACATGATGACAGGCGTTCAAAGGTAACTTCTCCAAATGATTTTGGTGCAAAAATTCGCCAGCAAAAAGCTGAAAAGATAAAAACAGAAGAAAAGGTTGCGGAAAAGCGTAAAGAAAAAGCAGAACAAAAAAGAGCTTTGGAAGAAAAACGAAAAGCGGCCAGAGAAGAAAGGTCTGCGCTAAAGGATAAGATAGATAGCGACAACCGGTATCTTCTGCGAGATAAGTACATAGGATCTGAGTGGTACGATGCTTCAGACGATATTTTTGCCGGAGAGACTATAAAGAGTTTAAGGGATATAGTTGTTGGATTGAATCTGGATATGAAGCTGTAAGTCAAGGAGGACAAGAATTTGGCGATGGAAATTAACAGTGTATATGGTAATTATACAAGTACCTATACGAATTCAAAAGAAACAAAACAGACAAAGGATACAAAGTCTGCTGGCGAAACAACTAAGGTAAGTGAAGCAAGGCGATCAGAATCTACAGCTCAGACCACTCAGGATTATTTGAACAATCTGCGTAAGAAATATTCTGATGTAAACATCTCGGTTGTTGATTTCAAGAGTGAGAAGCAGGAACTATCATATATGCTCGGCTGTAGTGGAGGGAATAATTTAGCTATCTCAGCATCTATAGTTGAAAAAATGGCGAAAGATCCGGCTGTAGCTACTAAATATGAAAAAGTCATTTCAGATATACCCGATGCAGCGAAGGACATAAAAGAAAGAGTAGAATCTACGCCTGGAAGTAAGCTGATTGCTTCCGGCGTAAAGATTGATAAAGACGGTAAAGTATCATATTGGAGTGTTAGTAGCAGAATAGGTGAAGGTCCCGGAACCAAGGAAAAGATGCAGAAGATGCTGGAAGAAAAAAGGGTCGAGAAAAAGAAACAAGAAAAGGCCGAGGCTGCGAGAAAAGAAAAACTGAAGGAACAGAAAAAACTCGAAGAAAAGCAGGCTGAGCGGAGAGCAGAAGAAAAAGATCGAATGGAACTGTTGATGTCCAAGGGGGATTCTGTAGAAGCTCCGCTTTCTAAATTTGGTAAAGGGGAAGCGGAGATTGTTTCAGAAAAAATGTTGGATGGAATCACATCTGTTGGATTTGATGTGAAAGCATAAACCATAGGAAACGGATTTCCTATCAGCCGAGTCAAAGGAGGGCGTAAAAATGGCATTATCAAGTATTATGACACAATCACTGTTAGCGGCGAATACATCGAGACAGATAGCATATGTGCAGCATGCAGCAAAAAATCAGATGGATGGGCATGCGGGTGTTCTTGATGCAGAAATTAAACTGGATGGAGCGCGAGGCGGTGACACAAAGAAGAAACAGGAAGAACTTGAAGAAACAAAGAAGAAGGCTTCTGCTCTTGAAGAGACCACAATAAACACACTGACCGCAGCAAATGAAGATTTAAAGAAGGCAGCCAAAGAGGATCAGGAAGCTCAGAGAGCTGAGAAGGCTGCTGAAAAGAAGAAAGCAGAGAAAGCTGCCGAGAAGAAGAAAGCCGAAAAAGAGGCTGCAGAAGAAAGAATCGATAAGGCTAAAGTATCTACTTCTGAGACTGGTGAAGTATTTGATGAGGCTGCAACGGTATCTACAGAGGGTACGGTGCTGGATGGCGCGTCGATTGATATTGTATCTTCCGGTATTACTGTAAGCACGGGATCTGCATCGGAACCGGCAGGAAATAATGTGGATGTGAAGGTTTGATATAAAGGCTTTATGTTTCATTCCGATATATAAGATAAGAGATATTATTCGCCAAGGAGGCATAGTTTATGAACATTACAAACCTAGCAAGCATAGACAAGTCTGCAGATTATCAGAATAAAATACAGGCGTCATTTGTAGAAAAAGTAAGTTCTATAAAAGAGAATGATCAAAAGAGTCCTGAAGCATTTGGTAACGGCGCGGTTGTTACAGTAGAGATCTCTGCACTGGGAGCTGAAGAGTTAGAAAAGGTAAGGCAGTCGTGGGACAATAAGCCTGTAAGTGCTCTTTACAGAACTGAAATACCTATCAATACAAACGCAGACGGTGTTTATAGAATTGGAAAGGTAGATTTTTCTGAGGAAGAGTTTAAATCTGCACGAGAACTGGTGACGGGGATGACAAGCCAGTTAAAGCAGGGCACACTTAGCTATAGTGACCACACGAAAATGGCATTGGCTGAGAGCTTGGTGGACAAATGTGCAGCCGCTTCTTTCTCCGAGGATCAAAGACAGGTTATAGTCAAAGCAATGAAAGATTATAATAACCGGCTGAACGACCGAAACAATGAACTGATATCTAGATCTAATTATGTAAAGAGTAATGATGAATCGGCAGGATCATATTGGGGAGTACGACAAGTCATACCTGAGGATGCGAAGGATGAAATGGAGAGACTCTTTGGAAGAAGACCAACCGGAACATCTGCGGTAACGAGTGTCGCAACAAATCAGGAACTGATAGATTCTTTGCAAAAGAAAGCAAGGGAAGTTGATATAGCAGATCCAAATGGTATGGATGACTTTAAAGCATTCTATCAGAAACTTATGAAGCCGGCATATGATGCACAGTATCCGGATAGAATGGGATCGGATTCGATGGCTGCAATAGAACATGATTTGTATGGTTCTGATGGTATTGCAAAGATGGTCGCTTTTGCAAAACAGTGGTTGCATTGATTATTTCTACAATGGGATAAGTCTCTTGACAAATTCGAACAGATATTCTATATTATTGGTGTGTTTCTTATACCCTAAAATCGAGAAAACGACAATTTTATAAATGCTGCAGAAAGCTCAAACTCCTTGTGGTTTGGGCTTTTTTTGATGCATTGAAAAATGTGGTGGGAATTTGAAACCAGGAAATGTGTGAAATCATGACTACAAAAAGTACTCGATTTTTGTTGTGATATTTCACAAAAGTGACTGTGCATTATTAACAAAAATTCAATAAGAAAGGCGGTGATACAGAATGATGAAACTTTTGATTCGTGACGCAGGATGTGGATAACTCGGTTTCGTGTGTCCATATCATACTACATGATCCCATTTTGGACACGCGGGAAGTATGAAAATCATACCTCAGGAAATGTCTTATAGAAATGTCAAAAGGACAAAGTAATAAGACTGAGAGAAACAAAACTGACTTTAGTAATACTAATCCTATCCTATCCGTAGTGTGTCAAAACTACAATACGGTGGATCGGATGGGATAAGGATAGGAGGTGATCACCTTGAGAGGATCATAGAAAAGAATACCGGTAACTATTAACGCAGGCATCCTTAGGGATGTCTTTTTCATTTTATGAAGGAGAAAGAAAAATGTTTAATCAAGAATATCTTCCGTGTAACAGACAGATCCATATCAAACTTTCGGACAAAGAATTAAAACTGATCCGGGATAGGATGGAGCAAATGGGTTTCAAGAATATGAGCTCCTATATCAGGAAAATGGCAATCGATGGATATTACATCAATGTAGATTTTACTGCAATTCATGAGCTTGCCAAGATGATGTGCATCGACAGCAGAAATATTAATCAGATAGCAAAAGCAGCCAATACCTATGGCTGGGTTGATGAAAAAATCATTGCTGATATGAAAGCTGAGCATGAGAAAGTTCTGGAAACGGTAAAAGAGTATTTTGATAAATTGCTTGAAATCATGTAGTTCCGGAAAAGTGTTTTTAGCCTGCCTGCAGGCGTAGCTTGCCGATGGAAAATCGGCAATCGGGGGGATTGGGGCATACTCCCCAACAAGCAAAATCGCATCAGGTGTACACCGATGCACTGCTTGCCAATTTATAAACAACATAATTTTCGATATGGAAAAAGAAAGGAATTAAGAAAAATGACTATGACAGAATATGAAGAATTAATGAATGACACAAGATTGTTTTACAGGCTCCCGAAGAGATTGTTTGAGGATCCTGCATTCGGAGAAATGTCGATTGATGCAAAAATGCTATACATGATTTTGCTTGATCGCAGATGTCTCTCAGAGATCAATGGAAGTGATTGGAGAGATGATCACGGGTGCGTGTTTATCTATTTTACCATCGAAGAGATGATGAGACTTATGAACTGTGGGAACAAAAAAATCAATGAGCTTTTGAAGGAATTGGAGAAATATGATCTTGCTCAGAGGAAGCATAGAGGGCTGGGAAAGCCAAACAGGATTTATGTGTATGATCTTCTTTCGCCGTACAATCCAAATTGGAAGCCCGGAGTAAAGAAAACTATGGAAGGAGATGAGAAATATGCTTAATACAGATCTTGGATGCAACAATGCAAACGGAATAACTCTGATACATGAGATTACAGAACGGCCCGCCAAAGTTCCAACTATGGTTCCGCTTGCTTATGGGATTCTTTGTGAGCTGAAGAAGACTATGAAAGAAGCGGTTCCTGTAAAAGAGATGAAAGATAGCCCAGCTGTTTCCATTGCGGACAAGTATTCTCTATCGATACAGGAAGCTGCTGAGTATTACGGGATTGGAGAAAAAAGACTTAGAAGTATTATATCAGAGCACTATAATGAGCCATTCATTCTTGAAATAGGATCGCATCAGCGTATCAAAAGAAGACTCTTCGAAGAGTTTCTTGATCAGGCAACGGCGGTATAATTAAGCACATCAAATAATGAAAACAGAACAAAAAATACGTGGCAGGCGAACAGCCCGATTGATATAATGTCAATGTCGGGTAGTTCGCCTTTTCTATTATGACAAGGAGGACTACAAATATGAGTGAAAAAAGAAAGGATAACAGAGGAAGAGTTTTACACAACGGAGAGATACAGCGTAAAGATGGCAGATATCAGTTCAAGTATATCGATGCTGACGGAAAAGAGAAATTTGTATATAGCTGGAGGCTTGATCATAATGATGCAACACCACCCGGAAAAGTAAGATCATTGTCGCTTCGCGAGATGGAGAGAAAGATTCAGGCTGATTTGTTTGACAACATCGTTTCAAATGGTGGCAATATGACCGTGCTGGAACTTGTGGAGAAATACATTTCTAC
>Ga0129306_1003572_pt1 | contig 11364 bp, 10 predicted proteins | sample P827metagenome_FD_94438 | JGI IMG/M metagenome (GOLD analysis project Ga0129306, IMG submission 94438) | Capybara group fecal microbial communities from Wisconsin, USA - P827 metagenome | ecosystem: Host-associated > Mammals > Digestive system > Large intestine > Fecal | place: USA: Wisconsin...
GGAAAGCTATGCGGTGCTTGGCACCGGGGTGAATATATGCTATCCGAAAGAAAACTATCCGCTGTATGAAAAGCTCTGTACCGGGCAGGGCGGCGTGATTTCGGAATTTCCTCCGGGCAGCGGCGCCCTGGGGAAGCATTTTGTGATGAGGAACCGGATTATTGCGGGCCTTGGGGATGTTTTGCTGGTCATCGAGGCTAAAGCCAGGAGCGGCACCTCCATAACTGTGGAGTACGCCCTGCAGCAGGGAAAGGATGTTTTTGCGCTGCCGGGAAGAATTACAGATCCATTGGGCCTGGGCTGCAACCGGCTTCTGCGGGACGGGGCCATTCCCCTGACATCGCCCTCGGATGTGCTGGATTATTTCGGAATCGGAACAGAAACCCCGCTGGAAATGCAGTTGAAAGATACCTCCGGGCTGGGGCCTGAACTTCAGAGCATATTGGAGCAGATGGATACGGATGCCATGCATGTGGAGGAAATATCGGAGCGCTGCGGCCTGCCGCTCCGGAAAACCGTGCAGCTTCTGTATGAACTGGAAAACCGCGGTTATGTCCGCGCGGCGGGCCCGGCATACTATTCCAGAAGCTGAATACAGGCGGAAACGGACAAACATTTCTGAAACAGGTATTGACTATGCACGGGGAAGAGAGTTTATAATAAGCGCAATATGCGGTCCAAAGATGGATCTGATATGTGTGCTGACAAAAAATGCCGGACGGGTTATGAGCAAAATCAATCTGAATGACAGAAATCCGGAAAACCGTTCAGAACAGAAAGAAAGCGAGGCTGAACCCAGATATGAAAATAACCAAAGTGGATGTATATGTGCTCAATGCGGGCGCACAGACGGAAATGCGGAAGCCCATCTGCTGCAGGATCTGGACAGATGAAGGCATTTACGGGGACGGTGAGGCGGGTGTGGCCTACGGCACCGGATGGAGGGCTGCCTACGGCATGGTGGTGGACATGGCCCATCACATTATCGGAAAGGATCCGATGAATACGGAAGACATCTGGGAGGATTTTTTCAAGGGCACCTTCTGGGGCCAGGGCGGCGGCGTGGTAGTATTTGCCGGCATGTCCGCCATTGACATTGCCCTGATGGATATCAAAGGCAAAAAGCTCAATGTTCCCGTTTATCAGCTGCTGGGAGGAAAATGCCGCAGCGAGCTCAGATGCTATGCGTCACAGCTGCAGTTCGGCTGGACAACGAAAATCGGCCCCTGGGGAAAGAAAGAAGAGTATGTGGGCATTGTTGACCATGCGGTCAGTGAAGGCTACGATGCGGTGAAGATCGACTTTACCACTTATGATGAGAACGCGCAGCCGGTTCCGCACAGAACCAAGGAAGGGTTTGTGGACCGGAAACTGCTGCACCGGGTGGAAGAGCGCATGAACGCTATCCGTGAGAAATATCCGGACGTGGATATCATAGTGGAAAATCATTGCCAGACGGACCTGAATTCCGCGATGGCCATCGGCGAGATCTGCGATAAATACAGCATCATGGCTTATGAAGAGCCCGTGACCATGCTGAACCCGGAGATTATGCGGGAGCTGCGTCAGCGCATTAAGACGCCGCTGGCGGCGGGTGAGCGGATTTACAGCCGCTGGGGATATCACAACTTCCTCAAGGATTATTCGATCCAGCTGATCCAGCCGGATGCCTGCAACTGCGGAGGCATAACAGAGCTGAAGAAAATAGCGGATCTGGCCCACATTTTTGATGCCAGGGTGCAGGTCCACGTGGCAGGCGGCGTGATTACCAATGCGGCGTCGCTGCAGCTGGAGGCGGCTATTCCCAACTTCGGCATCCATGAGCATCATTTCCGGACGACCCAGGATGCCATCAACGTACTGGGCAAATACGAGCTCCTGCCGGTAAACGGAAAGTACATCGTTCCGGAGCGCCCCGGCCTAGGACAGGAACTGTCGGAATTTGCCATCGGGACCGCTCTGATGCATGAAACCGTGAACCAGTACCGACCGGCAGACGACTGAGAAATTCAGGCGGTCTGAACGGGACGGCACAGCAGAACCCAGGAAGCAGGCTGCAAAACAGGCCTGTTCTGCAGAAAACAATACATAACCGGATGGCTGTTATCCGGGAAGATAATCCGGAGAGAAAACTTATGAACATGGATCTGATCTGTCTTTTAATTGTATTTCTGGCGATCATTGCGGTGATTAAATTCCGAAAACCGCTCTATATCGCAATGATCACAGGCATCGTCATGACGGTGGTTCTGTTCAGGATCCCGCTTCCGGAAGCGCTGCAGGTTCTGGGCAGACAGGCGGTTGCAAAGGATACACTGACGACGCTGCTGGCATTTTACGTAGTCATTTTCGTACAGCGGATGCTGGAAAAAAGAGACCGGCTGTCGGCTGCAGAGCAGTCTTTCAATGCCCTGATCCGCAACCGCAGGCTGAATACGATTATCCCGACCGCAATTATGGGCCTGCTTCCCTCCGCGGCTGTCATGCCGGTATGCGCGGACATGGTGGATAAAACAACGGCGGAATATCTGGATCCGAAACAGAAAACCATGGTAGCCTGTTATTACCGTCACATACCGGAGATGTTTCTTCCAACCTACCCGTCGGTACTGATGTGCTTTGTGCTGAGCGGTGTCAACCCCGGCCAGTTTGTTATTCTGATGGTGCCCATGGCAGTGGCGGCCTGTGTGATCTGTTACTTCTTTTATCTGCGCAGGATACCGCGGGAAATGCCGCCCATCGGTTATGAGGTGGAGAAAGGGAAGGAGATTCTGAATCTCCTGAAGAACCTCTGGACGCTGATTGCGATCCTGTTTTTGCTGGTAGCATTTAATATTCCGATTTATATAGCCGGTCCCATTGTGATCCTGGTGAATCTTTTCGTAGACCGTTTCAAACCGGAAGAGCTGCCGCCGCTGCTGAAGAAAGCTGCGGACCCGGTGCTGCTCGGCAATATGTTCCTGATCATGCTGTTCAAGGGAATCCTTTCTCATACCGGTGTCATTACCCAGCTGCCGGTGCTGTTTGGATCCTTCCCGATCCCGCTTGCGCTGTCCTTTACGCTGCTGTTCTTTGTGGCCACGATTGTGGCAGGCGCCGAAGCCATCATTGCCCTCTGCATGCCGATGGCTTATGCCGCGATTCCGGATGGCGGCGTTGGGCTTTCCATTATGCTGATGTGTGCTGTCTGGGCAGCTATGGAGATTTCCCCGACCCATGTTTGCTCTTTCTTATCTGCAGAGTTCTTTAAAACCACTCTGGGAGACCTGATCGTAAGGGCGATTCCCGTTGTTCTGATATTCACGGCCGTGGCCTATGCCTACGGGGAGCTGATCCGGATGGTATTCTGAATGACAAGGAAATAGACAGGCTGCCGCTGAAAGGCTGCCGCTGAAGGGCTGCCGCATACCGAGACAACCTATAATAAAAAAGTAAACAGTAACAATAAAAAGAACCGGACGGTACTCCTTCCGCTCCGCCTCGAGCCTGCAGTCTCTCGGACTCCGCTCGCGGGCAGGCAAATGCCGTCCGGTTTCTTTTTATTTTTTGAAATGTCTTTTTATACCTGCAGGTTTGCCGTGGAATGCGGCAGCCTGTTGTCGCTGGCAATCACGAAATCTATCGGAATCAGATGCCTTTACAGCCTGCCTTCATTTTTCAGGAGCGCCATTACCTCATCATAAGCAGGCACAGAAGTCTGCGCGCCTTTGCGGGTGACACTGATGGCGGCTGCCGCATTGGCAAATTCCAAGGCATCTTTGAAAGAAAGGCCTCGGGAGAGAGCAGAACTCAGTCCGCCAAGGAAATTGTCCCCGGCTGCGGTGGGATCAACCGCATCTACCCGGACAGGCCGGACATAGTACTCCTCCGTGCCGGTCCAGGCCAGGGCACCCTGGGAAGCGAGAGAAATAATGGGATAACGGAAACCCATCCGCAGCAGCTCATGGAGCGCGCGGGAAGCGGATTCCAGGTCAGTGACGGGAATTCCGGTGAGAGCTTCCGCCTCATTTTCGTTGGGCTTGGTATAATCGATCATCCTGCAGATCTCTTCCGGAAAGCCTCCCGCGGGCATGGGTGAAGGATCGATCATGACAGAAAGGCCCTTTTGCTTAGCCAGGCGGATCGCGGTATAGACGGTTTCAGACGGCAGTTCGGTCGTGATCTCCAATATGCCGCAGCCGTCGAAGATCTGTTCGTTACGGAGAATGTCTTCCGGGGTCGTCAGCAGCGTAGGGCCCGGATCGTAGACGATCATGTTCTGGCCGGTGGAACGGGACACCAGGATCAAGGCTACGCCGGAAGTTTTCCCCTCCATGGGGATGACATGATCCATATCAATGCCGCGATCCTGCTCCAGCCGGATCAGCTGACGGGAGAAATCGTCTGTTCCCATACGGGAAAAGAAGCGTACGCTGCCTCCCAGCAGGGCTGCAGCCGCGGCCTGGTTTGCCGCTTTACCGCCGGGAAAGGTGAAGAAATTGTCGGTTTTCACGGATTCGCCAACAGCGGGAAGGTGGTCGCTGTACATTGTCAGATCCATGTTGATACCGCCCATGCAGAGTATGACAGTATTTTTCATAAGTTGCTCCTGTGGATATCCTGATTTATTTCTGACTGAAATATATGCTGATACTGCTGCGCTTTCGGGAGATGCTTTCTTTGAAGCGACCGGATTACAGACTTTCCCGAAGTTCTTTTACTGCATCCATGAAGGCTTTTGTGCGTTCGTAGCTGACGGGATTTTTCCAGTTGTTGCCTTCCTTGAACCAGCTTCCCACAATGGCACCGTCCGCGGCACCCAGGAGTTCCCTGCAGTTATCCAGCCGGATGCCGCTGCCAAGGAGAATCGGCAGGGAGACCGCTTTTTTGCAGGCGCTGACATTTTCCACAGTGGGGGGCATCCCGGTGTCGAAGCCGGTAACGATGACGGCATCGCCGTCCTGCGCCTCAATGTCCATAGCCTGTTCCGGCACAGAGCGGTCATGAATGATGAAATGACTTCCGTGCTTGACGTTGACGTCACAGAGAAAACAGATTTCGTCAGCATTCAGGCTGCGGCGCATGCGGGAAATCTTTCCGCCCATGGACTCGGTATAACCGGACTGGGAGATAAAGGCGTTGCAGAATTCAAAGACCCGGATCCATTTTGCGCCTCCCGCCACAGCGCAGGAGAGGGCAATGTCCGGCGCGTTCATGTGACATTCCGCCCCCACAGGGACAGAAACGCTGCGTGCGACCTCATAGACGCCTACTGCCAGTGCGGCAATGGTTTCACTTCCTATATGCGGTCCGGTGAGGTAGGGGATATCCCACATGTTTTCCACCTGCACGCCGTCGACGCCTGCAGCCTCCAGAAGCTTTGCTTCCTCCACGGCAGTGGCAAGAATTTTTTTCATATCCATACCGGCCGGATCGTAGAGAGGGGAACCCGGGAGCGGACGCAGGTGTACCATACCGATGACCGGCTTTTTCTGTTTGAAAATAGTGTAAATATCCTTCATTGGAAGCCTCCCGTTCTGAGGTATTGAAGGGCTGTTTTAAAGCCCGGAGACAGATTTGTTTTTATGTGAGTATTATATACGGCTGCCCGAAGCTTCGCAAGTGAAGGGGAGGATTGAAAATATGCTTGTGAACATTCTGTGCATGATTTATAATACACGTACCAATTTGGCAATTGCATGTTTTCCGGAGGCACTTTTCCGATGCAAATGTTTCTTATTACCCTGCAGCAGATCACGATTCTTTTTATACTGATCCTGATCGCATATATTCTTGTAAAAACCAAAATGCTCAGGCCGGATGCCGTAGATGTTCTAAGCAAAATTGTCATGAATGTGGCGGCGCCTTCGATTATGTTCAATGCCATGGCTGGCATAGACGATGTGCATTATCTGCAGCAGGGACTGTTCTATTCTGCTATCGGCCAGCTGGGCATGATTCTTCTGAGCCTGATCCTGGTCCGTCCGACTGCAAAAACACTGAATATCGGAGCAGAGCGGGGCGCAACATCCATTTCCAATTCCGCATTCATGGGCATTCCCCTGCTGACAGCCCTGTACGGCAAAACAGGAACCATGTATGCCACCATTTACGGTATCATCTGGTCCATTGCATTCTGGTGCTATACTGTACCATCCATTAAAAAGAGCCGTTCCCTCAAAGAAACGCTGAAAAACCTGCTGTCTGTAGGTACTATATCTGTCGTCCTGGCGCTGGGCCTGTACTTTGCCCATATCAAGCTCCCTACCATCATACTGACGGCACTGACCTATACCGGGAATCTGAGCACGCCCCTTTCCATGTTCTGTATCGGCATTACTGTCGCTTCCATGGATTTCCGAAAAATGTTCAACAGGAGAACACTGTATCTGACCGCAGTAAAGATCGTGATTATCCCCGTAATCCTGCTGGGTCTGTTTTTTGCCCTGGGATGGGTGGACGAATGCGGACGCTGTGTGCTGATTGCCTGCGCCTGTCCGACTTCGGTAACGGTTTCCGTTATTGCAAAACAGCTGCAGCCGGATGATGACACGGGCGCATCTGTTTTCGTGCTGACCACTCTTTTCAGCCTTCTGACCATTTCCGTCCTGGCCGGGATGATGGGCTGAGACCTTTCATTAATATCCGGCACTTATACGGCCTGTGTACGGACCGTAAAAAATATAATTAACATTGAAGAAAGGATGATCTTATGAAGATTACAAAAGTCGAAGTATTCCGCCTTCCCACTGCTGTCAGCAAGACCAACAGCCCTATCGGCTGCCGCATTCACACGGATGAAGGTATCTTTGGCGACGGAGAGGCAGGCATTGCCTATGGTGTTGGCGGAGACGGCGCCTGGGGCGTTCTCTGCGGCCTGGCAGAGCTGGTGATCGGTATGGACCCCATGCAGACGGAGCTGATCTGGGAGACCATGTATAAAAAGACCTTCTGGGGCCAGAACGGCGGCCCGATGATTTTTGCGGGCATCGCAGCCATCGACATTGCCTGCTGGGACATCAAGGGCAAATACTTCAATGTGCCTGTATACCAGCTGCTGGGCGGCAAGGTAAGAGAGAAGCTGCGCACTTATGCCAGCCAGCTGCAGTTTGGCTGGGGCGATGTACATAAGGGAATTGAGCATCTCTGGGCTGTGACGCCGGAGGACTATGCCTACAATACGAAGCTGGCTATCGCTGAGGGCTTTGATGCCATCAAGGTGGATTTCTTTGACCGCGACGAAGAGGGCAAGCCCCTGCATTTCCTGGACCAGACCGGCCTGCTGACGCCGAAGCAGCTCAAAATGGTGGAATCCCGCATGAAAGCAGTCCGTGAAGCGGCAGGAGATGAGGTGGATATCATCATGGAGAACCATTCCTATCCGGATGCCCTCGGTGCGGTACAGCTTTCTAAGCTGGCGGAAAAATATAACATCTTTGCTTTTGAAGAGCCCAATACCCCGACCACCCAGACCTCTGAGTATATCACAAAGTACACCAGCGTGCCGATCGCAAACGGCGAGCGCATTTTCTCCCGCTGGCAGTATGCGGAGTACTTCAAGAGAAACCTGATCCAGCTGGCGCAGCCGGATGCCTGCAACACCGGCGGCATCACTGAAACCAAGAAAATCGCGGATATGGCGCATGCGTTTGATGTGGGCGTACAGGTCCATGTGGCAGGCAGCCCGCTGGCAACCAACGTAGCCCTGACGCTGGAGTGCACCATGCCGAACTTCCTGATCCATGAGCATCACACCTGCAACCGCATGTCTACCTGCCTGGGTCTTACAAAGTACAACGACCAGCCGGAGAACGGTTACTTCACGGTGCCGGAGCGTGTCGGTATCGGCAACGAATGGCTGCAGGAGGCAATCGACAAGGCAGTACTGTACCGCCTGGTGGACCAGCCGAGATAAGAGGCTGTGAAGATAATGATAAGAAATAAAGGATTCGTCAGCATTCTAAAAAAATTATAAAAAAACATGACGATTCTCTATTGAACATTGTCAGGAGTTCGTGTAGAATATGTTACGTAATCACCTAGCGATCAGGTGATGGGGAAAATGATTCTTTCAGCGGTTCCCATGTACCGCTGGAAAATTTCAAAAGGAGAGAAAGTATGAAGAAAAAGGTAAGGCCAATTGACAATTTTGAGGTCTATATTGGTACCGTGTGCACAATCATCATGGTTATCATTATGTTCCTCAATGTTGTCGGACGTTACGTTCTGAAGACATCCATCAAATGGGCAGAGGAAGTTGAGCTGATTCTGTTCATTCAGGCGATTTATTTCGGCGCCTGCGGTGCGATCAGGACCAGACAGCATCTTCGTCTGGAGATCGTGACATCCAACCTGAAGCCGAAGGCCAGAATGATCCTCGATATTATCGACGATATCATTTTCATGGCTTTTAACATCATCATTTTGTGGGGCATTATTCCGCTGGTTATCCAGTTGAAGGAGAGAGGCACTACGGCAGCCGTTACCGGATTCCCGAAGTGGATTTCCTATGTCATGCTCCCCATCCTGTTCGTGCTCATGCTCATCCGTCTGGTACAGGATATCAGACAGCGCTACCTTGACTGGGTAGACGATCCGGACGACGCAAAGAGACTCGCGGCGCAGGAAGCTGCCATGAGAGCGCAGTTGCACGAAAACGGACCCGAGAGCTGAAAGGAGTAAAAATTTATGGCAACAGCAGTACTGGCGATTATCGCAATCATCATGCTGGCCATGGGCGTTCCGGTAGGTATTTCCCTTGGCTTTGGTATGCTGGGAGTCGTCGTTGGCGGCTTCAATGTTACAACACTTACTTTCATCGCACAGCAGATGTACTCCGGTTTCGAGTCCCTTCCGCTGATCGCGATCCCGACCTTTATGCTGGTTGGTTCCCTGATGGAGACCGGCGGTCTGTCCAAGCGTCTGGTTGACGTAGCAGAAAAGGCCGTAGGCCACTTCACCGGAGGCCTGGGCGCAGCAACCGTCCTCGCATGTATGTTCTTCGGTGCGATCTCCGGTTCCGGCCCCGCTACCACAGCAGCTATGGGCGGCATCCTGATTCCTTACATGGTTAAGGCCGGTTATGACAGAACCTATGCAACAGGTCTTGCAGCCGTTGCCGGCGGTCTGGGCATTATCGTTCCGCCTTCCATCCCCATGGTAGTCTACGGTGTTGCTACCAACACCTCCATCGGTAACCTGTTCCTTGCAGGTATCGGTCCCGCATTCGTAGTTGGCGGTTTCCTGATGATCTTCAACTGGGTTATCTCCAAGAAGCATGGCTATCTGGCAGCCCGTAAGTTCAATGGTAAGGAACTTGGCAAGGCTCTTTGGGATGGTAAATGGTCCCTGTTCCTGCCCATCATTATCCTGGGCGGTATCTACGGCGGTATCTTCACTCCTACCGAGGCAGCCGTTGTGGCTATTTTCTACTCCATCGTTGTAGGTCTTTTTATCTACCGCGAGATGAAGGTTACCGACCTTTGGAAGATCTTCTTTGATAACACCACTTTCGTCGGCGGCATCATGCTTACATTTGCTCCGGCAGCAGCTCTGGGCGGTGTATTCGCATTCCTGGGTGTTCCGACAGCTATTACCAATGCGCTGCTCGGTATCTCCTCCAATAAGATTATTGTTCTGCTGATCATCAACATCTTCCTGACCTTCGTCGGCATGGTTGTTGATACAACATCCGCAAACATCATCTTCTCCCCGATCCTGCTGGCAGCTCTGAAGCCCTACGGTGTCAACCCGGTTCACCTTGGTCTGATCATGACCCTGAACCTGGCCATCGGCTTCGTTACTCCTCCCGTTGCAGGCAACCTGTTCGTGGCAGCCGGCATGACCGGTATCCCGATGGAGAAGATTGCGAAGGCAGCCCTTCCGCTGATCGTCGCAATGTTCATCGCACTGCTGATCGTTACCTATATCCCGGCCGTTTCTATCGGCATCCTGGGCATGGCATAATCGGCAGAAATCCAATTGATTATAAGCGCATTAAAAACCCCGGCAGTAATGCCGGGGTTTGTGTGTCTTACGATTTTTTTTGGCAATCCGTATGGTTATTGTTTTTTACGGATCCTGTAGTTGCTGGTGCCGTCCTTTTTCCTCAGGAACCAGCGGGAGGCAGTAGTATTGAAAATCATGCCGATACACATGATGGCAAGTCCCAGGAGGCCCAATGTGCTTTCCGTGGCGTGCATCGGATCCACGTAGACAATCAGGCCGATGCCTGCGGCAATGACCAGGCAGATAAATCCGTCCGGCCGGGCAAAACTGCGGAGAGATTCTTCCGTAAATTCATCCTTGCGCCTTGTAACAACGTTTTCGGTAATCAGTTCATAAATGCCGAGACCCGCCAGGATCACGGCGCCAACGCCGAATATTATTCTGATCATAGGAGATTTTTCCTTTCCTGATGTAAAAATCCTTTATTTGAAGAGTATAGCAGATTTTATACGATATGCAAACTGAATGAATGGAGACATTGCAGGCATTCTGAAAAAATGACGAATGCAAAGCGCAATAATTGGTAAATATGACGATTTATTTGTATTATAGAATTAATTTTACACAGACTATAAAAAATATGTTATATTAGCTAATGAGTTAGCGACCAACTCATCAACGTTATGGTTTAATAACAGAGAGGAAAGGAACTTATGAAGAAAAGACTTGTAGCAAGCCTTCTTGCAGGCGTGATGGCACTTTCACTGGCAGCCTGCGGAAACTCCGGCAGCACTGCAGCGACTACGGCAGCGGCAGCAGCCCAGGCATCCGGCAATGCAACTGCCCCCGGCGTATCTGAAGATGGTAAAGATGCTGACGGCAATATTGTTGACTTGAGTGCATACGCCATATCTCTTGGCAAACAGTGGTTTACCGAAGAAGACGAGGAAATCTGGTCACATATCGAAGATAAGTCCACCAACCCGGACAAAATTGTAATCCGTTACAACCTTGTAAACCGTTCCTTTGAGGAATCACCTTCTCTTCGCGGTGATAAGAGATCCCTGATTGAGATTAAGAAGCAGCTGGGCGACAGGGTTGAGTTCCAGTTCTTCTTCAACGCAACGCTGGGCGGCACTGCTGACCAGAAGCTGGGCGGCCTGCAGGCTAAGAACTTTGAGATCGACTCCTACAATGCCGGCGCATGGTATGAGTACACCAAGGCCTTCACTCCTCTGGATGTAGGTTTCCTGATTCCCGATCTGGATGGCGGCCTCAAGGTTACCGATCCCGATTCCGAGCCCTCCAAGATCATGAGACAGAAGGCGCTGGATGACACCGGCCTGTATGTCCTGACCATGGGTGCCATCGGTATGAGACATATCACCACTGCCAAGAATGCAATCCAGAAGCTGGATGACCTGAAGGGTCTCAAGA
>Ga0129306_1003574_pt1 | contig 11357 bp, 10 predicted proteins | sample P827metagenome_FD_94438 | JGI IMG/M metagenome (GOLD analysis project Ga0129306, IMG submission 94438) | Capybara group fecal microbial communities from Wisconsin, USA - P827 metagenome | ecosystem: Host-associated > Mammals > Digestive system > Large intestine > Fecal | place: USA: Wisconsin...
GTATTTTCCTACAACCTGTAACTTGAAGTCAATGCTGTACTTTTGATTATTCCCCATATTTTTACACCTCTGTGGGTGTCCTAATTTATGGGGTCAGTTCAGAAGCACCTGCGAAGCAGTCCCGACCAAAGGGAGGGATGAGCCGCGTTAGACGGCGAAGTGCGAAAAGCCCGACCGCCGCTTGTCGGCGGTTGCGCCCAAAAACACACACCAAACAAAAATTTTCTGCCCCGCCGGGCAGAAAGGAGCGGTCAAATTCCTGTCTGTTCGTTCCCCACCACCAAAAGCAAAGACTGGCGTTATAGATAGCCGAATTAGATAATCATTTAGTTTCCAAGACAACTTTCTTCAATCAAGCCATACAAATACAAGGCACTCTGCCCGTACAAGCCCATTGAATCATCTTCAAGAAGTTTTGCTACAGGGGACTGGTAAATAGTTTTCAACGCTTCGTCCTCAGACAAGCCTTTGTTTTTCATAAGGAGTTCCGCAACTTGAGGAATCAAAATAGTTTTTACAAGATGATGTGTGTCGGACATTAAAATTCTCTCCACAATATGCTTTGAATGACAGTTCCGACATAATCTAATCTCCTCAAATAAAAAACTCAGAGCCACAAAAAAGCAACTCTGAGTTCCATTATATCATAAGTTTTGATAAAAATTATAGTTATTTAATCAAGCTGTGATACTCCTGCAGAGACTTAACTCCACCTTCTCCACCGTTGCCGTTCTTAACGCTCTCAATTCCCTTAACCGCAGCCAGAGCCCCAGCAATAGTCGTGATATAAGAGACCTTATACTTCAAACAAGCTTTGCGAATTGTCTTGCGGTCTTCGGCGTAGTTTCTCTTAGCCTTAGGTGTATTGATTACCAAACAAACTTCCTTGTTCATAATCAAGTCCACAACGTCTGGGCGGCCGGCACCAATCTTGTTTACAACGTCACACTTGATTCCGTTTGCGTTGTAGAAGTCAGCTGTGCCCTGAGTTCCAACCAGTGTGAAGCCCAGGTTCTTCAAAGTCTTTCCGATTTCGAGAACCTGATCCTTCTGGCCTTCCTTGTTGCTGAGGGAAATAAGAACCTTCTTGTTTTCCCAGGCAGCTGGTGCATGTGGAAGTTCTGAACCTGCAGCTTCCTGTGACTTGTAGAAGGCGAGTGGGAAGTTTTCTGCAAGACCAAGAACTTCACCGGTAGAACGCATTTCAGGTCCGAGGATTGGGTCAACTCCAGGGAAGCGTGCCCATGGAAGAACAGCTTCTTTTGCTCCGTAGTAAGGAATCTTCTTGTCTTTGAGGCCGAGTGATTCAAGAGATTCACCAAGCATCATACGGGTTGCAAGGCGAGCCATCTGAGTGTCACAAACCTTTGATACAAGAGGCACAGTGCGGCTTGCTCGTGGGTTTGCTTCAATTACATAAACCTTTCCGTTTTCAATTGCGTACTGCATGTTCATTAAACCGCAAACGTGCAATGACTCAGCAATCTTCTTTGTATATTCTTTGATTGTCGCAAGGTTGTCAGCTGGAATAGAAACCGGTGGAATTACACAAGCTGAGTCACCAGAGTGAATACCTGCAAGCTCAACGTGCTCCATAACGGCAGGAATGTAAACGTGTGTGCTGTCTGCCAGAGCATCAGCTTCGCATTCAAGAGCATTCTTAAGGAATCGGTCAATCAGCAAAGGTCTGTCAGGAGTTACACCAACTGCCTTTTCAACGTATTCCTTCAAAGTAGCCTCATCATAAATTACTTCCATTCCACGTCCGCCAAGAACGAAAGAAGGACGAATCATGATTGGGTAGCCGATCTTATCTGCGCAAGCCTTAGCCTCGTTGAAGTCAATTGCCATTCCGCTTTCTGGCATCGGGATTTCAAGTTTTTCCATCATGTGGCGGAAGAGGTCGCGGTCTTCGGCGATATCGATTGAGTCGATGCTTGTACCGAGGATGTTCACGCCGTTTTCCTGAAGTTCGCGGGCAATATTCAGTGGAGTCTGTCCACCAAACTGAACGATAACACCGAATGGCTTTTCCTTTTCGTAAATCTGAAGAACGTCTTCTGTTGTAACCGGTTCAAAGTAGAGCTTATCAGAAGTATCATAGTCAGTAGAAACAGTTTCTGGGTTACAGTTTACGATGATTGTCTCGTAGCCCAGCTCTTTCAGCTGCATTGCCGCATGACAGCAGCAGTAGTCAAACTCAATACCCTGACCAATTCTGTTTGGACCGCCGCCCAAAATCATAATCTTCTTCTTATTGTCTGTAGCAACAGAAGTGTCTTTTTCTGCATTGTAAGTTGAGTAATAGTAGCAGGCGTTTTCAACACCGCTTACAGGAACGCGGATTGGAAGAAAAAAGATAAAGGAGGGGAACGCCTTCCCCTCGCTCCAACCGCCTGTGGCGTTTTCCGCTACCCCTTCTCCTAGGGCTCCGCCCTAAAACCCGCATGGTAAATTGCTGTCGCATTTTGCTATTTACTTTTGTACTCTCTACACTTTTCTTCAAGCAATTTAAAATTATTGCACCGCTGGCTTAGCTTTGATTTTCCGTCATTTATAAGCTTATGGTCATAAACTATTCTTGCATTACTTACAATTTGTTCAGATTTCTGTTTAATGATACGGTATTCGGCTCTTATAAGGTTTTTATAATGCTCGTTCTTTATGTCAGAAATAAGAACAGGTTTACAGATATTTAAAGGAGCAGGAAACATATTATTCAAATTGATAACGGCATAGACACCAATCTTTATAAAATCATCAGTTTCGCAAAGCCGTTTGTGTTTGGGCTTAAAAGATGAAAGGGGCGCAAAATATTTGAATCCTTCGATTTCGAGTATAATTCCAATATATTTTCGAGAGAAGTCTTGAGTTACCTTTTTGTTTCTGAAAAGATGCTCTTCAAATGCAGAAAGATATTCAATATAAGCTGAATCGATTTCGTAGATTCCTAAATCTGCCATATAAAAAAAAGCGCCGAAGCAATAAAAACTGCCCCGGCCGTATAAATTTCGCAGTCAAAGGTGCGATATCCTTATGGTTACAATATAAAGCAGAATCAGAGTGAAGTCAAGTGAAGGTTTGAAGTTTGATGTTATTAACATTCTCAATCAAAAATCCCATTAACTCGTTTCATCATAGCTTCTACCGTCAATTTCCAGTTATCAACAAACCAATCTGGAGAAATAGGAACGGCATGAGAGCCTTGTGATAGAATCCATTCCATCACTCTGAGAGTTTGAGTTGAAGAAAACTCTACACGAGTTCTCTCTTCTTCTTCAAAATTCGTGACTTTCTGATTATCTGCTAAAATCCTTTCTTTGACGATTTCTCTGGCGTCGTTATATAAATCAATTACAAAATCTACAGCTTTATCGCTCATAAAGATTCCGAACTTACCGCCACCACAACGAGATGAGAAATCAAAATTTTGTGGTAATTCAAAATGTTCTGATGTTATTTCAAGATTTTTGATTCTGCTTAAAGAAAAAATTCGCTCTGCATTTCGTTCATAAGAATATCCAAAAATGAAGCATGAACCGTCATCAAAAAGAAATTGATAAGGAGCAAGTTTTCTATGAGATGTTTCAGTATTCCAGCGACCGTTATAATCAAACTCAACTACATAGTCATTGCGGATTGCTTCAAGAAATTTTTTCCAGACTATTTCATCAATATTTACTTTGGGAACTGGTGCAACAGCAATTCGTTTTAAAAGTGAACTTTTTCCAACTCCCTGTGTATCTGTTACGAAGTTGATAGCATCAGAAATCGAGTTGTAAATCGGGCTTCCCTCAAAACTTGAAAGAAGCGTCTTGGCGGCAGAAAGATAAAACACATCTTCCGTGGAAATATTATTCAGGGCAAAATCCCATTTTTCATCAAAATAATAATACCCGCCTTTCTCCCTGTCAAACTCGAGTGGAGCATGAAAATATGTTCGGAGCAAATCAATATCACGGTAAATTGTTGCTTCTCCAACCTTACTATAACCAGTCTGTTCACAGTATAGCTTTTGGAGCCTTGGAACATCTGGATACATTCCAGCCTTAATTGCGTTGTGAATGATAATGAGACGTTCCAGCATCTTTTTGTTAAGAGTACGCTCTGGAAGATTTGATTTCTGGTTCATAAATAGATTATAGCACGATTTACTATCATTTGGTGATAGTGAAGTTAAAAATTTTTATATTATTGAATTTTATATAGAAAAATGTGTGATATAATGTAAGTGCAATATGGATTATAAATTTGATTTCTCAGTTTATGAGCAAAAGAAAAATGATGAACTAGAAGTTCTTATGAAAAATTGGATTTCACAAGTTTCAACTAAGAATAAAAATACAATTGATAATGGAAATAAGACAAAACGGTCTCCTAAGCGGTGCTTTGCAAAAGATGGATTTTTTCCAGGGTATTTTGATGAAAAGAATCTGCGGATACTCTTTGTAGGACGCGAGCCCAGAAAAATAGGCGGTTATGATTTCAGAGATACAACTAAAGAATGTTTTGATGAAACATGCATAGGTAAGAATAATTGGTGGAGAAGAATCTTTTACATCGTCTATGGAATAAGGAATAAAGGACATTTTTCTTTTGAAGATATCCCAACAGCACAAGAAATATTAAATAAAATGTATGAAAAAAATGATTATGGTTTTGCTTGCATAAATATTTCAAAATACAGTAATGACCATCCTAAAAACTGGCAAGCAAATACAAAATTAGTTTCTCAATTTTTTGAAGATTCTGAATTGGAAAAAACGAATTTTTTCAAAAAGGAATTGGAATTCTTAAATCCAGATGTAATGATAACTGCAAATTTGTGGGATTGGGAAATTGATGAACATTTTATAGATTTATGTCTTCCAAATGAAAATTTCTCAAAAACATCTTCAGTTACACATAATAGAGAAAAAGTTGCAGAATATGGTAAATATAATCTTAACGGACATGAAATAGATTTTATAGACTTATTCCATTTTTCTGCACCGGATAAAAAAGATAAATATCACTATTATAATCCTGTAATGAAAGTTTTATTTCCGAAGATAAAATAATTAAAAAAATCCTCCACTATCGAGAAATGATAGCAGCATGTGTTATAAGTGAACTAACAATGAAACATTGCTGCTAAAAAGTAGCGATAGGAGGAATTATGAAAAAACTTATTTCTTTGTTGGTTTTGCTGTTTATAGCAACAGCAGTATTTGCTCAGTCTTTTACACTAAAGACAGCTGATAAAACGCCTTGCACGGTAACTTTAAATGGTGACTTTATTGTAATTGAAGAAACTTTACTCGGTGGCTACATAACCCGCATTACAATTCCAAAATCAAAATTTACTTCCACTGGTACAAAAGTCACTTCTGATGAAGGTGGTAAATCCGTAATAAACAATAAGCCGATCATGGAAAGTGGTGATGTTATTTACATAATTGAAGATCAGAAAAATACTTCTATCGTTGGTTTTCTCTCCGGTAGAGCTTATTATCAGCAGAATCCAGTAATGGGTATTTGGCTTTACAAAAAAGACATTCAAGCTATAGCAAAAAAACTGAAATTGTAGTTTATAACTCAAAGCATTTTGAAATAAAATGCTTTGAGTATTACTGTCTGGGAGGCAAATATGAATAAGAAACTGATTATTGAAAATACGCTGGTCTTTTTGTTTGTTTTGCTATTATTGCCATTTCCGAAGCTCATGGAAGAAATATTGATAGGAAGTATATTTGCAGTTTGTTTTATTTTCTGCTTTTTAAATCCGCGAAAATGTGTCAAACATGTCTGTGAGATTTTTTCGTATAATATTCCATACCTGACGATAGTGATTTTAATTTTGCAAATCCATTCTGTCCGTTTCTCATTGCTAGCAAACAATATTCAGGAACAGCTTTTTTGTGTTCAACTCTACAAACGGCTTACAGACAGATTGCCTAACAAAGAAGCTTTCCTTATTGGATTCCTTATCTATTTTTGGCTTTTGTTGTACATCTTAATTCTTTTTCTGGAAAACGGAGTAAAAAGAAAAATTGAAGTAAGTAATAAATTCAATCAAGATACGCTAAATGTACAGAAGCAGGATATAGCATACAAAAAAGATGCTGGAATTGTTTCTGATAAGCAAGCCGTTATTGAAAATGATAATTTGGCTGCAACAGTCGAATTGAACAAAGACATTGCTTTTGAAATCAAAAAAATAAGAAATTATCTAGTTGGTAGTCTTGTTGTATGTTTATGTCATTTCGGAAGCGGAATGGTAAAAGATATGATGTTTGAAAAATTATGCTTTGAAGAATCGTTTTTCAATAACGCAGTAATTGCTGTCGGAAGTACCATTCCTTTTGTATGCATTTATCTAATGATGACAAGATTTCTTTATGGAAAGAGCAATGGAAATGAATAAGATTTTTCTGAAATATATGGATATTGAAGGCTATAAGAATTTCTACAACCGGGTACATGTGGATTTTTCACCTCACTTGAATATTGTAGTCGGCCCGCCAAAATTTGGAAAATCAAATCTTCTTAATGCTATAAATTGGACTTTGCTTGATACTGATGGTACGGACAACACTCCTGAAACAATCATTTTTCACGGTAATAAAACAAGAAAACCGTATGATTTTGCAGAAGTCACTCTTTGTTACGGCAAAGAAAATAATGAAGGATCAATCATTATTAAGCATCGGCTTGAGAGAAGTGGGAATAATTTCTGGCAGATAGACACAAAGCAATACGATTCATTTGAAAGTTTTAAGAGTCACCTGCAGGAATTCAAATTTCCAGAGTTGTGCTTGATTAAAGATTTTAATAAATCAAATAGAAATGTTTCAAATCATTTTGAAGGATTATTAAAACAGGTGGACGAAAAACAATGCATTGTAGAAATATGTAAAGAAATTAATTGGCATAAGATTTCTAACAAGAAGATTCCAAACTGTCTTATCGGAATTTACCCAAATGAGAATGATGTTATAAAAGTCATAGCACTAATTGATAGAGTGGGTGACTAATTTGCAAGACAGGCAGTCGAAGATGAGTAGACGGAAGAAAAAGAAAAAATTACAAAAACACTGTATGTATTTGTGCATGAACGCTTATCTTGTTTCGTTTGGTAATATAGATTTTTGCGGCTTTAAAGTACCACAACTAATCAGCGGATATGTAAAAAAGATGCCGATGTTTTCCAATTTATCAATAAGAAACATTGAAAAGCAGTTCAAGAAAGGACTTTTGATTTTTTATTGTAAGAATAGGAAACGATGCATTATATGGGAACATAAGTTGCAGCTGTTAAAAACTGAAAATCTGGCAGAAGATTTTATCAATCTCGTTGTTGAAATGTATAAACTGAGATTGACTGTCTTAAAAGCTTTTGTAGAAGAGTTATTCAGTTTTGAAGATGTTGGATATATAGAAGTAATGAGCCATGACTTGGGACTGTCAGAAAAAGAAACAGACAATGTGATAAAAAGAATTAACTCAGACCTTAATCTCAAATAATCGACTATCGTTAAATGATGGTAAGAAATACTAGAATTAAAAGCATCTGGAGAAAATTATGAATAAAGAAAAATTCTTGAAAAGCCGAACCGAATGGAAAAACTTTCACAGTGCGATTTTGTTTTCAATGTTGAATCCGAATCACGGAACAAGTTCGCCCGATGTTTTGAAAGATTTTTTGGATTTTGTAAAAATGCCTGAAAAGACCCGTGATTCATTCCTTGCGGATTTTGATTTTCTTGAATTTTCAACCAACATAAAGCAGACAATTCTTTTAATCAAAAATAAAGAATATGGCATCTTAATAGAAACCAACCTTGATTGTGAAAAAAATGACAAAGAATTAAAGCGATGTTTTGATAAATGTCTTACTGAATGTTATATAAAGCCGCCGATAATTGTAAGCATTAACTGGAGAACTCTAGATGAACGAAAAATTCCTCAAGGCATAAAAGAATTTGTTCACAATATCACAGCAAAAGAATTAGCCAACTTTTTTAACAAATGGTGTGAAAAACAATTTGAAGAATCTCTGACAAAAGGTATTCTGTCTCAGTATGCAAAGAAATTAGCTAATTAAAAAAACGCCAGCCTTGCCACAAAAAGCAAGACTGGCACTATAGATAGCCGAATTGAGAGATTGCCTTGTCGAGCACGGCAATGACACAAAAAACTGTCATTGCCCGGCTTGACAAGCAATGTCATTCCCGCACTTGATGCGGAAATCTCTTATTTGATTAACGAATGGTACTCCTGGAGTGATTTTACTCCACCCTCACCACCGTTACCATTCTTAACACTCTCAATTCCCTTAACCGCAGCAAGTGCGCCGGCAATTGTAGTGATGTAGCTTACCTTGTACTTGAGACAAGCCTTGCGGATTGTCTTGCGGTCTTCGGCGTAGTTGCGCTTTGCTTTTGGAGTGTTGATTACAAGACAAACTTCCTTGTTCATAATCAAGTCCACAACGTCTGGGCGGCCGGCTCCAATCTTGTTTACCACATCGCACTTAATTCCGTTTGCGTTGTAGAAGTCTGCAGTGCCCTGTGTTCCAACCAGTGTAAAGCCGAGGTTCTTCAGAGTTTTTCCGATTTCGAGAACCTGATCTTTCTGGCCTTCCTTGTTGCTAAGCGAAATCAGAACCTTCTTGTTTTCCCATGCGGCTGGAGCGTGAGGCAACTCGCTTCCTGCGGCTTCCTGTGACTTGTAGAATGCCAGCGGGAAGTTTTCAGCAAGACCAAGAACTTCACCAGTTGAACGCATTTCAGGTCCGAGGATTGGGTCAACTCCAGGGAAGCGGGCCCATGGAAGAACTGCTTCTTTTGCCCCATAGTAAGGAATCTTCTTGTCTTTGAGGCCGAGTGATTCAAGAGATTCACCAAGCATCATGCGGGTAGCAAGGCGGGCCATCTGAGTATCACAAACCTTTGATACGAGAGGCACAGTGCGGCTTGCACGAGGGTTAGCTTCAATTACATAAACCTTTCCGTTTTCGATTGCATACTGCATGTTCATCAAACCGCAAACGTGCAATGACTCAGCAATCTTCTTTGTATATTCTTTGATTGTAGCAAGGTTATCAGCCGGAATCGAAACCGGAGGAATTACACAAGCTGAGTCACCAGAGTGAATACCTGCAAGCTCAACGTGCTCCATAACAGCCGGGATGTATACGTGAGTGCTATCTGCCAAAGCATCAGCTTCACATTCAAGAGCATTCTTAAGGAATCGGTCAATCAAGAGTGGGCGGTCAGGAGTTACACCAACAGCCTTTTCAACGTATTCTTTCAAAGTAGCTTCATCATAAATTACTTCCATTCCGCGTCCGCCCAAAACAAAGCTTGGACGAATCATGATAGGGTAACCAATCTTATCTGCGCAAGCCTTTGCTTCATTAAAGTCAATTGCCATTCCGCTTTCTGGCATTGGGATTTCAAGTTTTTCCATCATGTGGCGGAAGAGGTCGCGGTCTTCGGCAATGTCGATAGAATCAATTGATGTACCGAGGATGTTTACGCCGTTTTCCTGCAATTCGCGGGCAATGTTAAGCGGAGTCTGTCCACCAAACTGAACGATAACTCCGAATGGCTTTTCCTTTTCGTAAATCTGAAGAACGTCTTCTGTTGTAACTGGTTCAAAGTAGAGCTTGTCAGAAGTATCATAGTCAGTAGAAACAGTTTCAGGGTTACAGTTTACGATGATTGTTTCGTAGCCCAGTTCTTTCAGCTGCATAGCCGCATGACAGCAGCAGTAGTCAAACTCAATACCCTGACCAATTCTGTTTGGACCACCGCCCAAAATCATAATCTTCTTCTTGTTGTCTGTAGCAACAGAAGTGTCTTTTTCTGCATTGTAAGTTGAGTAGTAGTAGCAGGCATTTTCAACACCGCTTACAGGAACGCGGAGCCATGCTTCTTTAATACCAAGCTCGTTGCGGCGCTTGCGGATATCTTTTTCAGCAACCTTCAAAATCTTTGACAAATACTTATCGCTGAAACCGTCTTTCTTAGCCTGAATAAGAAGCTTATCTTCTGGAACACGTCCAGGGTTCTTAAGCATTTCCTCTTCCAAATCAACAAGCTCTTTCATCTGCTGGAGGAAGAATTCTTTAACGTATGTAATTTCAGAAAGTTTTGCCAGAGGAACACCCTTACGGATTGCTTCATAAAGCTGGAAGTAGCGCTCGCTCGAAGCCGTCTTAAGCATTTCGCACAATTCATCAGCACTCTTCTTATTAAAGTCCTTAGCAAAACCAAGACCTGAGCGGCCGTTTTCAAGACCACGGATAGCCTTCTGGAAAGTTTCTTTGAAAGTTTTACCGATGGCCATAACTTCACCAACGGCTTTCATTGATGTACCAAGTTCATCTTTTGCACCGCGGAACTTTTCAAATGCCCAGCGTGCAAACTTAAGAACAACGTAGTCTCCATCAGGAGCGCCGCCCAAAGTATATTTTTCAAGAGTTCCGTCACGCCAGTAAGGAATCTCGTCCAAAGTAAGGCCAGAAGCCAATTTTGCAGAAACAAGAGCGATTGGGAAGCCTGTTGCCTTAGAAGCCAAAGCAGAAGAACGAGAAGTACGTGGGTTGATTTCGATAATAACAACACGGCCAGTCTTAGGATTGTGAGCAAACTGAACGTTAGTACCGCCGATAACGCCGATGTTCTCAACAATCTTAAATGCCATTTCCTGAAGCTTCTTTTCCAGATCCTTGTCGATAGTCATGAAAGGAGCGGCACAGAAAGAGTCACCGGTGTGAACACCAACTGCATCGATATTTTCGATAGTACAGATAGCAACCATCTGATTCTTAGAGTCGCGTACAACCTCAACTTCAAGCTCTTCCCAACCAAGAATAGACTCTTCAATCAAACACTGGTGAGTCATAGAAAGATCAAGACCGTTTGCAACGATAGTGCGGAGCTCTTCAACATTGTAGCAGAAACCGCCACCCTGACCGCCCATTGTGTAAGCCGGGCGAACTACCAGCGGATAGCCGATTTCTTCAGCAATCTTTTCAGCCCCTTCAACAGTGTGACAGATTCCCGAACGCGGAGTGTCGATGCCAAGCGACTTCATAGTCTCCTTGAAAATCTCACGGTCTTCACCACGCTCAATTGCGTCCAGGTTTACACCAATTACTTTTACGCCATATTTATCAAGAACGCCGGCCTTGTTCAATTCCATAGCCATGTTCAAGCCAGTCTGACCACCAAGGTTAGGCAGCAGGGCATCAGGCCGTTCCTTTTCGATAATCTGAGAAAGACGCTCAACGTTCAGCGGCTCAATGTAAGTAGCGTCCGCCATAACCGGGTCAGTCATAATAGTAGCCGGGTTTGAGTTTACAAGTA
>Ga0129306_1003575_pt1 | contig 11353 bp, 4 predicted proteins | sample P827metagenome_FD_94438 | JGI IMG/M metagenome (GOLD analysis project Ga0129306, IMG submission 94438) | Capybara group fecal microbial communities from Wisconsin, USA - P827 metagenome | ecosystem: Host-associated > Mammals > Digestive system > Large intestine > Fecal | place: USA: Wisconsin...
CCTGTTCGGAAACCATGGATGGAATAATCCAAAATGCGCAGGACGCTAAAAAAGCATGGCTCGAAGCCGCACTTGCGGAAGGCATCGAAATCTCTGAGCCCTCGGAAGATGACAGCCTCACCAAGTACTCAGGTCAGTTCAAACTTCGCCTTCCCAAAAGCCTGCACAGATTACTCTCTGTCCATGCCAAAGAGGAAGGCATAAGTATGAACCAATACTGCATATATCTTTTGACCAGAAACGACGCACTTAAAGCATAATAGTCCGCTCTCTGCCCATAATTATGAACCACCAACCCCGTCCCTAGGGTTCATGGTGAGGAGTTGCGGTGCCGCCGTACATGCCGTAGAGGTAGAGGGGGCCGTAGATGGGGATCGTCGGGTCGGGTTTGGCGAGGCTGCCCGGGATCGTAACTAAATAATCCATATCCTCATAGGTGTAGGAAAAAGCAAGGGTAATGCTCGGGTTTTCAGCTAAGAGTTTCATTACATCGTAGTTTAGTACGCAGTCTCTGTTCCAGGTAACCGTCCGGTTGCCGCCAAGGGCTATGGCGTAATCGAAAGCGCTCTTAAGGTCTGCGAAATAATCGACGGAATCCCCCTGAGGCGTCGAAGGAGCAGGGTTAGGAGGTGTTGTGGGTCCCGAGGATGCAGCTTCTACAGTAACATTTATGGTACTGAAAGCAGATACATAGTCGGTCATGTAATCTCCGTTATACTGTTCAGCGAATACCTTTATCTTATAATCACCTGCTGCAAGGCCCGACGGAATCGTAATATCCGCTCCCGTGCTCGAAGCGCTGTTGTTAGCTATTCGTCCATAGTAAAGCGGGTTATTTTCATTGGATGCGCTTACAATGATTGCGGATACATACTCATTTGAGCCTGTGTTTGCTCCGCTGTAGCTTACGGTAATGCTGTTTCCCGCAGCCACAGCCCCACTGTCAACGCGGGATGCGCTGAAACCTGCATGGCCGTTTGCGTTGTTTCCGAACGTTCCGTCATCAAGGAGCGTTACCTTCCAGTCATTACCCAAATAGTCTCCCACTGCCGTAAGTGCTCCCGCACCTACTGTGCCGGAGGATTTGCCACCTGAAGCGGCGGATATAAGGATAACAGATGAAAGATTTAAATTAAAAGCGGGGCGCACAGCAACGACTCCAGAGTCCACATCGTGGCCATACATGTGCACGTAACCGGGGTCGCTGACAGTCGCGGCATTGCTATCATCGCTGCCAGACGAGCGCAGCCACCACGCGCCGATGCCGTTATCGTCATATGCACCCTGACCGGTTGCATAAGTTGTATTAGCAGCTTTACGGCTGTAATTATCCGTGAATCCATATGCTGTTTCCGTCACTTCCTGGATTGAAAGCAGAAATACCTTATCATTTGTATTACCACCAAAAGGAGTTCCCTGATAGTAGGGATTAGCCTGCGCCATAACAGATGTTGTGGCTATTGCCTGTTTTTCTTTGCCTGAAAATGCTTCTTGATAAAAGTTTCCGCCTGATCCCCCGTTAAGCCAGTCATGAAGAGTACATGAGTCCCATGTGACTGAAATATTACTATCGTTGTACTTCTTACAGTCAAGGTTTTTGTCTGCAAGCAAGAATAACCGGCTACCCGAATTCTGCAACACTCTCCACTTGATTGGATCTCTATTGTAGCCATTGTTTCCATCGCTGCTCTGCTTATACGTTCCGAAATACACGTTACTCGCCTGGGCGCCTTCTATATTGGCAGCCGTGGCATTAGTCACCATCTGCAGGTTCTTCCTCGTTCCCGCGGCGTAGGCCGTAAGTGTCATCTGCGGAACCACGCCCACACAGGTTACCGCTGCCAGCATCACGCCAAGCAATACTCCAATCCCTTTCTTGATTCTTGGTTTCATTCTCTGTTATCCTCCTTTTACATTTCAGGTTTGAAATATTTATCTCCTCATATATATAGATACCTAAAATTGAAAATCTCCCAAGGTAAATTGAAATTTTTTTAAAAAATTTTACAAAAAAATAAAAACCCGCAGATTGTCTGCAGGCCTTTACCGGTTTAATCATTATCAATGCTGCAAAATAAAAAGCAAAACATCAAACACAGGCTCGTTATCCTTTACCACCAGTGCGATCTTTCGCTTGGCACGGCTCAGCCCGTGAAAAAGACGACGGACCCTGAAGTCGTCGGCAAGTTCGGTCTCCGGCGCCGCGCCACACGAGGGCTCAAATGTCCGATCCGGCTTCTTTCGAAGGTTTCCGCCCCGGTCGTATTCAAAGGTATCGTCTATGAGCATCACCACATTGTCAAATTCCTTGCAGGTGGCTTCGGAAGCTTCAACTTCCATGAAACCCCTGTATTTCCCGGCCCGCTCCGGCATGAGGGGATCCAAAAGAGCAGTGTCCTTTATATAAACATATCCTGCCTCCATAAAGCCCGCCAGCATTTCGCCCGCCTCCGCATCGGTATTGGCATAGGCCACGGAAACCGAAGGATAATCCTTTCTGTGGGTTCTGCCCTTAAAGCTCATGACACAGTTGATGAAGGCCGAAAGTTCGCTGTTTAAACGGATCCTGTTGGTCAGCCTGTACATGATAAACCCAGGTATATCCTCAATGAGAACGGAACCGTATCCTCTGCGTTCCTCTGCTGCGATGGAATCCTCCTTGTCATAGGAAATGATAACGGGAGCATTCCATTTCTGCGAAAGGGCCATTACGGAATCCAGCGCCGTCCGGTCCATTCTATGTCCCTCATCTATGAAAATGACCGAATAAGGGTCCTCTATATCAAAAACCATATTATCGCTGCAGTAAAAGAAATCTATGCGCTTTAAGCGTTCATCCAGCTGCTCAAGTTCCTTGGCGTGGGATCCGAAATGCAGCACGCAGACCCGCTCTGCCCGTGAAAGCTGCATGGCAAGATCATATAGAAGTATGGTCTTTCCGGTGCCCGGAAGCCCGGTAAAGCCCTGTACGGGCACGGCTGCACCCTTTTCTTTGTGCTGGGTCAGTGTTTTTAAAACGGATTTTTTGATGTCCCTTTGCTGGGAGGTAAGAAAATACTCCTGACGAAGGAACCGGCCGGGATCGGTAATGGGAGATATCAGGTAGCTGTCCTCTTTGAACAGGTCCTCTATATGACCGTCATAGCAGTTTTCCTGCTTGTGTAAAACGGCTGTCAGTTCCTCAAAATCGGTTTCAACAAGCTTCCCGGTGTTTGAAAGGCGCACCAGCCTGTCTTCGTTGCTTATGTAGGTATAAAAGTGCATGCTTTTACCGAGGGTCGACAGATAATAGCGGTTTCTGACAAGCTGGGCTTTTATGGCCTCATCAGTGACATCACCGCTCTTAAGTTCAATGTTTACAAGTGAATCTTCGGCGACTCTGATGAGATCGAATTCTTTGCCGAGTTTGGGCATGGTGAAGGAATAAAAGAAATCAAAATCCGGTGCGTCATCCGCGAGAGAACAAAGCCTGTCGGTGAAAGCGCGCAGGCCTCCGGTCTCCCATTCTTTAATCTTAAGAAAGCGGCTCCGCCCCGAAAGCTGACGTTCGAGGCGAGAGAGCCGCTCAGGATCCTTTATTCTGGTCAGGGTGTAGATGTTGATGGGTTTCATGTGGGTTATCGTTTTCTTCTGTCTTTGCCGCTGTTGGTGTAATAAAGTTCTTTGTCATGGTACATGCGTGAGTCGGCAATCTTGGCAAGCTCGGTTATTTCTTTGTCCGGATATTCTTCGCTTCTGACGATTCCCAAAGAAACCGAAAGTCTGTTGTCGAATCTGCCCCGCCATGCGTCAACCGTTCTAAGGAATTTCGCCTTGGACCCCTCGAAGGTGGGTTCATCGGCATGAAGGATCATGGCGAACTCGTCACCGCCGATTCTGAAGAGTTTTCCTAAGTTTCCAAAAGATTGACTAATGCAGTCAGCAACTCCCTTTATGAGTTCATCACCGGCCGCATGACCGAATTTATCGTTTACTTCCTTAAGGCCGTTAATGTCCAAAGAAGCATAAACCAGGTTCTGCTCACCCCTTCTTGTCTCATACTTTTCGAATTCATCGGCATAAGCGCGTCTGTTGTAAAGAGAAGTGAGCTGGTCTGTAATGGCAAAGGTCTTCTCCGCTATGATCTTTGAAGTTAAGTTGATTGAAATGAATGCCATGACGAACAGGGCGATCATCAGATAAAGGAAGGACCACCAGAGAGTGGGCATTACGTTGGAATCCACGTACCTGCCCTCAAGCACTGCCATAAGGACATAGTCCCTGTACTCGGAAAGGGCACAGAATGTGTTCTTCCCGTCTATCTGAGTTTCAAGAGTAACGATCCCGGAAAAATCTTGACTCGTACAGTCAATTCCGAAATCGGAAAGATTTCGTCCCACAGAGTCCCGGTTGGTGGCACCCACTACAGTGCCGGTGGTCCGCTCTGCGACGATATATGAAGTGCCGTCATAATAAGGCATGCTCGCAACAACCTCGGAGATTTCTCCGGATCTGAGCTCCTCAAGAAGGCGTACAGGTTCAATACCGACCTGAACCATTTTTTCTTTTTTATCATCCCAGCAGATGGCGTACATCATCATCTTCTGTTCCGCCGTGTTGGGGGTGACGTCCTGGCACATGGCCAGGTCTTTGTTGGTAAGCATGGGCTTGAAAAAAGCCATCTGCTCACCGGAATCAAAACTATAACCGTAATATTTCGGAACTGTACCGGAATATATGGTTCCCTTCGTGTCAAAAAGGTGGATTTCGTCAACGTTAATGAGTTTAGCGACCAACTTTAACTCTTTTAAATCCGCCTCGATCTCAGGCTTGCTGTCGACTATATATGAAACTGCCCGCGCTCTGGTAATGTAGTCCTCTTTAAGGGAACGAACCAGGGTTTCTTCTCTCTTCTCGGTGTTTTCAAGGATACTTTTAACATGCCCGATTAAAACCTCGGAGGTTTTATAAGCCTGCACGCGGTTTGATCTGGTAAGAGCAATATATTCGATAACTAAAAGCGCTGCCAGGAAAAAGACTGCAGCTATCAGGATTGGCCACTTTAAGCTCTTTTTCTGTTTCATCGGGTTCCCCTTATAATGAGGTCGGACAACAAACGCAGTTTAAAATATTATACACTAAAATCAGTGCATTTTCCATTGCTTTAGTCATTTTCAATTGTTTCAAAACACTTTGAATGAGTAAATGAGGCGGACCTTGGTTCGATCCGCCTCATAATTTTACTTTCGGTCTACTGTGCGTTACCCTTGAGCTTTTCTTTAAGTTTCTTGTCCTGCATAAGCAGTGAAACCGTTCCGCCCGCTACCGCAAGTATTCCGATTATGGTTATCCATATCTCTGCCCCGCAGTTTGCTATTACTCCGCTGTATGACAGAACTATGAGTCCGATGAACAGCAGGAGGAATATGCCTCCGACAATTATATCGGCCATCAGCTTTTTACCGGTTTTCTTTTCTTTTTCCATTCTCATTTCCTCCTTACTCATTTCCCTTGAGGTTCTTGTTGTTATCGTAAGTTCTGAAGCCCCAGTAAATTGCATAGCCGAGGATTACTACGAGCAACAGCCACAATGTGTAGTATTCGTTAGGAAGACTTGCAAGAGGCATCTGTTCATCAGGAATATCTGCAGGGCCTGCTGCCTTTGCGGTTTCGGGATCAGTTACAACTACTTCTTCGTTAGTTTCTGTAGGTTCGGGAGTGGTGTTGTTCTCTTCCTGATTGGTTTCTTCCGGAGGATTGTTCTCTTCGGGAGGATTGTTCTCCTCGGGAGGATTGTTCTCCTCAGGAGGATTGTTTTCTTCAGGAGGATTGTTTCCTTCTACTGCAAGGATCGTAAGTGTTCCGTTGTTCTGACGTATATCATAGTTAGGATATGTTCCGTGTACCGAAATAAAGATTTCCTTCTCACCGGGAATGTTATCATCGGCATTCCATCTGTAGTAGTATACTTCGATGGGCGTATCCGCTACGGCATTGTCGACTCTACCCCTGAATTGAGGATCGGGCTCGTTCTGATACTTGGTGGCATCCTCTGCGGTTATGGTTACGATACGTCTGTTGATGGTAAGCGTACCGTTTGTAAAGTTTACTTTGTAGTTTGCGTTAGCGTAGCCTTCCTTTTCCTCAGGTACGGTAGCTTCGATGACGTAAGGAGTTGTCGAAGCATCTTTGCCTTCGTTCTTGTATTCGATATAAAGCTTATCTTCTCCAAGAAGAACGCTTCCGTCGGCAAGGTTCTCAACGGTCTCGAAAGCAGGATCCGCATCGCCGTAAACCTTGGTGTAAGATCTTCCGGTAAGATCGATCTCTTTCTTGTTGACTTTGAGAGTGTAGGTGGCTTCAGCCGTCTCATAGTTATTGTTGGTTGCGGTAACCTTAACGGTCAGGCTTCCGAAGTCCTTGACAGTGGGTGCGACAGCACTCTTTGCGGTTTCGCCGTCTGCGATGTATTCGTACTCGATGGAAGTTCCTTCGGTTACGTCTACGGTAGCTGCGTCGCCGTGAGTTGCCGCATCATAGATTCCTTCATAGTCCTTAACCTTTAAGCCAAGTTCCGAAGCGGGAGCCTTAATGATCATGAGTTTTCCGGGATAGTAGCTTACGGAGTAGTTACCCTGATCTGCGTCTCCGCTTACGGTTATTACATAACCGCCTTCGGTAACGTCTTCACCTTCTGCGCGGCTGAAGCTGTAAGAAATAAGTTCTGCGGCATCTTCGCCTTCAACCATTCCTTCAACGGTAGCGGAATACTCAAATGTTTCATCGGATCTTCCGTATACCTTTTCTTTGTTATCAGCCGTTACGGTGATGGCCTTACGTGTTACTTTAAGATTGTTGTTGATCTTGGTTATGTCGTAGTTGGATGTTACGTCTTCGTCGCCGCGCTTAACCGTTACGGTGTCGAGTACGTTTTCGATCTCACCTACGTCTGTCAGCGTGCCGAGAGCGGTTGCGCTCATGGTTTCTCCGTCTGCAAGAGTGGTTCCGTTCTGGAGCGTGATACCGTTTTCGGTAAGTGCTTTTCCGTCGTATACCTTCTCTGCGTAATCAAGCTTAACGGTGATGCTTCTTGCATATACTTCAAGTGTACCGTTCTCTGTCTTGATACCGGTGTAGTTTGCGGTTACATCTACGTCACCGCGCATTACTTTGAATTCATCGATCACGTTAGCTGCAGTTCCTACGTTGGTAACAGAGCCTTTGGTCGTAGCGGTAATTACATCACCGGGAACAAGTGCCAGTGTGTAAGTATAGCCTTCATTTACAAGAGGTGTTCCGTCGTAAGGCTTGCTATAGCTACCCGCGGTAATCGTTACATTGCTTGCGTCGAACTTGTTGATCACGTAATCGTTGGTTCCGAAGGTGACTTTATAGTTGCCCTGGATCTCTTCGCCGCTTGCAGTGATTGTATAAGTTCCTGCATTGGTGTTGTCCTTATCCGCACGGCTTAAGCTGTAGGTGATAAGGCTTTCGTTTTCGCCTTCAACAACGCCTTCAATGGTAGCGGTAAGTGCTACAGGCTCGTCACCATAGGTGATCTCAACTTTATTGGGTGTTACTGTTACATCCTTGGCCGTTACCTTAGCGGTAAAGCTGCCGGTTGCATCGTTATAGTTCTTATTTACTGCCTTAACTTCTACAGTGAACTCGTTTACAACATCCTTAACAACAGGAGCTGTCTTGGTCCATTCTCCGCCATTATAACGGTACCAGATCTCGGTTCCGTCCATGTCGGCAGCGGAAGCTGTCAATGTATGCTCAGCGCCGTCGTAAGTTGCATTGTAGCTGTTTGCGATCACTGCGTTCGCTCCGGATTTGGCAATGGTGAATTTACCGGGTACATAAGATACATTGTAGTTACCCTGTACTGCATTACCGGTTGCGGTGATCTCGTATTCTCCCGCATCTTCACCCTTTGCACGGGTTACGGTGTAAGTAAGGACATCTTCTGCCTTTTCGCCGTTCTTAAGGCCGGTTACGGTTGCGGTAAACTTCTCGGGATCTGCGCCCTTATAGGTCTTTCCTGCGTTGTCTGCGGTTACGGTAACGTTTGCTCTGTCTATGGTGAACTTGCCGTTTACAAATGTAACGGTGTAGTTACCCTGATCGGCTTCGCCCGTTACGTTGATCACGTAACCGTTTTCTTTGTAATTTTCACCGCTTTCACGGGAAATCTCGTAAGCTACGGATTCACCGTTTACGGTACCTTCTACCTCTGCGGTAAACTCTGCGGGATCTGCATCGCCGTAGGTCTTTGACATATCATTTGCGGTAACGGTTACGGCCTTAGGATTGATGGTGAAGGTTCCGTTTGCATATGATACGGAGTAGTTACCCTGAATACCTGCTCCCGAAGGAGTAATCGTATAGGTACCTGCGTTTTCACCTGCCTGACGGCTTACGGTGTAATCAATAGTGTCGCTTCCGATAAGTCCTTCGGATACGGTAGCTGTGTATTTATCAGGATTTCTGTCGCCGTAGGTCTTTGAAGCATCATCAGCGGTTACGGTAAGTTCTACGCGATTTACCTTAAGTGTATAGTCAGCGGTTGCTATTTCGTAGTTATTGTTTTTAGCTTCAACATGAACTTCAAGAGTACCTGCATTAGTAATCGTGGGCGCTACGGTTGTCCAGGTCATTCCTCTACCCCAGGAGTATGAGTAATGAATCTCGGTTCCCTCGGTTACTTCTACGGTAGCCGCATCGCCGTGAGCATGTGCATCATAGGTTCCTTCGTAGTTCTTAACGGTTAAGCCAAGCCCTGTAGCAGCTGCCTTGGTGATCTTGAGGGTGCCGGGCTTGTAGGTCACTTTGTAGTTACCCTGGAATTCATCGCCGTTTACGGTTATTGCATAACCTGCTTCGTTAACATCTTCACCTTCTGCACGGCTGAAGCTGTAGGAAATAAGCTCTGTTGCATCTTCGCCGTTAACCACGCCTTCAACAGTTGCGGTAAAGTTAACCTGTGAATCGGGTGTTCCGTATACCTTGGTCTTGTTATCGGCAGTTACGGTTACAGCCTTGGGTGTTACGGTAAGTGTATTGCCTTCGGTAGAAACACTGTAGTTAGAAGTGGTTTCTTCGCCTGCGGCATTTCTGATCGTATATGTCTTTACATAGTTGTTGGAATTACCTACATTTGTCTGAGAACCGGTAGTTGTTACGGTTATCGATTCTCCGTTTGCAAGAGATGTTCCGTTAATAAGGTTAACGGTATTTACGGTAAGTGCATTTCCGTCATATACCTTTTCACCCTCTTCCAACTTAATGGTGACTGCTCTCTTGTTGATGGTAATGGTACCCTTTTCGGTTGTGATTCCGGTGTAGTTATCTGTTACATCCTTTTCACCGTTCATAACCTTGAAGGATGTTACCACATTATCGCTCTCTCCGACTTCCGTGCGGGAACCTTCGATAACGGGAACGATTGTATCGTTTCCAACGAGTTCCTCAACACTGTCAATCGTCCATGCATTTACTTTAAGAGCTGTTCCGTCATAAGGCTTCGAATTCGAGCCTGCGTTGATGACGATGGAAACAGTCTTTTTGTTGATGGTATATTTAGCGGTTTCAAATGTTACATCATAGTTGCCCTGAAGCTTGGTACCGGATGCCTTGATCTCATATTCGTCTGCATCGGTTCCTTCTTCGCGGGACAGAGTGTATACTACAGAGTCGCCGTTTAATGTTCCGTCTACGGTGGCGGTAAGATTTGCTTCCGCATCGCCGTAGGTTACGGTCTTAGCTTCGGGTGTAACGGTTACAGCCTTGGGCGTTACCTGTGCGGTAAAGCTGCCGGTTGCATCGTTATAGTTCTTGTTTACTGCCTTAACTTCTACGGTGAATTCTTCAACAACGTTCTTAACAACAGGAGCTGTCTTGGTCCATTCTCCGCCATTATAACGGTACCAGATCTCGGTTCCGTTCATGTCTGTAGCGGAAGCTGTCAGTGTATGCTCAGCGCCGTCGTAAACCTCATCGTAGCTGTTTGCTATTACTGCGTTTGCTCCGGACTTGCTGATCACAAAGCTTCCTTCAACATAGGATACGTTGTAGTTACCCTGTACTGCTGCGCCGCCGGGAACGATCTTGTAGGTGCCTACATTTTCGCCCTCAACACGGGTGGTCGTATAGGTAAGAACGCTTTCGGTGTCTCCGTTCTTAAGTCCGGATACTGTGGTTTCGAAGGAAGCGGGTTCTTCGTCGCCGTAGGTCTTTCCTGCGTTCTTTGCGGTTACGGTAACATCAGCTCTGTTGATCATGAACTTGCCGTTCGTATAAGAAACGGTGTAATTACCCTGATCTGCTGCGCCCGTTACGGTGATCACATAGCCATTTTCTTTGTAACTTTCGCCGGATTCACGGGAAATGGTGTATGCTACGGTTTCGCCTTCAAGAGTTCCGTCAACAGTAACGGTATACTCTGTGGGATCTGCATCACCGTAGGTCTTTGACATGTCATTTGCGGTAACTGTTACGGCCTTGGGATCGATGGTAAAGGTTCCGTTTACGTATGTTACGTGGTAGTTACCCTGGATCTCATCGCCGGTCACATAGATCACATATTCGCCGACATTGTTATTACCTGCTTCGCGATATGTTCTGTAGTCAACCTTATCGTTTCCGATAAGACCTGCAGATACGGTAGCGGTAAACTCAGCGGGATCTGCATCGCCGTAGGTCTTGGATGCGTTATCAGCGGTTACGGTAATTTCTACACGCTTAACGGTGAGAGTTCCCTTCTCCGTTCTGATATCATAGTTTGACGTTACATCCTCGCCCTCTGCATCCTTTATCACGTAATTCGTAACAGTATTATCGGATGTTCCCGCATCGGTCTGTGAACCTTCTACGGTTACGGTAAGGGTATGACCGTTTGCAAGAACGTTAGCGGCATTCGATGTATAACCGCCGTTTGTAAGTGCGGAGCCGTCATAGGTCTTTTCATCACTGTTTGCGGTGATCACAAGAGTCTCGGGCTTGGTCACGGTAAGTTTACCGGGAACAAGGCTGATACTGTAGTTGCTTTCCTTTGCACCTTCGGCAAGCGTATAAACTATCGAGTTTTCTACGCCTTCGGGTCCGGTTACCGCAATAACGCTTCCTACAGCTTCACATTTAAGGAGTTCGCCCTTTACAAAGCCGTCGCCCGTAATGGATACGTTCTTATTGGTAAGAGGCTGTCCGTCGTATACCTTACTGTCCGTTGCGGAAGTGATGGTTACGTTCCTTCTGTTGATGGTAAGAGTTGCCTCTTTGGTGGATTTGAATTCTTTTACCGTTACGCCGTCGGTAAGGGTATAGGAATAAGTTCCGGTGGCGGTTACTGTGTAAACGCCTGCATCTGTCGCAA
>Ga0129306_1003576_pt1 | contig 11352 bp, 10 predicted proteins | sample P827metagenome_FD_94438 | JGI IMG/M metagenome (GOLD analysis project Ga0129306, IMG submission 94438) | Capybara group fecal microbial communities from Wisconsin, USA - P827 metagenome | ecosystem: Host-associated > Mammals > Digestive system > Large intestine > Fecal | place: USA: Wisconsin...
AGGGAAACTTATCGCTATCTGGGAATTCCCTACCCGGAGGATGCAAGTGGCAAGCCAAAGGTCGAACAACCTTCGCTGCTGTAAAATGAACTGATTTATGTGAGGAAGGAAAACAGACCATAGTTTCCCGGCAGAAATATGGAAAAATAAATCAGCGTCTCCCTTGATGATTACTGTGTATTGAGAAAGATAGAACGATGAAATTATTATTACATGCCTGCTGCGGTCCCTGTGCCTGCTATCCGACAAAAATGCTGAGGTCACAGGACGTAGATTTTACGCTGCTGTATTATAATCCGAATATTCATCCCTATAAAGAATTTAAACACCGATTGTCTGCTTTACGGGAACTAGCGGAAAAACAGGATTACCGGCTGATCATTGATAAAACCTATCCGCTGGAAGAATGTGTGAAAGGGATGCTGGAGGAACCGGTCGTCCGCTGTGCGTTCTGCTACCGGATGCGGTTGCGGTATACGGCAAAATATGCGGCAGATCACGGGTTTACCGCATTCTCTACAACGTTGCTGTACAGTCCGTATCAGAAGCATGAATTGATCGTGCAGGTGGCGAAAGCAGCAGCGGAAGAATTTGCTGTGGAGTTTTTTTATCAGGATTGGCGGCCTCATTATCAGGAAGGCGTGGATATCAGCCTGGCTTTGGGATTGTACCGGCAGCCATATTGTGGTTGTGTGTTCAGTGAGCGGGACCGCTATATGGAATGGAAAAAAACGAAAACCGAAGCAGGGAACTCGCGCAATTCCAATGGCGCTGTCACAGGGGCTGATGAAGCGGAAGGCAAACCCTTTATCCGCATAACTAAAAACATTATTCAGCTTGCGAAACAGGACACGATACTGTTCAAATGATGTTATACATGTTTTCAAGTCGTGTTGCAGGTAAACGGTATGATGAAACATGCTACAGAAAGATATGTCAGAAAAACTATATTTATAGTCTTTTCCTGGTTGATTGTGCTTTTTACAGTTCCGGTCCGCGCGTCATCCGTGATTGATGTGGGCCTGACAGTTTCCCAATTCTCTGCTGAACTGGTTGCGCCGTCCTCTTTTATTGCCACGGAACCGGATGGAAAGAAAGCAACGCTTAATAAAGGAAAATACTTTATTGCAGCTGATAAAGGAAACATTAAACTGGGAGACAGGCAGCTTGCCAGCGGAACTATTCTGGAGATTGAGGAACAGGAAGATAAAAACGGAGCTTCCGCTGGCCGTCCCCGCCAGCATTTTACGGTGAACCGTCAGGAGTACCGGGGAACGCTGAAAATCTGTCTGACAAATGAAGGAAAGAAATTAACCGTTATAAACCGGGTACCTATTGAGTATTATGTTAACTCTGTGTTGGGACCTAAGTCTTCCCCCATCTGGCCGGACGAGGCGATTAAAGCACAGGCGGTGGCTGCCCGCAGCCTGGCCTGGTATTATAAGCATCATCCGGAAAACAATTTATTTGACGTGCGGGCAGTGGAGCCGGAAACTTTTTATGGCGGTATTCGCAATGAGAATAAGAATATAACCAAAGTTGCGGCGCAGACCGTCGGGCAGGTTTTATACTTTAACGGCAGCCCTGCAATGACTTTTGCATGTGAAAGCAGCGGGGGCAGGACGGTGAGCGCTTCCGAAATCCTGCAGAAGGATATCCCGTATTTACAGGCAGTGGAAGACTATGATACGGACTGTCCTGGTTTCACATGGGAAAAAAAGATACAGGCTGTGACCATCAGCCGGCTTCTTGAACAGGGCGGGCATAAGATTGGACGGTTACGTGGATACCGTATATCAGACAGTGAAAAGCCGGATCAGAAAGACCGCTATCCCAGCGGCAGGGTTAAGACGATTTTCTGGCAGGGGGAACTGGGCAGCGTAACAATGACAGGCCAGGAACTGGCGGATATGCTGGCTTTGAGCAGCAATTGGTTTGACGTTTATATTACTGACCCGGTACCGCAAAAGCTGGATGTACCTATTGAAAACGGGTATGGCATAGAAGTTGGGAAAAAACAGATTCCCATAGAAATCAAAGGCCGCGAAAAAAAATCGTGGCAGTCTGTTATTCCCGGCTACCACTTTTTAGAAGGAAGTGCGGACGAAACCATTTTATTTAAAGGAAAAGGGATCGGCCGCGGTCTGGGCCTGTCCAAGTGGGGCGCCAAAGGCATGGCTGATACGGCACCTGAAAACGCTGAGGATTATTATAAAACCATTTTGCAACACTATTATCCGGGGACTGAATTGATCTCTGCATACTAATGATTAATTTAGAAAAGGAACTGCCTGCCGGTACGTTATTGCGTAAACGGGCTTGTGCAATGTTTCCTGTACAAAGAAAAGAGACTTGCCGATGAAAGTTACTGATTTTGATTATGATTTGCCCAAAGAACGGATCGCCCAGCATCCGATGGAACCGAGGGATCACAGCCGGCTGCTGGTGGTAGATAAGAATACCGGCGTCATGGAACACAGGCATTTTTATGATTTGCCCGAATATCTTCGCCCCGGCGATGTACTGGTGTTTAACGATACCCGCGTCATCCCGGCCCGTCTGTACGGGTTTAAGGATACCGGGGCCCATGTAGAAGTGTTCCTGCTGACCCGGCTTAACAATACGGACTGGGAAGTGCTGGTCCGTCCGGGGAAGAAGCTGCAGGTTGGCGCACATATAAAATTTGCGGAAGAATTATCCGGAACGATCATCGACCATACGGATTTTGGCGGGCGCATCATCCGTTTTGCGTTTGAGGGCGTATTTGAAGAAATATTGGACCGGCTGGGAGAGGTTCCGCTGCCGCCATATATTACAGCAGAACTGGAAGACAAGGAACGGTACCAGACCGTATATAACCGGGATCCCGGTTCTGCCGCAGCGCCCACTGCAGGGTTGCACTTTACGAAAGAACTGCTGCAGAAAATCAAGGACATGGGCTGTGAGGAAGTGTTTGTCACCCTTAATGTAGGGCTGGGAACTTTCCGGCCGGTTACGGAGGAAAACATTGAAGACCATCCTATGCACAGGGAATTCTACAGCGTGACCCCGGAAGCCGCGGCTGCCATCAACAGGGCGAAGGCGGAAGGCCGCCGGATCGTTGCGGTGGGGACGACAGCGGTGCGCACGCTGGAATCTGCGGGCGCTACGGGAGAAGTAAAAGCAGGCAGCAGCTGGACGCAGATTTACATTTATCCCGGCTTCCAATGGCATATCGTGGACGCGCTGGTAACGAATTTCCATCTGCCCCAGAGCACGCTGCTGATGCTGGTATCTTCCCTGTCTTCCAGGGAAGTGATGCTGCGCACCTATACGGAGGCAGTAAAACGGGAATACCGGTTCTTCTCGTTTGGCGATGCCATGTTTATTACAGAGCTGAAACACAAATAATCTTTTGTAATGTTAGGAGATTTCATGCACGCAGTTACTTATGAACTGATAAAAGAAGTAAAACAGGGAAAGGCCCGTCGGGGGCGTCTGCATACGCCTCACGGAACCTTTGAGACGCCCATGTTCATGCCCGTGGGAACCCAGGCAACCGTAAAGACGCTGTCCCCGGAAGAACTGTATGACATGGAAAGCCAGGTAATTCTGGCCAATACGTACCATCTGTTTTTGCGCCCCGGCAGCGAACTGGTAAAAAAGGCCGGCGGCCTGCATAAGTTTATGAATTACAACCGTGGCATGCTGACCGACAGCGGGGGGTTCCAGGTATTCAGCCTGGGCGAGATGCGGAAAATTACGGAAGAAGGCGTCATGTTCCGTTCCCATATTGATGGCAGCAAACAGTTTTTATCCCCGGAAGTTTCTGTACGGGTACAGGAAGAACTGGGGGCCGACATTGCCATGGCTTTTGATGAATGCATTCCCTATCCGTCGGATTTTAATTATACAAAAAAATCGACAGAACGGACCACACGCTGGGCGGAGCGCTGCCTGAAAGCCCATACCCGCCCGGACCAGGCGCTGTTCGGCATTGTGCAGGGAGGTATGTTCCCGGAACTGCGGAAAATGAGCGCAGAGTCGTTATTGGAAATGGATTTTGCGGGCTACGGCATCGGCGGACTTTCGGTAGGGGAACCCAAGCCCGTTATGTATGATATGCTGGATCAGACCACCGACTGGATGGATAAACAGAAAGCCCGCTACCTGATGGGAGTGGGCACGCCGGACTGTATCGTGGAAGGCGTGAACCTGGGCGTAGATATGTTTGACTGCGTGTTCCCGACCCGGGTGGCCCGGAACGGCACGGCCATGACGGCCCGGGGCAGGCTGGTGATCCGCAACGCTGTGTACGCGGAAGACTTCCGGCCTATTGATGAGCATTGCAGCTGTTACACCTGCCGCAATTTCTCCCGGGCTTATATCCGTCATCTGTTTAAAGCGGAAGAGACCTTCGGGCTGCGTCTGCTGTCCATTCACAACCTGCATTTTCTTTTGGACTTTGCAAAAAAAATCAGGGACTCCATTGAACAGGACCGTTTTGCGGAATTCCGGAAAGAGTTCTGGAACAACTGGGAAGAAAAGGACAAGCGACCTGAAGATTTGAACTGAAATACATGCTGCTGCAGCGAATGAAAAATGCTGGTAAAGAAAAACTGTAAGAGTAAGTTTTCCTCTTACAGTTTTTTTAATTCTCAATAATAATTATCAATAGCATTGTAAAAATGTCATTTCCCTGAATTCAAAACAGATAGCTTAACTTCTGAAATGCAATTGACATTTTTGTAAAATAATTGTATTATTAAAATGAACTTAAAACAGTAATAGTTACTAATAAAATCACTTTTTTAACAAGCTGTGCTTGAAGATGCGTGACACTGAAACGTTCGCCGGAACTGCCGGCATATTTTTCGTTTTCTTAACCCGCTTCTTCCTCTCTCACAGGTACATGCTTCCTTCGTTTATCAAAGACTGATTTAGCAGTCATCATTGGTTTTGTTAAGGAGGTAATGTAACATGTCCGCTATTGCACCGATTTCCATGCAGGAAGTAAGCGAAAAAGTTTTTCTGGCACGCAAGGGCCGTCTGGAAGAAGACGCACAGTTTGTGGTAAACCCGAGACTGTGCTCTACGGAGTTTGTTCCTCTGGAAGAGCGTATGGCCGGCGAAAAACCGGAGATTGCCGCTTGTCTTGCGAAACTGAAAGAAAAAGTCGGCAGTGAAACGTTTGCCAAACGCTTTAACGTTTTACAGAACATCAACCGTTCCGGAAAAAATCTGTTGATCGTTTCCGGCAACGAAAGGCTTCGCACCCTGTTGCTGAAAGAACACCTGCATGATATCATGGAAGCGTTTTCCGTGGATAATGTCAGGATTGTCGGCGGGGCAGGCTTTGGCGGAATAGACGCATTTTAAAACATTCCCGGTACTGTTTCCGCGCGTGCGGGGACAGGCCGGGTTTTCTTTGGAGAGATAACTGTGAAACAGCTGTTTAATTATTCTACGGTTCCGGGATATGAAGAAGCTATCCGGCGCACCGGCAAGTCGCTGGAGGATTATCTGGCTATGCTGGGACTGGATGGGATCGAGCTTCTGGTATACCGGAGTGAACCGTACATGCGTCCCTTTGACAATGTTGCGGTAGGCGCCCACCTGCGTTCCTGGTCCTGCTGGTATGATTTGTGGAAGAATAATAAGGACCGCCTTTACCAGATCTTCCGGAGCGACGAAGCGTTGCGGGATTATTACGGCGGTACCCAGAAACGGGCCTGGCTGCTGCAGATTAAACGGAACATCCAGGCGGCCCTGATTGAAAAACCGGAGTATCTGGTGTACCGGGTAGAGGAAGTTTCCCCGGCAGAGCAATACTCCTGGAATTTCGATCACACTAACGCAGAAGTTATGAAAATGGCGGCAAGGGTATTTAACCGGGTCAGCGACCAGGTCCCTGCGGACACGAAGGTGCTGTTTGAAAATACCTGGTGGCCGGGGCTGACGCTGCAGAATGCAAAGCAGACGGGAGAATTCCTGGAAAAAATAAAATTTGAAAATATCGGGCTGATGCTGGATACGGGGCATCTGCTGAATACCAACCCGGATCTACGGAGCGAGCGGGAAGGCATCGAGTACATCTGCCAGACCCTTAAAGAGTTGGGCGAACTCAGGCATTACATCAAGGGAGTGCATCTGAGTTGTTCCCTGTCGGGGGAATATCAGCGGCAGTCTCCCCGGATGATTCCCTCGCTGGAAAACGATGCCCGGCTGTTAAGCCATGTCTGTAATATTGACCAGCATAGGCCTTTTACCGATCCGGCTGTATTAAAGATTTTTGAGCTGATTGAACCGGATTATGTAGTGCATGTGTTGTATTACGATGATTTTAACCAGCTGGCGCGACAGATTACAGAGCAAAAACAGTTGTTGAATGCATAGTGTGGAAAAGGAAAACCGGTACAGGATTGAGCGGTTCGATTCAGTACCGGTTTTTGTAGTTTTTCGTCATGTTTTATCTGGCAGAATGCGCCAGGTTCTCTTTCAGGAATTTTTCTGAGAGTCGGGAAATGTGGTATAATAACATAAAGAAATAAAACTATCAGGTAAATATGTGATGAGAAGGAGGAAAAATGCGAAAAATTGTACTGTTGCTTCTTTCTTTTTTGTTGTTGGTCAACTGTGCTACGGCTCTCGCCAAGTGGAACGACCGGGATATTGTGGAACGGATCCGCGCCGTGGGTAACACGCCCGCTGCCCAGAAAAAAGCGGATAAAATCTTCAGTGAACGCCTGAAGGAAGCAGAAGCAAACCGGGCCAGGGAGAGGGCAGAAACAGAACAGGGATACCGTACAGTGTATCGCAGGCCGGTAGTTGCCATCGTGTACGAGAACAATGCCAAAACAAAATACGATAATACAATTGACAAAAAGCTGTTTGAATATCTGGACGCTGCCCTGCCAGTCAGAACCTATGACCTGATTGACGGCAGAGGCTACAAGGCACAGTTGGCGGAAAGTGGTATTGAAGATATCGCGGATGCTGAACGGGCGGATATTGTGGACATATTGGCAGGCAGCGGAGTAGATTTTTTTCTGTATCTGGGTATTAATCCGGTGCAGGTAAAGGACAAGGGAAGCCTGTTTGCTGCAGGTAAAATTGCCAATACATCCCTGCCATTCAGAATCATTGACATTAACAACAACAAATATATTTATACGAAGACCTATACAGAATCGGCAAAAACCATGTCAGCCATTGGCGGTGTCGGCAGTAAGTCCGTTACGTTGGAAATTATGACACGGGTAGGCAAACAGATTCAGGCTGCCATTGAAAGCAGACTGCCAAAGACGGTGTCATATACGGAACAAATCGTGAGAGAGTAATCCGGAGATAAAACGTTCAGACAGGAATGGAACCGGATTCCTGTCTGATTGGTTCACAAAGCGGACAGTTTGAGAGGAGGTTGCTTGTATGTCTGGATTTTTAAAGAAAATCGGCCTGGGAATACTGGCAGTTGTAATACTTGGGCTGGCGTTTTTTTTCTTTTATGTTGTCAAAACGCCCCAGTACTCGCTGTATCTCATCCATAAAGCCGTGCAGAGTCACGATACAGTTTCCTTTGAGCAGCATGTAGACCTGGATACTATTTACAGCAAAGGCATTGATGACCTGATTGCGTCGGGATTGAAGGGGAAGAAGACCATCGGGGCAGATCCGTTTTCCGCCAGTATAATAAAACTGGTGAAACCAACGGTGGTCAAAGCTCTGAAAGACGCCACACTGGAGTCTGTCATGCGGGAAAGGCCGAAGGAAAAAGTTACGACCGCTTCGAAGGAAACCGGGCAAACCGCGCAAAATGACAATGCCTTGAAAAAGAAAAACAAGAAAAACAAAAAAGAGGATGCAATCCCTCTTGTGAAAAAACTTAAAGAGAGAGTCGACGTCTCCAATTTAAAGATTAAAGACGCGTCGATTACGCAAAAAGACAGCAATACTGCTGATATTTCCGCTCTTTTACACAATAATAAGCTGAATAAGGACTTCAATATTAATTTCCGTATGGACAAACTTGCCAACGGAGAGTGGCAGATAAAGGAAATTACGAACTTTGTCGAGTTGCTGACAAAGGTGGAAGAAGCTACCAAACAGGCTGCCAGAGAAGCGGTGAATGAAACGGTGCAGGAAAAGAAAAAACAGTAGCGGAGAATGAAAAGCCTGCTGCGATAAGAAATAAGATATGACAGGATAAGATTTTTGATGCAATAAATGTAAAGGGGGAAACATCATGGATTATGCTGAACTGATGGAACTGGCCCGTCCCAGATTGGGAAAGGACTGCAAAGGCTGCCTGATTTGCAACGGGCGCGCCTGCGGGAATAAGATGCCGGGCCCAGGCGCGAAGGGAATTGGTGATACGGCAATCCGCAACTATGAAAAGTGGAAAGAAATACGTATCAATATGGACACGCTGGTAGAGCGGAAACCCGTGGATATGAGCCTGGACTTTTTCGGCAAACGTCTGAGATATCCGATTATTGCCGGACCGGTGGGATTAGTTGCTGTGCATTATAGTGATGCCTATACGGATACTACATACAACGATGTGCTTGTTTCCGGCTGTGCTACGGAAGGAATCGTGGCAATGACCGGTGACGGAGCCGATGCCACGGTGATGCAGGCGGCCTGCGCGGCCATCAAAAAGGCCGGCGGCATGGGGATTCCCACGGTAAAACCATGGGGACCGGAAACGCTGCAGGAAAAGTTTGCTTTTGTAAAGGAAAGCGGCGCGTTTGCCTGTGCCATGGACGTTGACGGGGCCGGTCTGCCATTCCTGAAAAAGCTGAATACGTCGGCGGGTTCCAAATCACAGGAAGAACTGGCTGAAATTATCCGCAATGCCGGGGTGCCTTTCATTGTGAAAGGTATCATGACCGTCAAGGGCGCTTTGAAAGCAAAAGCCGCGGGAGCCTCTGCCATTGTGGTATCCAACCACGGCGGCAGGGTGCTGGATCAGTGTCCTGCCACAGCAGAGGTGCTGCCGGAAATCGTTGACGCGGTACAGGGTGAAATGAAGATCCTGGTGGACGGCGGTATCCGCTCGGGCGTAGATATTTTCAAGGCCCTGGCCATTGGGGCAGACGCAGTCATCATTGCCCGTCCGTATGTGACGGCGGTATATGGCGCCGGCGCGGAAGGGATTCATGTACTGACCCAAAAACTGGCGGCAGAACTGGAAGACACGATGGAAATGTGCGGCGCTCATACCCTTGCGGAAATTACTCGGGACATGGTAAGACTGTAAATTGTATTGAACAGGGAATTCTTTTTATGGATTTTCTGTAACATTCGACACAGTTATGCTTAAATAATAATACCTTTTCAAAAAAGTTGAATTTTTAGTTGACATTCTTCTTTTCCTCTGCTATTTTTAATCACAAGTTAAATACTATGATTTGGCTGTGAAGAGAAGAGTACGCAGAGGAAACTGCCACAGAGAGCTTTCATACCGGTGCAAGAAAGCGCGGGGAACTTTGCCGAAGATGGCCTTGGAGCTGACTGGTCGAAGTAATTGAGACCGTCCGGGCGCGCCCGTTACAGTGCTGGGGTATTCAAGGAGAAGTCCCGCGTACCCGAGAAGCTGGTCTTGTAGTTTTTACAATTGCTGCTCGTGGTATGAGGATAACATCCCGCGTACCCGAGGAGGCCGGATGTGTGAGCATCCGGTAAATATGGGTGGTAACACGATGCTTTCGTCCCATTGGGGCGGAAGCATTTTTTTGTTTCAGGCTGTCCCCGCTGCTGCAGCGAGGATACAGAAACGAAAAAACTTACATATACCACTCTCTCCAAAGAGTCTTGTTCTGTTCACAACACAGGGAGGAGTAACGTATGCCGGTGAAAATTACTAACGAATTGTCTGCAGTGGAAAACCTGCAAAAAGAAGGAATTATAGCCATCACAGAACAGCGGGCCGTGACCCAGGATATCCGCCCGCTGAAGATCCTGATCCTGAATCTGATGCCCCTGAAGAAGCCCACGGAACTGCAGTTGCTGCGGCTGCTGGGCAACAGCCCGCTCCAGATTGAAGTGGACTTTGCCCGTACTGTGTCCCGGGAGACCACCCACACGGATAATACCTATCTGGACAAAGCGTATCTGGAGTTCGCGGACATCAAAGACCGGTACTACGATGGGTTTATCATCACGGGGGCGCCGGTGGAATGCTTAGAGTTTGAAGAGGTGGAATACTGGCAGGAACTGGTGGATTACATACAGTGGGCCCAAAGCCACGTGTTCTCCGTACTCTCCCTCTGCTGGGCCGCCCAGGCGGTGCTGTATTATCATTACGGTATTCAAAAGCATGTGCTGCCCCGTAAACTGTCCGGCATTTATCCTTACGGGCTGACGGTGAAGTATCATCCGCTGCTGCGGGGCTTCGACGACCGTTACTTTATCCCCCAGTCCCGCCACACGGACATCGACCATCAGGCTGTGGACGCCACGCCGGATCTGAAAGTGCTTTCCCGCTCGCTGGAACGGGGCATCAACATCTGTTGTACGGAGGACATGCGCCGGGTATTTGTACTGGGGCACTTCGAATACGACAGGGAGACCCTGGCTACCGAGTATATCAGGGATAAGAAGAAGGGCATGGACCCGGACCTTCCGGAATATTACTATCCGGACAACGACAGCACCGAGCAGCCGGTGTTCAAGTGGTGCAGCTACGCCCACCTGTTTTACGGAAACTGGCTGAACATGGTCTATCAGGAAACGCCTTACGATTTGCTGACGCTGAAGAAAAGGGAATAAGGCGGAACAAAGAAAGCCGTTTTGCAATTCAGCCAAAAATATGAAAACAATTCCGAGAGGGAAACAGAAGAAAATAACTGGTTAGCCCCTGCAATCCCATTGCAGGTAAAAATATAAAAAAGGAGAGAACATCATGGCAAACTATAAATTTGAAACATTGCAGTTACACGTTGGACAGGAACAGGCAGATCCGGCGACGGATTCCAGGGCGGTGCCGATTTACCAGACGACTTCCTATGTATTCCACAACAGTCAACACGCGGCGGACCGCTTCGGTCTGAAAGACGCCGGCAATATCTATGGACGTCTGACCAATTCCACCCAGGATGTGCTGGAAAAACGGCTGGCGGCTTTGGAAGGCGGCAGCGCGGCACTGGCCCTGGCCTCCGGTGCGGCAGCGGTGACCTACGCTGTGCAGGCGCTGGCAGCGAACGGCGGTCACATTGTAGCCCAGAAAACCATCTACGGCGGCAGCTTTAACCTGCTGGAACACACGCTGCCTGCTTACGGCATCAAAACGACCTTTGTAGACGCCCATAACCTGAACGAAGTGGAAAACGCCATTCAGGAAAACACCCGGGCTATTTATCTGGAAACTCTGGG
>Ga0129306_1003577_pt1 | contig 11349 bp, 9 predicted proteins | sample P827metagenome_FD_94438 | JGI IMG/M metagenome (GOLD analysis project Ga0129306, IMG submission 94438) | Capybara group fecal microbial communities from Wisconsin, USA - P827 metagenome | ecosystem: Host-associated > Mammals > Digestive system > Large intestine > Fecal | place: USA: Wisconsin...
CGCCGCAGACAAACTCACCTCGTACTTCTGTATAGGCATAATCGTATCGTGTTGAGTGACGCTCAACAAAGATACAATTAATATTTGTTTTATGCAACATTTAGATGTTACAAGATACTAGTCTTTTTTGACATATCATGGAAAATGAGTACCTTTGCAGGTTATGCGCCCGCGGCAGGTACTCATATTTCTTCTTGGCGTATTCGCCCTCATCGGGGCGGGGTGGCTGGCATTCCCCTCGGACGGCGTCAAGGCCGGTCCGGTGACGCTTCGCTTCCCGTCTTTCAGCAAGATGGCGGCGGAGGCAAGGGAGAAGAAAGTGGACGTGGATTCCGTCCTCACGGCGGTTGAGGAGCGTTTCCACATGAGGGGAGACACCCTTGACTACTATCACCGCTTCTTCACGGAGAACCCGGACCGCATATATCTCCCTAACGATGATTATACGTTCTTCGACAGCGTCTTCATCCGCATGGCCGCAGCGGACACTTCCGTTGTGAGGGTAGTCCACTACGGAGACTCCCAGATAGAGATGGACCGCATGTCTCAGGATTTGAGGGACGCCCTCCAGGAGCGCTTCGGCGGCATTGGAACGGGCATGTTCCCGGCACTTTCCAACGTGCCGTCGGCCAGCATCCAGCGCTATTCCAGCGGCGGTTTCGTGCAGTACACCATGTACGGAGACTCCACCACCCAGCGTGCCGGCCACAGCCGTTACGGTCCCATGGCTCAGGTGGTGCAGATGACCGGCGGCGGCACCATAACCCTCCGTGCCACCAGAAACAAAACGGCCAGGGAGCGTACCAAGACCTTCCAGACCGTATCCCTGCTGTATGGCAGGCCCAGCGGCGGGTTCCGGGCCAGGGCAGTGTCGGACACCATTAAGCCCGTTCCCGTAAGCAAAACCGGCCCCGGCGGCGCCACGCTCATGACCTGGGACTTCGGGAGGCCTGTGGAAAAGGCCAATATCGTCCTTGGCGGAAACGCGGAAATCTATGGCATAAGTGCCGATGGCGCAAACGGCGTGGCGGTAGACAATATCCCCCTCAGGGGCTGTTCCGGCACCATTTTCACCAGAATCAACGGGAACCTGATGGCGGAATCCCTGGAGCTTGAAAATGCCGCCCTTATCATCCTGCAGTTCGGAGGCAACTACATGCCTGTCACCACTTCCACGGAAAGGGTGGTGAACTACTGCAAGATGATTACGGAGCAGATCCAGTACTTCCACAAGGTGGCGCCCCAGGCAAAGATCCTTTTCATAGGTCCGTCGGATATGGGAACGTCCCGCGGAGGACGCATCGTCACAAGGCCGCGCCTGCCGGAGATGGTGGATTCCCTCAAAGCCACGGCTCTACGGAACGACGCCGCCTACTGGGACCTTTTCCGCATGATGGGCGGGGAAAACTCCATGGTGCAGTGGGTTAAGCACCAGCCTCCGTATGCCGGAGCGGACTACACTCACTTCACTCCTGCCGGCGCCCAGAAGGTTGGGGAGGCCCTCAGCAAGTCCTTCCTCACATACTATGACTATTATCTCCTGAGGAACGCCCGATGAAAAAGTTCCTCTTCTGCATCCTTATTTTGACTATGGTGCTGCCCCTTCAGGCGCGGCGCTATCCCTTTGTGAGGGTGGACAGGAACCAGGTGCAGTTCCCCGCGGGGGATTCCCCGGATTTCCGGCGGTTTCTGAGAAAGACGGATTCCCTGGTGCTTTACGGCACCGGTAGCGTGAGGGTGCTGCACGTCGGCGGCTCGCACGTTCAGGGCGGCACATGGAGCGGAAGGCTCCGGAACCATTTCCTGGCCCTCAGGTACGGCATGGACGGCGGCAGGGGCCTGGTTTTCCCTTTCGCCGCTGCGGGAACCAATACCCCGGCAACGTACAATACATCTTCAACTGCCGGCTGGGAATATACCCGGTGTCTGAGCCCGGACTGGGACCTTGGCCTTGTGGGCGCGGGGATCAGGGGTGCCGATACATCGGCCCGGGCAACCATCGACCTTCTGCCCCGCGAGGTTCGCGTGATGCAGCAGAGGTTCGCGTTCAACCGTGTGACGCTGCTTGGCTACGGAGACAGGGAGCCGGTTCTGCTGCTTTCAAAGAAAGATACCCTCTGGGGCTGGCAGGACGGCCCCATGTGGAAGTTCAACATGCCCTGCTACACGGACTGGGTGCAGATTGGCCTGTCTTCGCAGTCATCGGGCTCCTTTACCCTGGAAGGCGTTTACCTGGACAAAACCACGGGAGGCTTTACCTACAGCGAGGCCGGGATTAACGGTGCGTCCACATCGTCCTGGCTCAAGTGCGAACACTGGGAGAGGGACGTGAAGCTGGTAAGGCCGGACCTTGTGATTTTCTCCATCGGCATAAACGATATCCAGGGGACAAACTTCAACCCAGACCGCTTCAAGGCCAATTACCGGGAGCTCATTAAGATGGTCCGGAAGGCCAATCCCCGCTGCGCCATCCTCTTCACCGGCATCAACGACAGCATGGTCCGGCGGCATGTGAACCCCTATACGGAAGAAGTGGAGCAGGCATTTGCCGATCTTGCCCGCGAGTACCGCGCCGCCTTCTGGGACATGTACGACATTATGGGCGGACACGGCTCCATGGCCGTCTGGAAGGAAGCAGGGCTTTCCCAGGCGGACCAGGTCCACTTCACTGCCGATGGCTACAGGCTCCTTGGGGACCTGATGTTTGACGCCATAATGAACTGCAGCCGATGAGCGGCCTCTGGGATGTCATAAGGGAGTTTTTGCAGAACCTGTTCGCTTTTGACCAGGCTCACCCGCTGCTTTTCACCCAGTTCTACTTCTGGGCGTTCTTCGCGCTGGTTTTCGCGGTGTTCTCGCTGTTTCACAGCAAGCCGCTTCTGCGTAATGGCTACCTTTTTGCCTGCTCGCTGTTCTTCTACTACAAGACAAGCGGCGTTTTCCTTGCGCTTCTGGTCTTTGTAATAGTATATAACTTCTTCGCGGCCAAGTGGTTATATAAGCTGAAGAAAGAGGGGTGGAGGAGGTTTGTCACTACGCTGAGCGTGGTGATAGACCTTGGAATACTGGCGTATTTCAAGTATGCATACTTCCTCACTGACTTTGTGAACAACCTCTTCGGGCTGTCCCTTGAGGTGCACGATGTGCTGGGAGAGTTCCTGAACATGATTACGGGAACTTCCGTGTTCCGGGTGGATGCCATCATCCTTCCGGTTGGAATATCGTTCTTTACCTTCCAGGCTGTGAGCTACATCGTGGACGTGAAGAGGGGAAAGATAAAGCCCGTGGGAAACTTCCTTGACTTCGGGTTCTACCTCAGCTTCTTCCCGCAGCTGGTGGCCGGTCCCATCGTCCGCGCCGTGGAGTTTGTGGAGCAGCTTCACAAGCCCTACAACCTTAGCCGCAGGTGGTTCGGGATAGCCGTTTTCTGGATAATGAACGGCCTTCTCAAAAAGCTCATCCTGGCAGACTACATGGCCGTGAATTTCGCAGACCGTGTGTTCGAGAACCCTCTCATGTTCAGCGGCTTCGAGAACCTCAGCGCCCTTTTCTGCTATTCCCTGCAGGTGTATGCAGACTTCTCCGGATACACGGACATCGCCACCGGCGTAGCCATGCTCATGGGCTTCTACCTGCCCCAGAACTTCAACTCTCCGTACAAGGCCCGGAGCACCCAGGAGTTCTGGCGCCGCTGGCACATGACCCTTTCCCGCTGGCTCAGGGATTACCTTTACATTCCGCTGGGAGGTAACAGGAATGCATCGGCAGGAACATTCATTATCATTGCTGCCGTGGCGGTGTTCGGAAGTTTCCTGAGCGGCTCCTGGTGGGTGGCGTTTGGCGTTGCGGTGCTGGCTGCCGGCATTGGCATCTGGGCCTGGCGGAAGCCCGGTGACCGCAAGCTCATCACTACCAACATCAACAGCATGAACACCATGCTGCTTGGCGGCCTCTGGCACGGCGCCAGCTGGAATTTCATGATCTGGGGCGGCCTCAACGGCATAGGGATGGTGATTTACAAGATATGGACAAAGCGTTCCATGGGGGTGAAAGTGCTCATTATTTCGCTGGTCACCCTGCTGTGCGGCACCCTGTCCCTCACCCTCCATTACCCGGTCTGGAACATGTTCTTCGTCTGGACCCTTATCATCCTTTCCGGCACGCTGGTCAAGGCGTTGGTTCGTCATTGCCGGCCTGATCGACAATCTCCCGCCCTTGCCTGGCTGGACCGCGCCTGGGACATCTTCCAGACATTCGTGTTCATCACCTTCACACGCCTTTTCTTCCGCAGCGGTTCCAACCTGGACCCAGCCCTTGCCAACGAAGAGGCGTGGAACACCGCCAAGAACATGGTGAACCAGATAGGCGGCCCCTGGGACATGTCCCTGGTCCCGTCAATGGCTGCCGCCCACTGGCAGGTTCTGGTTCTGTTCATCGTGGGAATGATAATCCACTGGCTCCCGGAGCGTTTCAAGCGCCGCTACCGCATTGTCTTTGCCCGCCTTCCCCTCTTCTGGATGGCCGTGGTGGTAGCCCTCATCATATTCTTCTTCTGCCAGTTCATCACCGCAGACCTCCAGACCTTCATCTACTTCCAGTTCTAGGCCCAGGCCCCGCTTCCCCCAGAATAGTCACGCCAGGCCACGAAAACGCGCGAAAACGTGGCCGCAGGTGACAGGCTCATCACGCGAGGCCACAAAAACGCCGTAAAACGTGGCCCGGGATGTCGCCGCTGTCAGGCCAGGAGGTTGGTAAGAGCCACAAAGTCTTCTACGGAAAGCTGTTCCGGGCGCTGGGAGAATACGGGCTGGGACAGGAAGTCTGCGAGCTGCTCTGGTGACCAGCCTTTACGTGATGCCTTGGCGGCTGCCAGTGGCTTCAGCGGATTGCGCATCATCTTGCGGCGCTGCCCGAAGGCCGTTTTCACAATGTTTTTGAACAGTTTTTCGTCGCAGCCAAGATCCTGCCGGCCATTGCGCCTCAGCCTTATCACTGCGCTTTCCACCTTGGGTGGCGGGGCAAAGCAGCCGGAGCCCACGGTGAAGAGGTACTCGATGTCATACCATGCCTGCAACAGCACGCTCAAAATGCCGTACGTCTTGCTTCCCGGGCCTTCAGCAATGCGTTCAGCCACCTCCTTCTGCACCATTCCAACCACGCAGGGGACGCTGTCTTTATAGTCCAGCACCTTGAAGAATATCTGGGACGATATGTTATAGGGGAAGTTGCCTATGATGTTGAATTTCCCGGTGAAGATTCGCTCCAGCGGCAGGCGCAGGAAGTCCGCCTCCATCAGCCGGCCTTCCATTCCCTGGAAGTGCGTGAGAAGGTACTCCACGCTTTCCGTGTCTATCTCTACCAGCCGGAGGTCTATATCTTCCCTTTGCAGAAGATACTGTGAGAGTACGCCCATGCCGGGGCCCACCTCCAGTGCGGGCACCCCGCCGGGAAGCGCGACCACAATGGCCTGAGCCACCTTCTGGTCCGTCAGGAAATGCTGCCCCAGCGCCTTTTTTGCTCTTACTTCCATGTCTATGCTTTAGCTAAATTGTCTTTAATAGTCCGTGTTACTTCCAACAGCTGTGGAATGTTTGTTTTAACTGTATTGAAAATACCTTCTGCGTCAACTTCACCATACTCATGTAACAGAAAACTGCGCAGTCCAAATACCTTTTCCCAGGGTATTTCCGTGTACGGCTGAAAGAAGCCCTTGCCGGCAAGATTCCTTATTTTGACGAAGTTCTCAGTGATATACTGAAGACTCATGCCACAGGCGCGGTAAACAGTCATTCCGTGCAGGCTGGCAACAAAGTCTTCAGGAGTCTTTATGTCTGCACTCATCTGGCCTAGCAATTCCATTTCGTTAATTGCCGCATCAAGAAGAGATGCTATGCGCTGCTCATTCTGAAACATATACCAGATCCTTTTTGATGTTTTCCAAAATACCTTCCTGAAAATGAGATTTTGCAGACACAAGGTCAACCTTGCGGCCAAAGACAGTTTCCAGTTGCTGTGAAACGGTGTAGTACTTATACAAATCCGGCGTCTCCAGCGATATAAAGATATCTATGTCGCTTCCGGCTCCGGCCTCGTTCCTTGCAAAGCTACCAAACAAGCCTATACGTTCTATCCCAAGGCTATCCTTGTTGTATAAATAGTAAACTTTTAGGAGAGAAAGAACCTTTTCCCTATCAAGGACGCCGCTTGTACGCTCGTCCACATAACTGATAACGGGACGATAGCCAAGGGCGTCCAGCACTCTTGAAAAAGTCTCCGGACTCCCCAGTTTACCGCTCTCCATGCGAGATATCTGGGATTTGCTCATTCCGGCAAGTATTCCTACCTGCTCCTGAGTCATCCCCCTGGCCAGTCGCATACTCCTTATATCGGGTTCAAACATATTACTCTTTTTTGCAAAGATATAATAAGTTTAATAAATATGCAACAAGATTCAAAAACCCCAATCAATGCTCAGCAATAAAGTAAGGGGGCGGATGCGTGTACAGATACGTTCTTCCAGAAGAGGAGAAATACTGCTGTTTGAATATGATTTAACGTTAAGAAGATTGTCGGCTATGATTTTTATTCCAATACCATTATTACCGGACCATCTGAGTGATACGCTTGGAAATAGCAATGCCTTATCTGCCGATGAATTTGAATAGCCGTCAGAATTAACACTTAGCAGTAATGATTTTGATAAATGGAACACATTTTTTATAGAAGCGTATAAGTTATAGAACCAAGATGTCGAAATGTCTGAGACAAAGAATTTATTAACTTCGCAACGTATTCTTGAATCTATACCCCACCACCTTGCCAGAGGAAAGACCAAGTGCGCACTTGGAGAGATAAGATGAGAATCAAATATTTGGAGTTGCCCGTTTTGTGTGATTGAGAATCTTGTCCAATGATGCTCAAGATTCAAACTTAGTTTACCATTGATAGAAAACAGGCCCTTGGATAATTCGGCCGTGGACGTTAATGTCATACATGGAACTATTGTATCAGAAACTCCACTAAGGACATACTCGTCATAAAGGATTCTGTTAGGACTAAAAGCCTCGCCAAGCGTAAGCACAGACATTATTCTGCCGTTCCAACCAGAGATTGGTGCGCGGTATTTGACTTGACCGGTAGTACTGATGAATCGAAGTCCGTGTATTAATTGGTTTCTTTGCAAAAGGGAATTGTAATCATAAAGAATAATCCCATTATCTAATTGCTGGATGTTTGGTCCGCGCTTTCCTGCTGATGCCGCCAGTGAAGCCTCCCAAAGTCCGGCAACATATCTGAAATTTGCAGATGCATCAAATAGAAATAAAAAAGAATTGTTTTGATTGATTGAATACAATGAACCATTGACAGCGGCGTCTATCCCTGCTTCTATTGGAGAATGGTTGTATAAAGCGCGGCCTTTTATCCTCAAGTCGGTCAGGCCTACGGAATAAGACTGGCTTCGCTTACCGGGAATCATTGTCTCATCCAAACCCTGCAGATCACTCTTCCGGTCAATGTGGTCAAAGTAAAACACGGGTTCGGCCGAGAATCGGAAACACCCCACCCTGTTGCTGATTCCGGACAAGGACAATCGCTGACGGAGCAATCGAGTATTGACTTGCTGGGCTATACCGTCATGCATCTCCAAATCTTCGGCCATTTCGGAAAGCTGGGAATAAGAAAGAACGGATAGTACGGATTTCTTGACAATAAAGCTTACGGAAGCGTCGTTCTCAATATTAAGAGATCTTTTCATGGTCTTTTGGCCTCGCTGCAAACCACCGGTAATATTGGCCAGACTACTTGTCGAGGAATAATCGGCATATACTCTATCTGAAAAATATAGTCGGGTTCCATTATTTTTAAAAGAAAGTGAAGATGCGATGACTCTGTTCTTCGATTCACGCTCCTCCTCTCTGTCAAGAATGACATCTTCTGAATCAGTAGTCCTGTACGTCGATAATACATCTTGAAAAGAAACCCGCCTGTCATCCCCGAACTTTAATGTTAAAGAGGCGGAAGAATTATCCGACAGCGAAATCCTGTTGATTGTAGTCCCTTCCCAACAAGTATTGAACAAGCTCTGTCGGTCTTCCAAGGGGGCCGATGCTACTTGATTGTTAATAGTTGTAGACAGGGTGTTCCTATGAGGACTATTGTCCCCGGATACAGAAAACTCTTGATTGCGCAAAGCATAGCCCTGATTGTCAAAACCAGCAATATCTATGGATGATAATAACTTTCCTACATAGAATGCCGACGCTTTTGCCGTTTCTGATAATCGCTCGTTCTGAGACTCGTGCCCGATACCGGCCAATACCCGCAGATTGACTCGCCCTCTCGCTTTGTCTTTAAGGACGATATTCATTGCCGCCTCGTCAGAATGAATGACCCCGCGTAAGATTCTGTAGGGTTGATGGTTGTCCAGAACCTGCACCTCTTTAACGTCTGCTACTGCTAAATTCCTGGTTGCCAGATTGTAGCTGCTTTCAAGAATGTCTTTCCCGTCAATATAGAACTTATTTATGTCTCGTCCATTATATTTAACATAGCCCAATTTGTCCAATTCTACTCCGGGAATACGCTTTAGCATGTCGGACAGGAATACATCCTCGCGAAGCCTCAAAGCGTCGACATTGTATTTAATTGTGTCTCCGACAGATACTACTTTGTGCTCTGTCACGACAGCCGCCTTTACAGGTAACGGAACCAGTTCAAGTTCTACCTGATACTTTGCACGGAAAGGACGGAAAAAGGTCTTTTTCGTGTATCCCAGCAACGAAAACACAACACTGTCAGCGGCATCTGTCACCTCAAGAGAAAACCGCCCCTCTTTGTCCGTTATGTCATATGAAATAGTGCGCCCCGATCCCGAAATGGCTCTGACAACCGCACCCTGAAGCGGCCTCTCATTGGCAACCACGACCCCTTCAACACATTGGGCGCGACTAACCTCCGAGAGAAGTAGCAACAGGAGGGCTAACCACGCCTTATTTCCACTTAATAAACGCATTTACCATTCCTTTATCAATCCGAAACAAGCCGTCTTCGTAATTTAATGGTTTTTCACACACAAATAACACGGGCACTCCAGGGTTCTGCTGCTGGAAATAGTATATAAACAAATCGTTTCTACGCCTTGGCCATTATTATACTTCATGCAAAATTCATTGACGGCGCCCCTGCATTCCCAGGTTACACTTCCAAGTTCTCCGTAGCAGTTGGGTTGGCTCGCGTTTAAATTGAGTAAACTGCTCAATAATAGTAGCGATAATACAGTGTTTCATAATTATGTTTATTAGTGATGCTATTAGTGTTCCAATGCCGTCATTGCCGGCAGTGAGGTTGGCGTATGGTTTTCATTTAATACTACAACGGCGGCAGACCGACTGGTGTGCATGGCGCTGAATAATGCCGGGTCTTCACGCATCTGTTTTAGTAGTTTAAAATACTGATGACGACTAATGCTGATATACGGATAATCTGTTTTAACGATATTACTACCGCCGCCAATCTCTATATTTATTGCCGAGAAACAAACTTTCCCGATATCGTCTTCTGCCTTAAGGATTATTCCTGGCAGACCACCAAGTTTCCATGGTCCCGCAGAGATGGCCAAATCTTCTGCGAACCAGACATTGTATATTTTGCCCCTGAACTCTCCGGTGGCAAGCCTGCACGGATAATTACAAATCACCATACAGGAATCACGAATTGTCCATTTAATTGTTTCCAGAGTTTCCTCATATGAAAAATCATCAGCTGCCAATCTGCCGGTGAAGCACAGTCTGTTGCTTTTCTGTTCAATATAATAACAGTCTTGAGAAAACAGAGCGTTTGCCTTTTCGCTAAAGAATCTTGCCGCCTGACTGTTTTTACCCCCACTTAAGAACACAGAATCTGAACCATGCCTTGACGTGGACAGAAATTTTGAATAAGAAGTTCCAACCTGTAAAATATATTTCGCATTGATGCCCTTAGACGGGATAGTTTCACCAGCTATCACAACGATATCGTTCCCCAGCTGCATTGTTATGGTTTTTCCTTTACCCCCTGCCTGCTCTTCCTGAAATCCCCAAAAACAATCATATGTTATTCGCAGGACTTCTTTGTCAATGGATTTCATGGGGAAAGCTTCGCTATCCAGAAACATCGTAAGTCTGGAGCCAAAATCTTCGTTGGACAGAACCATATAACTCTGCGCTTGCAAAGAAAGCCCCGTCAGTAATAGAATAATTGACAGATAAAGCCTATGTTCCATTATTGACCTGATACTGATTTAAATAATGAGTCTCTCCATCGGTCTCCCAGCAGAAGATGCTGCCATCGTCACAGGAAATCAATTCAACGCTATATTCTGAAAGGAACCCGTCAACAATATCCCCATTCCAATTGATTATAAGAACTAAATGACCGCGGTTCTCTATCTCTAATACCGTTGCAAACCACTTGTCGTTTCCGGCAGAGGTCAAAAAACAATAAGGCGATCCAGCCTGGTATATTGGTTCAATAATACCATCATGAGAAATCTCAATAATTGTTCCGCCTTTAACAGGGAAAACTATCCGTTTTTTTGCAACGCCTCTTCCATCCAGTATCTCAATTATTGGCTCGTGACTCATACAATAAACAATCTTGTTCACTTCGTGTGAATAAACCAATTGTCCGCCCAGGACATTTCCCGCCCAGTATTCTCCATGCCTTGGTTCTTTGAAGCGCCACTGTTTGTTGGAAATGATCACTCTGGGGGAAGTAGACTTATATGAATACACATTAATGGCGGCAAGAGATTCACCACAAGGAATAACTCTTGGTGTCTCTATGCTTAGTTTGTTCATCACCGGAGCATAAGAAGAGTCGGTCAAAGCCTTGTGTGTGTCTATCAATACGGCTTTTTTCAAAATGGGATCTCTGAGAAAAACAAATTGCTGATTATACTCACACTGAGTAACCAGCATTTGATTGACATCCTGTCCTTTATGAACGAAATCAGCCAACGGCGTTCCGTCCAGGCGCTGAAGATGCAGTACCGGATTATCTGATTTCGGGCGACTATATATAGCGACGAGACCCCCGGAAATGAAAGCGAAATCACAATTCTTAGGTGCTTCTTTTATCAAAGTTGTCCCGGGGCGTGCCGTGAAGAAGCCAGACAAGTCTTCATTGTCTATATGTGTTTCCTCTACAGATACTCTTGCGCAAAAAGTAAGAAGAGGAAATAATATTCGGCTCACCTGCAAAGTTCCGTGTTTAAGTTATCCAAAGATCTTATAGATTCTATACATGAAGAAGGTATAGTCGCTTACACCTCGTAGTTGGGATCTAAAGGTTTTGATCTTTGAGTTTAGA
>Ga0129306_1003578_pt1 | contig 11347 bp, 10 predicted proteins | sample P827metagenome_FD_94438 | JGI IMG/M metagenome (GOLD analysis project Ga0129306, IMG submission 94438) | Capybara group fecal microbial communities from Wisconsin, USA - P827 metagenome | ecosystem: Host-associated > Mammals > Digestive system > Large intestine > Fecal | place: USA: Wisconsin...
ACATTGATTATTATAACAACAGACGGATTAAGTTAAAATTAAAAGGACTCAGCCCTGTTGAATACAGAACTAAGTCCTTTAAGTCCGTCAGCTAAAGTGTCCAAGAATTGGGGTACACTTCAACACGAGAGTCTTTTTTTTACCCCTCACAGAGCTAAGGAGAGCACAGAGAGCATCCCTTCTGACAAAAAAACATCTCAGACACATCGTTCGCAAAAACAACATGACTGAGGTGTTTTTATTTCGTATCACAGAAAACTCTCTGTGTCCTCTGTGCTCTCTGTGAGGATTTTTTTATGCGCGTTTGAGGTGGATTGCGAAACCGCCTACTTCTTTGTCAAGGTAAACAACCTTGAGTGGAGAAGAGCCTTCTTTGCCCATCCATTTTTCTGTTCCTGCGACAGGGTTGAAGCCGAATTTTTTGAGGTAAGCAAGGGCTCGCTCTACGTTGTTGCAGAGAACAGAAATGTGTCCGTGAGTTCCGCGGCCATTTTCCTTCATGATTTCAATCTGGTCAGAAGCGAAGATTGAAGAGTTTCCGACTTTTGCAGCAAAACCGAATGCGCCAAAGCCTTCTGCGATTGAAGCAGCGTCGTCAGCGTTTTTAGCATTGATTCCCATGTGCTCAACACGGAAGTTGTGCATTGCCTTTACGGCGTCTTTACAAATCTGAGTGATTTCGTCCCATTTGCAGCCTTCGATGAGAGGCTTTTTGACCATCCAGGTACCGCCCATGCAGAGGATGTTCTTGCGTTTTGCATATTCACCAACGTTCTCAGTTGTAACGCCGCCTGTTGGCATGAATGTACACTGTGGGAAAGGGCCACCGAAGTCATCGATGATTTTATATCCGCCTTTGCGCTCAGCAGGGAAAAGTTTGAGATGTGTAACGCCCTTGTTGATGCAGGCTGTGATTTCTGATGGATTTGAGATTCCAGGCATTGTTGGAACATTGTTTTTGATACACCAGTCAACGACATCCGGGTTGTATCCAGGTGAAACGATGAATTTTGCACCGGCTTTAACAGCTTTTTCTGCCTGTTCAACATTGAGAACTGTTCCGGCACCAACGAGCATGTTTGGTTCAGCTTTAATCATTGCTTCGATAGCTTCTGCTGCACAAGCTGTACGGAAAGTAACTTCGCTGGCTGGCAAACCGCCCTTTACGAGAGCGTGTGCCAAATCAGCTGCCTTTGAAGCGTCCTCAATTGCGACAACAGGAATAATACCGATGTCACGGAATGTGTCATAAATATCTGCCATAGTTAACTCCTAGGTAAATCTGAATTACATTTCATTATAGAATAAATTCAGATTTTTACTTTGGTATAATCCTACCACTATTTTCAAAAAAAAGTCTTTAAAATATTCAGGTTCAGCTTCAATTATTCCACTGCTTTTTTTAGCCTGGCAAGAAGCTCCTCGTATTCTTCCTGAGTGGCGTCACTTCCCATCATGAGAAGGTTTCGCAAAGGAAGGCCGTCGAACATTTCGTCCTTCATTTCCTGAGTAATGGCTTCTTTTGAAGATTCACCTTCGTCTCCGTCAGAATGAGAATCCGCAAAGTCCCGGAGAATCTTTGCCACACGCTCGTCCCGGAGAATGTCACCGGCAGTTGTGTCCTCGTTGATTACGAGAGGCATTTTTTTGCCCGTTGTAAAATCAACGGTCTCTACGAGCTTAATGTCCCGGCTTGAAGATCCAATCAAAATCTCGTATTTTCCGCTCGCAGCATACCAGTCATGCAACTCAACGTTATACCATGAAAGGCTTCGGCTGTCCAAAGTGAATTTTACCTCAGCACTCTTTCCGGCTGGAACAAATACTTTTTCAAAGCCCTTCAATTCTTTTGGCGGACGGCAGGCTGCATTTGTTTTGTCAGAAATATAAAGCTGAACGATTTCCTTTCCGTCAACGCTTCCTGTATTCTTGATTTTTACGCTGACTTCGATTGTCTCGCCATCTTTGAATGCCTTTTTGTTAACCGAAACAGATTCGTATTCAAAAGTGGTGTAGCTGAGACCAAAACCGAACGGGAAAAGCACGTCCATATTTCGCTTGTCGTAGTATCGGTAGCCGACGAAGATTCCTTCGCCGTAATTTGTGTTTGTTTTGTCGTTCGCAAAACTTGTGAAGCTCGGAGTGTCTTCGAGACGGAGAGGGAATGTCTCTGCAAGCTTTCCGCTCGGATTTACTTTGCCTGTAAGAACATTAACAACGGCCTCGCCCACAGCTTCCCCGCCAAGATAAGCCTCAACGATAGCCGCTACATTTTTTACCCACGGGAGCACGACTGGAGAGCCATTGTGGAGCACGACGATGATTTTTTTGCCAAGGGCGCAGAGTTTTTCAATGAGCACGTTCTGCTCAGCCGGAAGATTGAGGTGCTTTCGGTCGTAGCCTTCACTCTCGAAGCTGTCTGGAAGACCTGCGAACACGAGGATTGTGTCACATTTTTTTGCAGCATCAACGGCTTCGTTCACAAGCTTTTCAATCTCGGCCTCGCTCTTTCCTTTGTTCTCCGTGAAAAATCCTTTTGCATAGGTGAAGCTGATTCCGGCTTTCTTGAGGCTTTCTACAGCGCTCGAAATATTCTTTGTGTTGATATGGCTTGAACCGCCGCCCTGGAAACGTGGTTTTTCGGCAAATTCACCAATTACGGCAAGACTTCCAAAATTCTTTAACGGAAGAACGCCCTCGTTTTTAAGAAGGACGATTGATTCTTCTTCAATCTGGCGGGCAATATCATGGTGTTTTTCAAAATCAAATTCACCCTTCTGCCTGTTGTCTTCAAAATCAAACACCCATTTGAGGATTCTTTTGCAGGTTTTGTCGAGAGTCTTTTCAAGTTCAGGATTCTTTTTGACAGCCTCAAATACACGTTTGTCATTCACTCCACGGGAAGCAGGCATTTCCAAATCACATCCGGCCTCAAGCGCACGGACACGGTTTGAAACAGCCCCCCAGTCGCTCATAACAAGACCTTTGAATCCCCATTCCTTTCGCAAAATTTCATCCAGAAGCCATTTGCTTTCACCGACATATTCGCCGTTAACAAGGTTGTAGCTGTGCATGATTGTAGCAGGCTGAGCCTTTTTGACCGCAGTTTCAAAAGCCGGAAGGTAAATTTCACGGATAGTCCGCTCATCTGCGTTCGAAGAATTTGTAAGACGTCGGTATTCCTGATTGTTAAGGGCAAAGTGCTTGAGTGAAGTGCCGACATTCTTTGACTGAACCGCATTGATGTAGCTGGCAGAAAGTTCGCCCGCAAGATAAGGGTCTTCGCTCACATATTCAAAGTTGCGGCCGCACAAAGGAGAACGCTTAATATTTATTGCAGGGCCAAGAATTGTTGAGACGTTCTGAGCCTGACATTCGTCGCCAAGAGTCTCACCCAGTTTTTTGAGCACATTCCGGTCAAAAGAACTTGCCGTAGCACAAGCCGCAGGGAAACAAATCGCCTTGATACTGTCGTTGATTCCAAGATGGTCACCTTCAGTGTCCTGCTTTCGAAGACCGTGCGGGCCGTCGCTCACCATAATATTCGGGATTCCAAGCCGCTCAACTTTCTTTGTATGCCAGAAATCAAGCCCGCTCAAAAGGCTGCATTTTTCTTCCAAAGTCATCTGTTTGACCAAAGAATCAATTTGTTCTGCTGTGTGTGCCATAATTGCTCCATAAAAGTTTAATTTAATCCAAACAATTATATTGGTGAAATTTTGATAAGGCAAGAATTTTTTTGACATCCCTTGTGTCAATTTTGATATGAAGCAACCTCTAAAAACTCATGGCGAAAAAAATATTTTGTTCCAGCCGGCTGAAAGAAAGAGACGGCTTCCAAAAGCGACATTAAGCGTAGAAAAATCCTTTTTGAATGATTTATTGACGCTGAATTTTTCGGGTGCGATAAATCTCAACGACAAAGACTGCGCCCTCTGTCCTTCCGCCGAATACGCAATCAGCGATTCCCTCAAAATAAAAAGCGGCGCGGACATTTATACCAAAGGCACAGACAAAGCCAGCACTTACGGAAAGTTAAAAGAAGCAAGCTGCGGCTACTTCAGGCTGACATATTCATTCTAACTTAGGCTTTTCAACATAAAAAAATTCAAAAATTCCGTTGACATTTATTTTTAACAGTGTTAAATTATCATTGTTAAATAAATATCAACGGAGCCAGCATGAGAAATCCGAATCCAAACATAATGCCCCTTATAAAAAATTGTACTCTGGAGCTTTTAATGCAAAAAAATCCAGAGCAAATCGGAATGAGGGACATAGCCCAAAGCTGTGGCATTACGGCAACAAGTATCTACCACTATTACAAAGACAAGGACAAACTTTTCCAGGCAATATCCCTGGACTGTCTCTACGAGCTCAACGAAAAAATCAAGGTTGCCTCACAAAAAGGAGATTCCATTAAGATTCAGATTGAAAACGCAATCAAAGCCTTCCGTGACTGGTGCTTTGAAAATCCCAGACTTTCCCTTCTTGTGATGGAAGGAATCAAATCCGCAGATGATGCCAGCCCTGAGCTAATAGAAGAATACTATGTCTGTAACCGAACCGGCGAAGAGCTTCTCAAAAAAGCAATCGCACAAGGCATGGCACATTCAGAAAATCCACGGCTAGACGTTGGCATTCTTGTTTCAGGCTTGTGGGGCTGCATCGAGTCAATCCTGCTCAAAAAAAGCGATGTCGAATACTGGCAAAATGGACGTGCTTTCACAGACAGGTTCATCAGTTTATGGACGAATTTAATATTTGAAAAAAATTAATTATAAGGAAGAAAATCATGAAAAAAATCAAAATCACAATGGCACTTTTCGCACTGGCTGCAAGCTCAATCTTCGCACGCGAAGTCAAAATCTCTGTGGGAGCAGGCGAAAACTGGAAGGGCAAACACACACCCCAGTTCGCAATCTGGCTTGAAGACACTGAAGGAAACTACATCAGTACCCTTTACGCAACAGGCAAGGCAAGCAAAAAAAGCTGGATTTTTGCCCCAAAAGAAGGCCGCCCCGAAAGTCTTCCCGTCTGGTACCATGCTTCAAAACAGAACACCAGCAAGGGAAAGCAGGCCAAAAAGTCAAACGAATCTCTTGGTCTCGATGCAGTGACAAGCGCAACCCCAAAAGGCGGAATCGTCTTCAACGCAGAAATCCCGGACTCTAAATGCCTCATAAAAGCTGAATTCAACGGCAGCTATGATTACAACGAATTCTATACAAAAGAAAATTCCGGAGTGAACGGCCAGCCATCTGTCGTCTACGCGGCTGTAATTGCTGAGTCAGAAAAAGAAGAAGTAAAGCTTTCTTTCACAGGAACAGGTTCCCTTGACGGCTCAGACGGCAAAATTCACACGGACACCCAGGGACTGACCACGGCCTCTTCAATCGTAAGGCTCACCGCTGTGACTTTCCCGGAATAATAGAACTCAAACCCAGACTAATTTCAACAAAGAAGGATTTCAAATGGAAAAAAGACAAATAGCAAAAATCATCGCGGCTTTTCTTGCGTTTTCAGGAGTCACTCTTTTTGCAGATGAAGGCAAAAAAGCCAAAGACACTTCTCCCTTAAAACTCAAACTTACCACAGACCTGGCCTATTACCCGGAATCAGAAGTAAAGCCGGGACGCGGCACATGTTTTGCCCCTATTACAGGTCCTTACCACAGTATAGAGTGCCGGACAACTTTCAATGCTGACTACAAAATTGACACGCCGCTGGGGGAACACTGGCTTCTTTCCGATGCAAACATGATTCTTTCGGGAGCACTTGAGCTGACACCAGTTTCCGTGCGCCCAAAAATAAGCGTCGGTTTTCAGCCGCTTCCATTTTTCGTAGTAAAAGGCGGTTCTTCTGTCGGCTTCGGCTGGAATTATCTTAATTTTGGCGGCTTACGCAAATTCAATGCAGAAGAAAGGGAATACGAAAACACAGCCACATTCAGCCATCCCTACTATGATTTTTGGGGACAGGCAATGCTCATGTTCGACACTGGAGCTCTCGTTCCCGGCGACTGGAATCACGTTCTCATGTTAGCTTCCTTTACGGCCTCATATTCGGCAATCGCCGGAATCGACAAACACGAAGCTTACGAATGGCAGTGCAGCAAAAACAAAGTCAGCGGGGCACAGTACGAGGCACAGGCTCTTGTCGCCTATCAAATGCCTCTTATTCTTTCAATGGCAGGTTTCATGTACACAGCCGACGGACACTTTTACGGAAGCGATTACGGTGACTTGAATAAATCCTACCGGGGAAATTTCGTAACCCACTCTATAAGTCCAGTCCTTCAGTTCACGCTCAGCGAAAAAGACGAACTTTTCTGTCTTTTCAATTTTTCAAGCAGGCGAAGATTCCGGGACAAGCTTGAAAAAGAAGAAGACAAGCTTTTCATGAAGACAAGCGGCAGGGAATGGTTCTTCAACAGGCTTGCCCTCAGCTGGACCCACAAATTTTAGTCTGCACAGATTAAGGAAGGAAGAAAATGAACATTCTGATTCTGAACGGAAGTCCGCGTAAAAACGGAAAAATCTCCACGATTCTTCACGCAGCCGAAAAATCTATGCTCGAAAATGGAAATTCCGTCACTTTTGTTGATGTTTCTTCTATTCAATTTAAATCCTGTACCGGCTGCATGGTCTGCCGCTCAAAAGGAAGCTGTCTTCTCCCCACCGACGACGCCCACAAAGTCGCCGAAGAAATCAAAAAATGCGACCATCTTATCGTAGGCACTCCAGTCTACTGGGGAAACATGTCCGGTACTTTAAAATGCCTTTTTGACAGGATGGTTGCCTCAATGATGGGAGAGTCAAAACGAGGAATTCCGATTCCCCTTCACAAGGGGAAAAAAGCCGTTATCGTAACCGCCTGCACTACGCCCTTTCCCTTCAACATTCTCGCCTCCCAGACAACAAAAGCCGAAAAAGCCCTCAAAGAAATTCTAGGCTACTCAGGCTTCAAAATAACCAAAAAAATCCGCCTGGCAGGAACAAAAGGCATGAAAGAAGTTCCGCAAAAAGTCCTGAAAAAGGCAGCACAAATATTTTAATTCTTGCAAAATCCGAGATTCATGCTAAACTGAAATCCTCATGAATGAAGAAAAGAAATCTTTGCAGGAAACAGTAAGCGAACTGCGCTCAAAATGGGCATACTACGACCAAAAACGGGACTCAAAGCTGAGCGTGCCGGAAGGCTTACGCTGCTTCTACGACATTTCTTACGGCCCCCACGGTGAGAGCAACCTTCTGGACATCTACATGACTGAAGAAGTAACTTCTCCAAAGGCCACAATCATCAACATTCACGGAGGAGCCTGGGTTTACGGCAGCAAGAAAGTCTACAAATTCTACTGCATGTCCCTTGCAAAGCGGGGTTTTGTCGTGGTCAACATCAATTACCGCCTTGCCCCGGAAAATCTTTTCCCTTCAGCCCTCGAAGACATCAATCAAGCCCTCACCTTCATCGAAAAACATGGCAAAGAATACTGCATCGACAAGGAAAGGCTCATCATGGTGGGAGACTCAGCGGGAGCTCAGCTTGTAAGCCACTATCTTGCAATCTTTACAAATCCAGACTTTGCAACTCTTTACGGCTTTTCAGTTCCCTGCGTTAAAATTAGGGCAGCAGGCTTAAACTGCGGAATTTACGACCCCGCCACCCGCCTTCAAAACGACCTGGACGACATTTTCTGGGCCTACATCGGCCAAGACACGGACATAAAAAGCAAAGATTTCCAAAAAAAAATCGACGTGCTCTCAAACATCACGCCGGATTTTCCCCCTTCATTCGTAATGAGCAGTCACAGGGATTTTCTGCTTCCCCAAGCCCAGCCCATGTACGACCTTCTCAAAAGCAAGGGAATCGAGGCCGTCATAAAAATCTACGGTTCTCCAAACCGCAAGGACATAGGCCACGTTTTCCACGTAAACATGAACCTAGCCGAAGCCAAGATCTGCAACGACGATGAATGTGACTTTTTCAGAAGGTTTATTTAGACGCAAATTTATTTGCTAAGGGCTATCCGTGGTTCCGTGCCAGCCGCACTCCATTCCTTCGTTCGCTTACGCTCTCTACGGAACCGCTTCCGCGGCCACTACTATCCCTGGCGGCATTATTTCTATATATAGAAAAACTTCTCCCTTTTTGATAGAATAATTTCACTTTTTATCTGTACATACTCGCGAATCTGCGTTCATCTGCGTTCATCCGCGTCAAAAAATTCAGGAGTTACAAATGTATCCTTTTAAAACAATTGAGCCTAAATGGCAGAAATACTGGGACGAGCACAAGACTTTCCGTGCCGTCGAAGACGAATCAATTCCAAAAGAAAAACGACGCTACGTCCTAGATATGTTCCCTTACCCGAGCGGTGCGGGCCTTCATGTAGGTCACCCCGAAGGCTACACGGCAACTGACATCTACTGCCGCTTTTTGCGCATGAAGGGTTACAATGTCCTTCACCCGATGGGATACGATGCGTTCGGTCTTCCTGCCGAAAACTATGCAATCAAGACAGGCACACATCCTGCCACAACAACAAACGCAAACATTGAGCACTTTACTCAGCAGATTAAGGCTCTCGGCTTCAGCTATGACTGGGACCGAGAAATCCGCACATGTACACCGGACTACTACAAATGGACTCAGTGGATTTTCCTCCAGCTCTTTAAGAAGGGCTTGGCTTACGAGGCTGAGACTCCAATCAACTGGTGCCCGAGCTGCTTGACAGGTCTTGCAAACGAGGAAGTAAAAGAAGGTCACTGTGACCGCTGCGGTGCGCAGGTGACTCACAAGGTAATCCGCCAGTGGATTCTCAAAATCACGGCCTATGCAGACCGCCTGCTCGAAGACCTGGAAGGCCTGGACTGGCCGGAAAGCGTCAAGGCAATGCAGAGAAACTGGATTGGACGAAGCGAAGGTGCCGAAGTCAATTTCACCGTTGCCGACAAAGACGGAAAGCCAACCGAACAGAAGCTCACAGTCTACACAACTCGCTGCGACACCCTCTTTGGTGCGACCTACATGGTAATTTCCCCGGAGCACAAGCTTGTAAAAGCCCTCACAACTCCAGAGCAGAAAGAAGCCGTTGAAAAATACGTTGCTGAAGCTGCAAAAAAGAGCGACCTTGAGCGAACTGACCTTGCAAAAGACAAGACTGGCGTTTTTTCAGGAAGCTACGCAATCAACCCTGTAAACGGTAAGCTGATTCCAATCTGGATTGCAGATTATGTTCTTATTTCTTACGGAACAGGCGCAATCATGGCCGTTCCAGCACACGACACACGAGACTGGGATTTCGCAAAAAAATTCAATCTTCCAATCATCGAAGTTCTCAAGAGCGAAGTTGACGTTCAGAAACAGGCATGGACAGAAGACGGAATTCACGTAAACTCAGAATTCCTGAACGGCCTCAACAAAAAGGACGCAATCGCAAAAATGCTCGAATTCTTAGGCGAAAAGGGAATCGGCAAAAAAGCAGTAAACTACAAGCTCCGCGACTGGGTATTCAGCCGCCAGCGATACTGGGGCGAGCCAATTCCTTTGGTTCACTGCCCTGACTGTGGCATCGTTCCAATCCCGGAAGAAGAGCTTCCTCTTGAATTGCCAAATGTCAAGACTTATCAGCCAACAGGAACCGGTGAGTCTCCATTGGCAGGAATCGACAGCTGGGTAAACTGCAAGTGTCCGAAATGCGGAAAGCCAGCCCGCCGCGAGACAAACACAATGCCTCAGTGGGCAGGAAGCTGCTGGTATTATTTACGATACATCGACCCTACCAACACAAAATGCTTTGCTGACAAGGCAAAAGAAAGCTACTGGATGCCAGTTGACTTGTATGTTGGTGGTGCTGAACACGCAGTTCTTCACCTTCTCTACGCACGATTCTGGCACAAAGTTCTTTATGATTTGGGAGTCGTCTCAACAAAAGAGCCTTTCCAGCGTCTTATCAACCAGGGCATGATTACTTCATTTGCCTTCCAGAGAAAGAGCAAGTCTCTCGTGGCCGTTGACATGGTAGAAGAAAAGGACGGAAAGTATTATTCAAAGGAAGACGGCGAGGAACTTGAGCGTGTAATCGCCAAAATGTCAAAATCCCTCAAAAACGTCGTAAACCCTGACGAAATGATCCAGAACTACGGAGCAGACAGCGTGCGTATGTACGAGATGTTCATGGGCCCGCTCACTGTTAGTAAACCATGGAACACACAGGGCTTGATTGGCGTAAACCGCTTCCTCGACAAAATCTGGACATTGAGCGACAAGCCTTTGACAGATGTTGACATCAAGGGAAAACTCGACAAAGACCTAGCTTCTCTCCGAAAGACTTACGCGAAGACTGTCAAAAAGGTCACAGAGGACACAAACAACCTCGACTTTAACGTAGCGATTTCTCAGATGATGATTTTCGTGAACGAAGCAAGCAAATTCGACTCACTTCCACGCGAAATGTGGGAAGGATTCGTTCTTCTTCTTTCACCTTATGCCCCACACTTAGGCGAAGAGCTCTGGGAAAAACTCGGTCACAAAGAAAGCTGTGCTTACGCAAAATGGCCTGAGTTCAGCGAAGAGTTCTGCAAGGACGACACAAAAGAGTTCCCGGTCATGATTAACGGTAAGCTCCGTGCAAAATTCGAAGCCGCCGCAAATACGGACAACGCAACTCTTGAAGCAATGGCAAAAGAAACCGAAGGCTTCAAAAAGTTCACCGAAGGAAAGACAGTTAGCAAAATAATTGTTGTACCAGGTAAATTAGTTAACGTCGTTGTAAAATAAAAATTAAATTACAGATTACACGGACTAAAAAATATACAATCTGTGTAATCTGTGGTTATTTTTAATCATTACCATTCAAATCAGTCGCCGTAATCCCGGTCGTATTTTTCACTCCAGTCCTTTTTGCTTTTCCAGCTAACAGATTTTTCCTGAAGCATCTGGGCGTCTTCTTTTCCCTGAAAGACACGCCAGTCATCATATTTTTTTGAAAGCGGAATCCTGTCCTTATTTTTTTCACGCAAGTCTTCTTCACCATTTGCCATGACTACAATATAGCATAAAAAGTAAGAGAATTAAACCAAATAATTTTCCATTTTCTTATTGCGTAAAATTATATTTTGTGCAATACTTAATATATATTAATTATCAAGGAGCTTTTTTATGGCAGATATTTTACTGACACTCAAAGAAAGAAGAAGTTGCCGCAAATACAAGAGCGAACTTATGAAGTGTACCCCAAAAGTTGGAGACAATTTTTGGAGGTACACTTTTTTTATGTCTAAGTTAAGTTTAGAGAGAAAAGCTGAAATTGTAGAACATTACATTAATACGACAGATGGGTATG
>Ga0129306_1003582_pt1 | contig 11340 bp, 9 predicted proteins | sample P827metagenome_FD_94438 | JGI IMG/M metagenome (GOLD analysis project Ga0129306, IMG submission 94438) | Capybara group fecal microbial communities from Wisconsin, USA - P827 metagenome | ecosystem: Host-associated > Mammals > Digestive system > Large intestine > Fecal | place: USA: Wisconsin...
AAAATCACTGGCAGCGGTGAAAATGGGCGGATTCACAAGGAAGATGTGGAACAATTTAGTAAGATTCGTGTGACGCCACTGGCTCGTAGGATTGCAAAGGACAAAGGTGTTGACCTTGAGACACTGGTGGGAACGGGTGTTTCTGGTAAGATTACCAAGGAAGACGTTTTAGCAAGTCTAGGTGATGTTGCGCCGCAAAAAGAACAAGCAGATGTAAAAGTGACACCGCAAGCAGGAGCTTTGGCTGATGTTACGGCTGCAAGTGACGGAGTTGAAATTATTAAGATGTCTGCTATGCGTAAGGCAATTTCAAAGGGAATGAGCCATTCTTACTTTACAGCACCGACCTTTACGCTTAATTATGATATTGATATGACGAATCTGACTGCCTTGCGTAAGCAACTCATTGAGCCAATTATGGCAAAGACTGGTTACAAGGTGACCTTTACGGACTTAATTGGGCTTGCTGTGATTAAGACCTTGATGAAGGAGGAACACCGTTTCCTTAATGCTTCTCTGATTAACGACGCTCAAGACATCGAACTACATCATTTTGTCAATCTTGCAATCGCTGTTGGGCTTTCTGAAGGTTTAGTGGTTCCTGTGGTTCATGGTGCAGACCAGATGAGTTTGTCAGACTTTGTGGTAGCATCAAAAGATGTGATTCAAAAAGCACAAGCTGGTAAATTGAAAGCGGCTGAAATGTCTGGCTCAACATTCACCATAACGAACCTTGGGATGTTTGGAGTGAAGTCGTTTAATCCGATTATTAATCAACCAAATTCGGCAATTCTTGGGATTTCAGCAACTATTGAAACACCCGTCGTTCATGACGGTGAAGTGGTTATTCGCCCAATTATGGGGATGAGTTTGACCATTGATCACCGATTAGTTGACGGAATGAATGGTGCAAAATTCATGCTAGATTTAAAAGCGCTTCTTGAAAATCCGCTAGAATTGCTAATCTAAAGTAAAAAACGTGGGCGGTGACATAGGTGACTCGGTCATCTTTAAAGCCTAATGTTGACAAATAAATGATATAGTCGGTTGCTTGGGTGAGAGCCGCCCAAAGCTGACTGAGAAACAAAAGAATTTTCTGAAGGGAAAACGTAAAATGGCAGTAGAAATTATCATGCCCAAGCTTGGTGTTGACATGCAAGAGGGCGAAATTATTGAATGGAAAAAAGCGGAAGGTGAGCTTGTCCAAGAGGGCGATATTCTGCTTGAAATCATGTCTGATAAGACGAATATGGAAATCGAAGCCGAAGATTCTGGCATGCTTTTGAAAATTGTTCACGAGGCTGGTGATGTTGTTCCTGTGACAGAAATCATTGGCTACCTTGGTGCTGAAGGTGAAGTTATTGACGAAGTTGTGCAAGTAACACCAGAACAAGCAGCGGCAGACTTAACCGCAGCAGGCTTGGAAGTGCCAAAGGCGGTGACGGCTGATGTGACTTCTGAACAAAAAGCTCCACTTGCAGCTGATGAGTATGACATGATTGTGGTTGGTGGTGGTCCTGCTGGCTATTATGCCGCCATTCGTGGTGCGCAACTCGGTGGCAAAATTGCTATCGTTGAAAAATCAGAATTTGGTGGCACGTGTCTAAATGTTGGCTGTATCCCAACTAAAACTTATCTCAAAAATGCCGAAATCCTTGATGGACTAAAAATTGCTGCTGGTCGTGGTATTAATCTGGCTTCAACTAATTACAGTATTGACATGGATAAAACCGTTGAGTTTAAAAATTCCGTTGTCAAAACATTAACAGGTGGCGTTCGTGGTCTCTTGAAAGCTAATAAAGTAACCATTTTTGACGGACTGGCTCAAGTCAATCCAGACAAGACGGTAACGATTGGGTCGCAAACGATTAAGGGATATAGTATCATTTTAGCAACTGGTTCAAAAGTATCACGCATTAATATTCCAGGTATTGATTCACCGCTTGTTTTGACTTCTGATGATATCCTTGATTTACGTGAAGTACCGAAATCACTAGCTGTCATGGGTGGCGGTGTTGTTGGGATTGAGCTTGGACTGGTTTGGGCATCTTACGGCGTTGATGTGACCGTTATTGAAATGGCAGACCGCATTATTCCAGCTATGGACAAGGAAATTTCGCAGGAATTGCAAAAAATTCTGACGAAAAAAGGTATGACCATTAAAACTAATGTCGGAGTAGCCGAAATTGTTGAGAAAAATAGCCAGCTTGAGTTGACGCTAACCAATGGTGAGACAATTCAAGCAGATAAAGCTCTTCTATCGATTGGACGTGTTCCCCAAATGCAAGGTCTTGAAAATCTCAATCTTGATATGGAAGGTAATCGCATCAAAGTCAATGCTTACCAAGAAACGTCAATATCTGGTATTTATGCTCCTGGTGATGTCAATGGTCAAAAAATGCTAGCGCACGCTGCTTATCGTATGGGAGAAGTGGCTGCTGAAAATGCTCTACGTGGCAACCATCGCAAAGCCAACCTCACCTACACACCAGCAGCGGTTTATACTCACCCAGAAGTAGCTATGGTTGGAATGACAGAAGAGGCTGCGCGTGAGCAATACGGCGATATTTTGATTGGAAAATCAAGCTTCACAGGCAATGGACGAGCTCTTGCGTCTAATGAAGCTCAAGGTTTTGTCAAGGTCATCGCTGACAGCAAGTATCATGAAATCCTTGGTGTGCATATCATTGGACCCGCAGCAGCAGAGCTTATTAATGAAGCGGCAACCATTATGGAAAATGAATTGACCGTTGATGACGTTGCCCAAGCGATTCATGGACACCCAACTTTTTCTGAAAATATGTATGAAGCTTTCCTTGATACCATTGGCGAAGCTATTCATAACCCACCGAAGAAATAAATCAAAAGTATGCTCTAAACATGGTTTTAGAGCATACTTTTATATTTGAAACAGTATACTTAATTTTCAGAAAATTCTGTAATATCAGTTGACGCTTGCATGAAAATTTGCTAAAGTAATAGTGGACAGGGTATGGAAATACTTTGTTCAATTTTTTAGGGAGGAAGCCTATGAAAGCTATACGCTGGTTGCTTCCCCTCAGTCTTGTCTTAATGTTCTTATCACTAAGTATTGGGGCAAGTTCACAATTTTCCTGGCTTAAATTGTTTCAAGGGGAAGAGGTAGCCTATCAAGTCTTTTTTGAATCACGCCTACCTAGAACCTTGGCAATCGTTTTGGCAGCGGGTGCCATGAGTTTATCAGGTTTGTTGATGCAAACCATCACACAAAACAATTATGCTGCGCCATCTACTGTTGGGACTGTCGAAGCAGCTCAACTTGGCATGCTAATCTCACTTTTCTTTTTTCCAAAAGTAAGCTTAGCTCAAAAAATGAGTTTTGCCTTTATCTCTTCAATGTTAATGACTTTATTTTTTATCAAAGTCGTTAGAAGATTGCCTTTTAAGGAAAAATGGATGTTACCACTCGTTGGTCTCATTTATGGTGGCATGATTGGAGCAGTAGCAGAAATGATTGCTTACCGCTTTGATTTGGTACAATCAATGACCTCGTGGACACAGGGTTCTTTTGCTATGATTCAGACCAATCAATATGAATGGTTATTTCTTAATCTGATAATTGTTGTTGGTATCTGGCGTTTTAGTGAGAGTTTCTCAATCATGAGCCTTGGTGAAGAAGCAAGTACAATGCTCGGTCTACCCTTTTCTCAAATGGAGGCAATAGCGCTGTTTTTGGTTTCTTTAACCACAGCGGTAACAATGATTACAGTAGGTTCTCTTCCTTTTCTTGGCGTGATTATTCCTAATATCGTCCGTCATTTTGTTGGGAATCATTTGAAAAAAAGTAGGCGACTTGTTTTTTGGAGTGGGGTATGTTTGGTCTTGGCATGCGACATTTTAGCTCGTCTCATTATCCGTCCTTATGAACTATCGGTTTCAGTAATATTGGGCGTTTTAGGCTCTGCGATTTTCATTTGGATGTTATGGCGAGGTGACGTCTATGACTAAGAAAAATCCCTCATCAAAACGCATTATAGCTGTTCTATTTGTGCTTGCTGTTGCCTGTTTTTGGGCTTATTCACTTCCCATTGGAGGGTCGTTGTTGCCTTTTGTTATAAAGCTTCGCTTGAAAAAATTGTGTGCTTATTGTCTTGTAGCAATAAGTGCTAGCTTAGCAACGATTAGCTTTCAGACAATAACTGGTAATCGCTTTTTAACGCCGTCAGTTTTGGGGTTGGAAAATCTTTATGTGTTAATGCAATCGACCTATTTATTTTTCTATTGGCATTGGTCACAAGAAGAACCCAATGCTATTGTAGAATTTATCATCGTTTTAGCGATACAATTGATTTTCTTCTTTTTTCTCCAGCCTAGTATCAAAAAACTCTTGGAAAAAGGTTTTGGAACAATTCTGCTGATTTGTATGTCACTAGGAACGCTTTTTCGCAGTTTATCAACCTTTATGCAGGTCCTCATGGACCCTAATGAATATGATAAACTTCAAAGTAAACTCTTTGCTTCTTTTCAAAATGCAAATAGTGATGTCCTTGTTTTAGTAGCTATTCTGGTCCTTTTTACGGCTATCTGTCTTTATCGAAAAAGTGCAGAGCTTGATGTTTTTTATCTAGGAAGAGAGACAGCAACCCTCTTAGGAATTGATGTTCCACATGTGCAACGGCAAGTGTTATGGTTTGTTGTCCTGTTAACATCAGCTTCAACGGCAATGGTAGGACCATTGACCTTCTTTGGATTTATTGTTGCCAATCTCGCTTATCAAATCATGCCTGATTCTAACCATAAAACCTTATTTACAGCAACGAGTTTGCTTGGTTTTATTATGTTAGTTGTAGGACAAAGCATTGTGGAGCGTTTATTTAATTATAGTGTGACGATTAGCATGGTCATTGAATTTTGTGGTGGTGGCTCTTTCTTCTATCTTTTATACAAGGAGCGAATAAAACCATGATAAAAATGAAAAGCATTGAGAAAGCTTATGGCGACAAAATTGTTTTGGATAATGTAAACTTGGAGATAAAGCCAGGCAAGTTTACAGCCTTTATCGGACCTAACGGTGCCGGTAAATCAACTCTTTTAAGCATTATGAGCCGTCTTTCAAAGAAAGATAAAGGTGTCTTAATGATAAAAGATAAAGAAATCGAAGCATGGTCTTCTGGCGAATTAGCCAAAGAATTAACCATGCTCAAACAACAACTCTACTATCAGATGAAATTGACGGTAGAAGAGTTGGTTGCTTTTGGTCGTTTTCCTTATAGTCACGGACGTTTGACGAAAAAAGACCAAGAGAAAATAGATGAAGCAATAACTTACATGGACTTGCAGCCGTTTAGAAAGCGGATGATTGACACGCTTTCTGGTGGGCAGTTACAACGCGTATTTATTGCTATGGTTTTAGCTCAAGATACGGACATCGTCCTTCTTGACGAACCGCTTAACAATCTGGATATTAAGCAAGGTATTTCGATGATGAAAATACTGCGTTCTCTAGTTGATGACTTAGGGAAAACGGTGATTATTGTCATTCATGATATCAATATTGCCAGCCAGTTTGTTGATGAAATGGTGGCGTTTAAGGATGGAAAAGTTTTCTGTTCGGGAACGCCTCATCAAGTTATGGTGAAGGAGATTTTAGACAATCTCTATGATATGGACCTTATTTTAGATGAGATTAATGGTAATAGGATTTGTGTTTACCAATAGAAAGTTTATATGGTGAAAACATGAAGAAGAAATTGACATTACTATTAACCGCAATGATGGTACTCGTTATGGCTGTATTTTTAGGTGCTTGTTCGTCAAGCTCTAGCTCAAATAGTACAAGCCAATCTAGTGACGCCTCTGAAGTGACGATTACAGATGCAACAGGAAAAGTCAGCGTAGCGACGAATCCTAAAAAAGTGGTTGTCCTTGATTTTGGTGTTGCGGATACTCTCCGTGCTTTAGGGTACGAAGATGTGATTGTTGGGATGCCGAAAGGGTCTGTACCAACGTATCTCTCTGATTTAACTTCTAAAGATTCTATTACTGACGTCGGAAATTTAAAAGAAGTTAATTTGGAAACTATTGCAAATCTAGAACCTGACTTAATTATCGCTTCTGGACGAACATCAAGTCAATTGGAAGACTTCCAAGAAATCGCACCGACAATTTATTTTTCAACAGATACGAGTGATTATTGGAATTCTGTTCAAAAGAACGTTACGGAATTAGCTAAAATTTTCGGTAGTTCTGCCAAGAAAGAAGCCAAAAGTCAATTATCAGATATTGATGATTTGATTGAAGAAACAGCAGAGAAAAATGCTGACACGACCAAAACAACGTTAATGTTGATGCTTAATGAGGGCAATATGTCAGGTATTGCTGCTGATGGACGTTATTCATTTGTTTATGAGGACCTTGGATTTAAAGCAACCGATTTGGAAATTGAAGAATCAAGCCACGGTGCTAAAGACAGTTCAAGTTCTTCAAGCTCATCAAGTTCATCATCAGACACGAGTTCTTCATCAAGATCAAGCAATCAATATCACGGTTCTGGTCTAAGTTATGAAAGTATTAGTGAAGTCAACCCAGATATTATTTTTGTCGTTGACCGCACTTTGGCTATTGGGGGAGATGACTCAGCCAATTCAGATATTTTAAATAATGATTTGATTCAGGCAACGAATGTAGGTCAAAATAATAAAATCATTACCTTAACATCAGACCTTTGGTATTTGTCTGGTGGAGGTTTGGAATCAACCAAACTAATGATTGAAGAAGTTGCAGCATACGCAGGTAACTAAATCCTAATTGACCATAATCTCTCTAATACACATAGATAAGAGAAATTTTCTCAACCATAAAAAGCCTAAGAAAGTAACATTTCTAGGCTTTTTCGTTTTCTTCAACAGTTTGTGTTTTCGCAAGATAGACACCGATTAAAGTGATGACAATAGCGATGACTGATTGGAGATTTAGATTTTCTTGGAAAATCACCCAAGCGTAAAGTGCCGCAACAACAGGCTGTGATAGGGTGATTAAAGAAGATAGGCTGGCATTGACTTTACCGAGACAGTAAGCTAGTAACCCTTGCCCAAGAATTTGGGAGACGAGAGCCAAAGCCAAAAGTGGTAGAAGCTCTGCTATATTTTGTGGTAGGTAAAATCCTTCGGTTAAGAAAATCACAACAGCAAGCACTAACAGTGTTCCAAAGGCACTAAAAAACATAATTACGTTAGATTTGACGGTGTCGCGCAATTGATAAACGGTAATCATAAACATGGCGTAAAAAATAGAAGCGCCAAGACTAAGAGAATCACCGAGCAAACGTTCAGACGATAGACTGACTTTATTTGCCATAAGCACCAAAACACCGACCAAAGTTACCAAACCACCTAATAAAAATTTAGGAGTCATTTTTTCCTTGAAGAGAAAATAACTCACTGGGATAACCGTAAAAGGTGTTAAATTGACTAATAAATTGGCATTGGCAACGCTAGTGTAAGAAAAGGAACTGTTCCAAAAGGTCAAATCTCCTGCTAAGAACGCCCCTGCCAGAATAATGGTCATTATCTGTTTACGACTAAGTGCCTGCACATCTGATTTCTTGATAAAGGGCAGCAGCATCGGAATTGAAAATAAGACACGATAAAAGCCCGTATTGATTGGTGGGAGCGGGCTTAGTTTGACAAATATACCACCAGTAGCTAAAAAACAAATGGCTAAAAAGATTAGACAAATGTCTTTAATTGAATTACAACGATTTCTTTTCATGACATTTTCACCTCGCTCTAAATTGTAATAAATAAGTGGTATAATAAAAAGTACCAGTATTACAAAATTTTTAGGTGCCACTTTGGAGGGAATTGTGATTCATCTTAATCGAAAAAAGGGAAGTGCTCCCCTGTATCAACAAATTTATCAGCAAGTCAAATCGGATATTCTCTTGGGATACTTGTCACCAAATGAGAAAATTTTAGGCACACGAACATTGGCTAAAATGCTTGGTGTCAGTCGTAATACGGTTGACCGAGCCTATATGCAGCTGACTTTGGAAGGTTACATCGAAAGTCGCCAAAATGCGGGATTTTATGTCTTGAAATTGCCCAAGGCTTTTCAGTCAGAAAAAACGTTTACGGAAGAATTTTCAGATACGAAAAAACAAGCGACAGACGAGCATATTATCTATGATTTAACCAACAGCAGTCATACCAGTAATCTTTTTCCTAAGAAAGTATGGAAGAAGCATTATCAAAATGCCATTGAGCAGTTAGATGAGGCAGAAAAATTATATACATTGCAGCCATTTCAAGGGGATTTTAGACTGAGAAAGGAAATCAGTCGTTATCTGGAGAGGATTCGTGGAGTGAGGTGCCAGCCGAGTCAGATTATCATTACCAGCGGTTTGCAACAATCGTTAGATTATATTTGTCAATTTTTAGGAGATACGCAAAAATCCGTTTTAATGGAAGAACCAAGCTATCCAAAGGCGCGAGAAATTTTCAAGAAAAATGCGTATCCTATCGTAACGGCAAAGGTTGATGAGAAAGGTTTAAATCTGGAGAACATTGACGAGAACGCAAGGATTGAAATGATTTACACCACACCCTCACACCAATTTCCTTTGGGCATGATTATGCCGATTTCCAGACGTCAGGAGCTTTTAGCTTTTGCTCAAGAAAAGGATTCGTTTATCATTGAAGATGATTACGATAGTGAGCTGCGTTACTACGAGCGACCAATACCTGCTCTGAAATCAATTGATTATCTTGACCGTGTTATTTATTTGGGCACTTTTTCAAAAATTCTGTCGCCGTCATTTCGGATGAGCTATATCGTTTTGCCTGATCAATTTACAGAAGCTTTCTTGGAAAAATTTCAGCTGTACAATAGCACGGTGAATCTTCTTAATCAAATTGCGCTGGCTAATATTTTATCAAGTGGTGATTATGACCGCTTGGTGCGCAAAATGAATCATGTTTTTAAGAAGCGTTACGAGGCATTCAAAAAGGAATTTGAACAGTTTCAGTCGCCGATAAAGCTTTCATCAAATGTCAGCGGTCAATATTTTTTGGTGACTTTTCCAGATAAAATCAATCAGTGTGATTTGATAAAACAAGCTGAAAACGAAGGGGTTCGTGTTTACGATACCATGCAATTCTGGCAAGAAAAGGCAGCTTGTCCGCAGGAAAGTCTTTTTCTTGGGTTTAGTAAAATTGATTTGGAAAATATCCCAGATTGTGTCAGTCGCCTTAGACGAGCTTGGGATTGACCGCAGCATTTCATTGAGGAATTCTTCCAAGCAGATTAAGAGACTGAAAGCGGCGATTTTGTTATACTATCCTTATATGTTATAAAAGGAGCTTTCGCATGAAATATATTGTCAATAACTCCCATAATCCTGCCTACAATGTGGCTTTGGAAGCTTACGCTTTTCGTGAATTGTTAGCTGAAGATGAGCTTTTCATTCTTTGGATTAATGAGCCAACCATTGTTATTGGTAAACACCAAAATGCTATCGAAGAAATTAACAAAACTTACACAGATGAACATGGTATTCATGTGGTTCGTCGCTTGTCAGGTGGCGGTGCGGTTTACCATGACCTCAATAATTTGAATTACACGATTATTTCTAATAAATCACAAGAAGGGGCTTTTGATTTTAAGACCTTTTCCCAACCTGTCATTGAAACGCTAGCTGATTTAGGTGTGACAGCGACTTTTACGGGACGTAATGACCTCGAAATTGACGGAAAGAAATTTTGTGGTAATGCGCAAGCCTATTATAAAGGACGAATGATGCACCATGGTTGTCTGTTATTTGACGTGGATATGACTGTTCTTGGAAATGCCCTGCAAGTTTCAAAAGATAAAATTGAATCCAAAGGGGTTAAATCTGTGCGTGCGCGTGTGACCAATATCTTAGATGAATTGCCAGAAAAAATGACTGTTGAAGCCTTTTCAAATCAATTGTTAAATAAAATGAAAGAATCTTATCCTGATATGACAGAATATGTCTTTTCTGATGATGAACTGAAAAATATTCAAGCCTTGGCTGACCAACAATTTGGCACTTGGGACTGGACTTATGGAGAAGCACCAGAATATACGATTAAACGCTCAGTTCGTTACCCAGCAGGAAAAATCACCACATATGCTAATGTTGAAAAATCAGTCATTAAAGGAATGAAACTTTACGGTGACTTCTTTGGCATCAAAGATGTGGCTGACATTGAACAAGCCCTAATCGGACTTCGCTACGAATACCCAGATGTCTTAGCCAAACTCCAAACAATTGATACCACCCAATACTTTACCAACATCACTCCACAAGAAATCGCCAAAGCAATCGTGGAGTGAGGGGATTAAATGTAGTAGCTGAGACTAGTTTTCATTGATTTAGACGACTTAAAAACCACCTAGTATAGGTGGCTTTTGTGTTTATTTTTAATCTTAATTTCCGTAACTATTGACAGTGTATTTTTCACTACTCATTGAAGGTAAAGTGACTTCTTTACCCCAAGTACTTTCATAAGATGTTAAACCTTCTGCTGTACCATAAAAAGTGACATTGTCATCTTCGGCAATAATGTCATCATAATCGTATGAAGCAATATCTATCAACACTACTTTATCGTAATCGTCATCCATTGCTAAGCGAATATAGTAAGAATAACCGTCTTTCATATTTTGTAACACTTTACCTGTTATTTGGACTTTTTTACCATATTCTAATTGGTCATGATTCCATGTGTTAAAATCAGGTACTTCATAATCTGCTGGGTTAAATTCAGAACTTGAACTATAATAACTATAAGAACTTGAAGAAGATGAGCTTGAACTGTATGATGAGCTAGATGAGCTGTAATCATCATCGTCGTCATAATCATAATCTTCTTCATCATCGCTGTCCGAACTAGAAGCGACAACAGCAGTGCTTGAACTTTTTTCGTGCATCAAATCTCCGATAACACTAGCTCCAATAACGAGGGCAAAAATGACTAATAACAGTGCAATAAGGTTTCTTACTGCACCTTCATTTTTCTTTTCCAATTTGTAACTCCTTTTCAGCTTTTAACGTGGTTCAGTTTTTTTGCACGTTTTCCTAATTTAGTCTAAGTAGTGCGTGTGTTTGGTAATCCATTGTTGCAATTTAATATTAAGCCAGAATGAGTAGATACCGATTGTAATGATAGTTAAAATGAGCCACTTAATCCAATTGCCAAAGAGTTGTGTGGCTGTTCCGTCAAAGGCTAGACGGTGTCCGTCAATAACAGTATGTTTGACTTTCCAGTTTATCATGATACAAATGCCCCAAGGTGCGCAGATTCCAAGGGTTAAAATGGTAATCAACCCAGCTAAAAT
>Ga0129306_1003583_pt1 | contig 11338 bp, 9 predicted proteins | sample P827metagenome_FD_94438 | JGI IMG/M metagenome (GOLD analysis project Ga0129306, IMG submission 94438) | Capybara group fecal microbial communities from Wisconsin, USA - P827 metagenome | ecosystem: Host-associated > Mammals > Digestive system > Large intestine > Fecal | place: USA: Wisconsin...
CCGGTGGCCGAACGCCAGCAGGCCGCGCATATCCATCATCTGGTGCAGCACGGCAACTTCCTGCTGGCCGTCGACCTGGGCGCCGACTGCATCCATGTGCTGCGCCTGTTCGACGCTTCGGTCCGCCCGCTCTGCGACGGACGGCTCGACCGCGCGCTGCGGCTGGAGCAGCTTTTCGACATTCCGACGCCGGCGGGCAGCGGGCCGCGCCACCTGGTCATCGATAGGAGCGGCTCGCATTTCTATGTCCTCACGGAGCTGAGCAATGAGATCCTCGTTTACGCGATGCCCGATTTCACGGCGGTGAACGACCGTCCCGCGCTGCTCCAGCGCCTGGCCGTCGGCGACCGGGCCTTCCCCAGTCAGGCTGGCGGCGATATCCAGCTGAGCCCCGACGGCCGTCACCTCTACGCCTCGCTGCGCAACGGGGACGACGGGCTGGTGATCGCCCGGGTCCTGCCCGACGGCACGCTGGAACGCATGGGCTACCAGCGTACCGGCGCTCATGTGCGCGATTTCTTCTTCCTGCCCGAGGGACTTCCCACCGGCGAATACATGGCCGTTTTCTGCAAGAACGGCGGCGTCCTCCAGATCTACCGCCGCAACGCGGCCGACGGCGCCCTGTCGCTCTTCCGGGAGATTGCTTTCAATGCTTTCTACGGCGAGCCGGTCCACGGCGTCGTCCTTTCGGAAGGTCATCTGAATTTCTCCTGATTCCATGATCGCCACCTATCCTTTCACCGTCGAGAGTTTCGAGACCGATTTTCAGCGGCAGATCAAGCCTTTCGCCCTCCAGGGCCGGCTGCAGGAACTGACCTACCGGGCGTCCGCCGCAGGAGGAGCGGGCTATGCCGTCCTGCGCGAGCGCGGGCTTTTCTGGGCGCTCAACCGCATGCACATCGTGGTGGACCGCTGGCCGGTCTGGGGTGAAGAGATGGTGTTGCAGTCGTGGTTCCGCGGCCGGTCCGGGCCCATGTACCAGCGTGAGTACGAGTTGCGGCTGGCTGGCAATCCCCATGGCGCACCGCTGGTCCGGGCTACTTCCGCCTGGACGGTCATCACGCTGGAAGGCCGCAACGTCACGCGCGAACTGGTCTATCCCGAGGACTTCGCCGAAGAGAAAGACGGACTTCCTTTCTGTCCCAAAGTCCTGGTACCCGGCGACGTGGAACTCGCACCCGCCGGCTCCCGCAAGGCCCTTTACTCCGACCTGGATTCCAACGGCCACGTCAACAACTGCTTCTATCCACAGTGGGGCGCCGATCTGCTGGGCGGCCCCTACCTGTCCAGCCATCGGCTGACCGACATCCAAGCCGGCTATTATCGCGAGATCCACCCCGGCGAGCAGGTCGATTTCCTGCTGGGGCACAACCCCGCAGCCACGGCCGCCGCCGCCGTCTGGTACGTGGAAGGCCGCGTCGCCGGCGAACGCTCCTTCGTCGTCCGCCTCGATTTCACCCTCTGCTGATCCCCTCTCCTTCTCTTTGCGCAAGTCTGCCGGCACAAAAACGGCGGTTTTTTGTGGCAGAAGCCGGGCGAGATACGTTATTTTATGTATCTTTGTAAGTTATGACGATTGAGCAACCCTCTGCGGCGTGGCGCGACTATGAGCTGATCGACTCGGGCGACTTTTCCAAACTCGAGCGCTTCGGCCCGTATGTGACCATCCGCCCCGAACCGAAGGCCCTGTGGTCGAAAAGCCTCTCCGACGCAGAATGGCGGCAACTGGCACACACCGAGTTCAAGCCCGGCGCCGGCTTCGGCAAGGCCGGCAAGGAAGACAGCGGCACCTGGAACATGCTCCACAAGATGCAGGAGCAGTGGACCATCGCCTATCCGGCCGTGGGTTTCAACCTGCGGCTCGGCCTGACCTCCTTCAAGCATGTGGGCGTCTTCCCGGAACAGGCCCCGAACTGGGACTTCATCTACCGGAGCGTCCGCGACCTGGCCGCGCAGCAGAACGGAGCCCCGAAGGTGCTCAATCTTTTCGCCTACACGGGCGCCGCTTCGCTGGCCGCCGCCAAGGGAGGCGCGAGCGTCACGCACCTCGACTCCGTGCGGCAGGTCGTCACCTGGGCCCGCGGCAACATGGAACTCAGCCACCTGGACGGCATCCGCTGGATCATCGAAGATGCCATGAAATTCGCCCGCCGGGAAGCCCGCCGCGGCAACACCTACCAGGGACTGATCCTCGACCCGCCCGCCTACGGACACGGGCCGGACGGTGAACGCTGGAAGCTGGACGAATGCCTCTTCGACCTGTTGCAGCAGTGCGCCGCCATCCTGGCACCCGAAAAGAGCTTCATGGTGCTCAACCTCTATTCCAACGGCTATTCGGCCGTCCTGGCCGACACCCTCGTCCGCAGCGCTTTCGGCACAAAGTTCGCAAGCCTTGACTACGGCGAGCTCGTGCTCCGCGACAAGGCCGGCAAAGCACTGCCGCTGAGCGTATTCTCCCGCTTAAAAAGATAGTTTATGATAGATTTCCTTTCCGTCACCTGGAACGTCGACCCGATCATTTTCAAGCTCGGGCCCCTGACCCTGCGCTGGTACTCCCTGCTCTTCGTGGCCGGATTCCCGCTGGGTTACTGGCTCTTCGAGCGCTTCTACAAGCGCGAGGGCGTCGACACCAAACTGCTGGAGCCCCTGCTCTACGCCCTGCTGATCGGCACCATCGTAGGCGCCCGGCTCGGCCACTGCTTCTTCTATGAACCTTCCTACTACCTGAGCGCCGACCACTGGGTCGAGATCTTCAAGCCCTGGAAAGGCGGCCTGGCCTCGCACGGCGGTGCCATCGGCGTGTTCCTGGCCGCGCTTTGGTACAGTCACCGCTACGGCAGGAAGAACGACTTCGACGTGCTCTGGGTCTGCGACCGCATCATCATCTGCGTGTCCTTCGCGGCCTGCTTCATCCGGCTGGGCAACCTGTTCAACTCGGAGATCTACGGTGACGTGACCGACCTGCCCTGGGGCTTCATCTTCGTCCGCCGCGGCGAGACCCTGCCCAAGCACCCCACCCAGATCTACGAAGCGCTCACCTACCTGCTGCTGGGCTTCTACCTGCTGTGGAACTACAAACACAAGCTCGAAAAGCGCTACCGCGGCTGGTTCCTGGGCGTGTTTTTCATCATCTGCTTCGGCATGCGCTTCCTCATCGAGTTCATCAAGGAACCGCAGGTGGAGTTCGAAGAGAACATGGTGCTCGACATGGGCCAGTGGCTGAGCATTCCCTTCATCATCGCGGGCATCCTGCTGGTGATCTTCGCCTATCAACGGAAAGTCCCCGCCATGCGCGTCCCCACCGAGAAGGTTCACCATACCCCCAAGAAAGTCCGGTAATGAAAGAACTGCTGCTGACCCTCGCCCTCTGCGGCGACATCATGATGGGTACCACCTACCCGACGCTGCGGCTCCCGGCGAATGACGGCGCATACATCTTCAGCGACGTGGCGGCCCTCTTCCAGGAGGCCGACCTGGCCGCCGGCAACCTGGAAGGCGTCATCTGCGAGGGCGGCACCTGCTCCAAGAATACCGACAAGGCCAACAACTACGCCTTCCGCATGCCCGAAAGCTACGCCCACCTGCTCAAGGACGCCGGCTTCGACTACCTCAACCTGGCCAACAACCACACCAACGATTTCGGCACCTACGGGCTGGAGCGCACCCGGCAGATCCTCGACGGACAGGGCATCCTCTACAGCGGTCTGCCCGACTGTGAAAGCGTGGTCTTCGAAAAGGACAGCGTGCGCTACGGCATCTGTTCGTTCGGGCACAACGCCTACACGCTCAAGCATACCGACACGGCCACCGTCACCCGCATCCTCACCGACCTGCGGCCCCGCTGCGACATCCTGGTCGTCAATTTCCATGGCGGTGCCGAAGGCGCGAAATACTCCCATCTTCCCGACGGTCCCGAAAGCTACCTGGGCGAGAACCGCGGCAACCTGCGCGCGTTCGCCCACCGCTGCGTCGACCTGGGCGCCGACGTGGTCTTCGGCCACGGGCCGCACGTGACCCGCGCCGTCGAACTCTACAACGACCGCCTGATCGCCTACAGCCTGGGCAACTTCTGCACGACCTTCGGCGTGAACCTCGCCGGCGTCAACGGCTACGCCCCCGTGCTGGTGGTCAAGGTCGACCGCGAAGGCCGCTTCGTGGAAGGCCGCATCCACTCCTTCATCCAGACCCAGGGCACCGGCCCGAAATTCGATCCGGGCGACCGCGTGGCACAGCACATGCGCAACCTCTCGCTCACCGACTTCCGCGGCAACTGCGGCCTGGACATCTCCGACAACGGAACTTTAACCAGAAAAACCCGATAAATGGCGCCGATTACCCTCCTTCTTCTCTTCCTGCTGGGCGCGATGGCCGTCTCGTTCCTCTGCTCGGTCCTCGAGGCCGTGCTGCTGTCCACGCCCATTTCCTTCATCACGATGCGGATCGAGGAAGGCTACAAGCCCGCCGCCCGGTTCCTGCACTACAAGGAGGAGAGCGCCCGGCCGCTGGCCGCGATCCTGGCCCTCAATACCATCGCCAACACCCTCGGCGCCGCGGGTGTCGGCCGGCAGGCTTCCATCATCGCCGAACAGAGCGGCTTCGCCTCCTTCTTCGGCATCATGTCGGCGCTCACCACGATCCTGATCCTGGTCTTCTCCGAGATCATCCCCAAGACCATCGGCACCTCCTATTACCGCAAGCTCATGGGCTTCACGACCTCGTCCTTGAAGACCATGATCATCGTCATGTATCCGATCGTTCTCCTGATCGAGCGCCTCACGAAGCTCATCCAGAAGGACGATGACGAAGCGGCGGTCAGCCGCGAGGAAGTGTCGGCCATGGCCAACGTGGGCGAAGTGGAAGGTGTCATCGACAAGGACGAGAACCGCATCATCCAGAACGTCATCAAGCTCGACAATGTGAAGGCCTACGACGTAATGACCCCGCGCGTGGTCTGCCAGACCGCGTCGGAGAACATGTCGCTCAAGAACTTCTACAAGGACAAGGACTTCGAGCACTACTCCCGCATTCCGGTCTACAGCGAGAGTCCCGAATACATCACCGGCTACATCCTGCGCAGCGAGGCGTTGGAATGCCTGGCCGAAGACAAGTTCGACATGCGCCTGAGCGAGATCAAGCGCGACATCACCTTCTTCGACGAAGAGCAGTCCGTAAGCGGCATCTGGGACACGCTGCTGGCGAAGAAGGAGCAGATTGGCCTGATCATCGACGAATACGGCTGCTTCCAGGGCATCCTGACGCTTGAAGACATCATCGAGACCATCTTCGGCCTGGAGATCATCGACGAGAACGACGAGGCCAGCGACATGCAGCAGTTCGCCCGCGAACGCTGGAAACAGCGCGCCAAACGCTTCAAGGAGATCCAGCTCCCCGAAAACGATACGGACGACGACGACTGACCTGCCCCATGCTCCCCGATGGCTATGATCTGATCTGCGTTCTGGGTCCCACGGCCTCCGGCAAGACCCGCTACGCAGTGCAGCTGGCCCGGGAACTCGGCGGGGAAATCCTCTCCGGCGACTCGCGCCAGGTCTACCGCGGCATGGATATCGGCACGGGCAAGGACCTTTCCGAATACGGAGACATCCCCTATCACCTGATCGACATTGTCGACGCCGGTACCCAGTACAATATCTTCCAGTACCAGCACGACTTCGAGCGGGCCTACCGCGACATCGTGGAGCGGGGCCGCGTGCCCATCCTCTGCGGGGGCAGCGGACTCTATATCGAAGCGGCCACCTGCGGCTACCACCTGCCCGACGTGCCGCCCGACCCGCAGTTGCGCGCCGAATTGGACCAGTTGCCCACCGAAGAACTGATCGCCCGCTACGAGGCACTCCGCACCCCGCACAACACCACGGACTACGACACCCGGCAGCGGCTTATCCGAGCGCTGGAAATCGCCCTCTGGGAAGACGCCCACCCCGTGACCCGCACCGCCTTCCTGCCCAAGCACACGAAATACATCGGCATCGCGGTCACGCGCGACGAGCGCAACGCCCGCATCGACCGCCGGCTGGCCGCCCGCCTGCAGGAAGGCCTTGTAGCAGAGGTCCAGGGCCTGCTCGACAGCGGGCTGACGCCCGAATCGTTGCTCTACTACGGGCTCGAATACAAATTCGTGACCCTCTATCTCACCGGGGCGCTCCGCTACGACGAGATGGTCACGCAGCTCCAGACCGCCATCCACCAGTTTGCCAAACGGCAGATGACCTGGTTCCGCGGCATGGAGCGCAAAGGAACCAATATCGAATGGATCACCTTGTCATGAATACGATGAAAAAGTCTCTCCTCCTGCTTCTGCTGGCGCTCTTCCTGCTGCCGGCCCCGGGCTTTGCCCAGAAAGCGTCGGAACTCAAGTGGACCGATGCCCAGAACCTGATGCTCATCAACCAGGGCTACGACAACACGGAGCTTCCCTACTCGCGCCTGCCGCTCGACATGAAGGCTGCCACGCGCAAGGCCGTGTGGGACCTGGGCCTCAACTCCGCCGGGCTGGCCGTCCGTTTCTCGACGGACAGCCGCAGCATCGGCATCCGCTGGACGCTCCTCAACTATTTCATCATGCACCACATGGCCGGAACCGGCATCCGGGGCATCGACCTCTACCAGCTCGACGAGAACGACCACTGGCAGTTCATCGGCACGGCCATCCCCAACGGGAAAGACACCACCAAGACGCAGGTCGTGGTCAGCGGCATGGACGGCAAGGACCATGAGTACATGGCTTACCTGCCGCTCTACGACGGCGTGACGAAGGTCGAGATCGGCGTAACGAAAGATGCACGGGTCGGCCTGCCGCACCGCGAGGTGCTCGTCAAGGGAAAGGACAAGCCCCTTGTCTTCTACGGCACGAGCATCACCCAGGGCGGCTGCGCTTCGCGGCCCGGGATGGTCTATACCTCCATCATCAGCCGGGCGCTCCAAAAAGAGTGCATCAACCTGGGATTCAGCGGCAACGCCCGGATGGACAAGTCGATGGCCGAGATCGTGGCACGGGTCGACGCCGACCAGTATGTGATCGACTGCCTGGAGAACTGCACGCTCAAGGTCATGCAGGACAGTGCCTGGTATTTTCTGACTTATCTGGCGAAAAAGCGTCCCGATGCCCCCATCTATATGGTGGAACACATTTGGTTCTCCCACGCGCTGGTCAACCAGCCGGTCCACGACCAGATCGCCGAAAAGAACGCTTACTGGCGGGAAATCTTTGAAAAACTCCGGAAGGAAGGCTACGACAATTTCCGCTACATCCCGGCCGACAAGCTCACCGGCCCCGACGGCGAAGGCGCTGTCGACGGCTGCCACCAGACCGACCTGGGCTTCCTCCGCATGTCAGAGGAATTCCTCAGATACCTGAAGCGATAACACTTGTGCCGATCAGGTGCGGGTGGTTTTTGGATCCGCGAGCATTTTTCTGCGAGCGGGATAAAAATCAGAGCACCCAGGCACAAGCTATATAGCCGCCAGGATCAGGATCTGCGCGGAAACCACGCGCAGGAACATCGTCAAAGGATAGACCGTGGAATAACTGACGGCAGGGATGTCATTGGGTGAGTTGCTCGTGATGAACGACAGGGCGATAGGGTTGGTCATACTGCCCGAAAGGGTCCCCATCAGGGCGAAATAGTTGAACTTGAACACCAGACGGCCGACGATGCCCATGATCAGGATCGGAATGACCGTGATCAGGAAGCCATAGAACACCCACACGTAGCCGCCGCCCGTCAGCGTGCTCACGAACTCCGGACCGGCCGACAGGCCGACTGCCGCCAGGAAGAGCGAAATGCCGATCTCACGCAGCATCAGGCTGGCGCTGATGGTGGTGTAGGTAACCAGGTGGAAGCGGGCGCCGAAGCGGCTCAGCAGGATGGCGACGATGAGCGGACCGCCGGCCAGGCCGAGTTTCACCGGCAAAGGGATGCCGCTGATGTGGAACGGAATCATGCCGACCAGCACGCCGAGCAGGATACCGATGAACATCGGGATGATGTTCGGTTCGCGCAGCCGCTTCTGGGAGTTGCCCAGCAGGCCGGCCACGGCGTTGATGGAACTTTCCGTACCCACGACGGTCAGGCGGTCGCCCAGCAGGAGCTCCAGCGAAGGCGAGGCGACCAGGTCGAGGCCCGATCGGTTCACGCGCGTCACATTGACCTTGAAATGATTGCGAAGCTGCAGGGCACCGAGCTGTTTGCCGTTGATGCCGGGGCGCGTCACCAGGATGCGGCGCGACACCAGTTCCGTGTTCTTGCTCTCTTCGTCCCAGGCTTCCTGCGGCATCTCGATCTGCCGGCCCAGAAAGGCCACGACGGCCTCGGTATCGCGGGAATCGGATACGAAGAAGACTTTGTCGTGCAGGCCGATGACGGTCTGCGCGTCGGCCAGGATAGGCTCGGCACCCGCCTTGAGCACGCGCGATACCACGAAGTTGCGGTTGAGCAGCCGAGCCACTTCCCAGACCCGCTTGCCGTCGAGCTGCGGGTTGGTGATTTCCACGGTAATGCGGTCGGGGTCGTGGGTCTCGATGACGTGCTCCTTGTGCAGGCGCTCATCTTCCTGGACAGGATCCACCCGGAAGACCCTGCGCAGCACGATCAGGGCCAGGATCAGGCCGATGACGCCCAGCGGGTAGGCCACGGCATAACCCAGGGCGATGGAAGGCTCGGACGAGCCCATCGTGTCGAGATAGGTCTGCTGGGCGGAACCCAGGGCCGGGGTGTTGGTGACGGCGCCGGCCATCACGCCAGTCAGCGAGACCAGGCTGGTGCCGCTGATCATGGAGATCAGGCAGGTAACCAGAATGCCGACCAGGATGACGCCGATGGAGAGCGCGTTGAGCTTGAGCCCGTTCTGCTTGAGCGAGGAAAAGAAGCCCGGGCCGACCTGCATACCTACAGAATATATAAAGAGGATGAGGCCGAACTCCTTGACGAAACCCAGCACCTGAGGATCAATGCCCATGCCGAAATGGCCGAGCGCGATGCCGACGAACAGGATCCAGGTTACACCCAGCGAAATGCCGCCGATCTTGACCTTGCCCAGCAAGGTGCCCAGGGCGATGGTGGCGGCCAGGATAAATATGATGTGGGCAGTGCTGCTGCCGAAAAGTAACTCAGAAAACATTGTGAATAATCCGTTCTTTCTTATGAGAAACGGCGCAAAGGTAACATTTTTTGATACAACGATAGAATCTTTTTTCTACCTTTGCACACAGAAAGACGAAATAATGACAATGAAACGTATGAACAACAATTGGTGGTGGCACTTGCAACTGATCTAGTCGCAAGGGAACCAGCCATTTGTCTCAGATATACAAAAAAGGCCTGTCGAACTTGCGACAGGCCTTTTTAGTTGGCGAAAATCCTAAAAATCATTAATAAATTAAAACTTACAGCCATGAAACAGAAAAAATTCCTGCTCCCGGAAAGCGAGATTCCGACCCACTTCTTCAACATGCAGGCAGTCATGCCCAACAAGCCCCTGCCGATCCTCAACCCCGCCACGAAGCAGCCGCTGACCCCGGAAGACCTGTATCCCCTCTTCTGCAAAGCCTGCGCCGACCAGGAACTCAACCAGACCGACGAATGGATTCCCATCCCGGAGCCGGTCCGCGAGCAGTATGCCGCGTACCGCTGCACCCCGCTGGTGCGCGCCTATGAGCTGGAGAAAGCCCTCGGCACCCCGGCCCACATCTATTTCAAGAATGAAAGCGTGAGCCCTGCCGGCAGCCACAAGCTCAATTCTGCCCTGGCCCAGGCCTACTATGCCAAGGAACAGGGTGTCACCAACATCACTACCGAGACGGGAGCCGGCCAGTGGGGCGGTGCGCTCTCCTATGCCGCCAAAAAATTCGGCTTGGAGCTCGCCGTGTACATGGTGAAGGTCAGCTACGAGCAGAAGCCCTACCGCCGCAGCATCATGCAGACCTTCGGTGCCGCCATCACCCCGTCGCCGTCGATGTCGACCCGCGCCGGCAAGGATATCCTGACCATCAACCCGAGCGACCGCGGCTCGCTGGGCTGCGCGATCTCCGAAGCCATCGAACTGGCCGTGACCACGCCCAACTGCAAATACACCCTGGGGTCCGTGCTCAACCACGTGTGCCTGCACCAGTCCATCATCGGCCTGGAGGCCGAGAAGCAGATGAAGCTGGCCGGCGAGTACCCGGACATCGTGATCGCCTGTTTCGGCGGCGGTTCGAACTTCTCGGGCATCGCCTATCCGTTCATGCGCCACAACATCCAGGACGGCAGGAAGACCCGCTTCATCGCCGCCGAACCCGCTTCCTGCCCGAAGCTCACCCGCGGCAAATTCGAATATGACTTCGGCGACGAGGCCGGCCTCACCCCGCTGCTGCCGATGTACACCCTGGGCCACGGCTTCAAACCGGCCAGTATCCACGCCGGCGGTCTCCGCTACCACGGTGCCGGTGTCATCATGTCGCAGCTCATGAAAGACGGACTGATGGAAGCCGTCGACATCCCGCAGCTCGACTCGTTCAATGCCGGCGTGCTCTTCGCCCGCACCGAAGGCATCATCCCCGCTCCGGAATCCTGCCACGCCATCGCCGCCACCATCGGCGAAGCGCTCAAATGCAAGCAGACCGGAGAGGAGAAGACCATTCTCTTCAACCTCTCCGGCCATGGTTTCGTAGACATGGCTGCCTACGATCAGTACTTCTCGGGGGAAATGCAGAACTACAACCTCAGCGACGAGGAGATTGCCCGCTTCATCAAGCCGGTCGACGACCTCAACCGCGACCTCAAGTAGCCGCTACTCGACAACCAGCACGAAGCCGCCGCCAGGAGCCAGATGCACCTGCAGCGGCTTCTTCGTTTGTACTTTCAGCGATTCCTGCCTGTAGTCCGTGGCGTTGCGCGTGGCATTGACGCCGTCGCGGAAGAGCACGGCATCGTGGTCCCCCTTGAGGCCCAGGGCACCCAGGTCGATCTTCAGGTCGCGTGCGTCCCAGTTGGTGAGGCCGCCCACATACCAGGTGCTGCCGCTGCGGCGCGCCGTGACAATGTACTGCCCGATCTCGCCCTGCAGCACGCGGGTCTCGTCCCACACAGTCGGGATGGCGGTGATGAAATCGGTGGTCTGCTGCTCCTTCATGTAGGCGGTGGGGTTGTCACAGAGCATGACCAGCGGGGAATCGAAGATGATGTATTCGGCGACCTGCCGGGCACGGGTTCCCTGGCTGGACGGATTGCTGTAGTTGGGCACGAATTCCCGCTGGAGCATGTTCCGCATCGCACCCTGCGTATAGTCCACCGGCCCGGAGAGCTGGCGGATGAAGGGGAAGGTGACATCGTACACC